>Ga0116227_10005818_pt1 | contig 25536 bp, 25 predicted proteins | sample S1TSphgellanicum_FD_89693 | JGI IMG/M metagenome (GOLD analysis project Ga0116227, IMG submission 89693) | Host-associated microbial communities from peat moss isolated from Minnesota, USA - S1T2_Fb - Sphagnum magellanicum MG | ecosystem: Host-associated > Plants > Peat moss > Unclassified... | reverse complement strand
CGCCGTAGAGGGAATCCTGTAGTGATTTCATCCACTACTAATAGTACCTCAAAGGAAGTTTTGGTAGTGTTAAAACGCGCCAGAAGCCTACACTGTCCCGAAGGGCAGTGTAGGTAGTTCACTGATAGTTAAAGTGCGGAAAGTGGGATGCACTATTGGCAGGGACAGGTTAAACTGCAATCACCTAAGCTATATTTATTCAGTAGTCTTGACAGCTGTTTGTAGTTATTTCATCTTGTTCAAGTGTGTGCAGGTGAGTAGTGAAGCGAAAGAATACCCGTAGAATTAAGCGATTGCGACAGCCGTCGTTAGTGGGGATGCTAGCCGCACTGAGTGTAACTTCAGGTGGTTTATTTGCTGTCCTGATGGGTTTCAGTCCCTTCAGTAATCAAATTGCTTCTTCCCATCTACCCAATAGTCCTGATAGTTTAACAGGTGTGATTCCCACTAACCTTGATCGTCCAGTGAATATCCTTGTTTTGGGGATTGATAACTCAGGACATCCACATCAAGGTAATTTTACACCAGCAGAGTCTTTGGCAGGTAATAGTGACACTATACTACTGGTACGGCTGCTGCCAGATAGCCACAAAATTAACATCCTCTCCATACCCCGCGATACGCTGGTACATTTAGATGGGGTAGGAATTGATAAAATCAACGACGCAAATATGCGCGGTGGTGCAAAAACGGCAGCTGCCGCTGTTAGTCAGTTATTAGAAGGTATTCCTATTGACCGTTATATCAGAATTGATACGGAAGGGTTTAGTAATCTGGTGGATGCCTTGGGTGGACTGGAAATTAATGTACCTAAGGCGATGAATTATACAGACCATACACAAAAACTCAGTATCCATTTTGCCCCAGGACGGCAGAAATTGAATGGACAGCATTTACAAGAATATGTCCGTTTCCGTCATGACGCTTTGGGTGATATTGGTCGAGTCCAAAGACAGCAGGAAGTACTCAAACAAATTCTCCAAAAAATGCTGAGGCCGGAGACAATAACTAAATTGCCGCAGATTTTAAAGGTCTTCAAAGACAATGTGGATAGCGATTTATCTGTGGGGGAACTTCTAGCTATTGTGCAAGATGTTTCTAAGAGCGATCGCCATCTACTAAACTTAGTGATGTTACCAGGGCGCTTTAGCCGGAAGGAAGAATATCACGTCAGTTACTGGATTTCTAATCCCCAAGCTAGTCATCAAGTTCTCGCTCGCTACTTTGATGTTCCTGGTAACACGGAGCAACAGGCAGATCTAAATTCCAGTCAGTTTCAAACCATCAGAATTGGCGTAGCTAATGCTACCCAGCGACGGGGAGCAGCGGCTAGGGTTGTTGCTTTGCTGAAGCAACATGGGTTTAGCAACACTTACATCTTAAGTCGTCCAATTGATTTCATAGCTGAAGAAGCTACCCATAAAACGCAAATTATTGCCCAAAATGGCGATCCTAATGCAGCTAATGCAGTGAGTGGTGTTTTAGGTGCTGGACAGGTACAGATTGCTTCCGTGGGGGACATTTTCTCTGATGTGACTGTTGTTGTTGGTCCAGATCTAGCTGGTCGTGAGTTTCCCCGGGGAAACAGGCGATATTTGCCACGCTATCATAAGAAAACTCGGTAAGTGGGAAACGAGCCTGGCTTTAGAGAGAGAGGGAAACGACGCAGCGACTAAAGTCGCAGTGAATCTTTCTTATTAATCCATTACCGCCTTGGGGTTGCTCAATTTGGCGTACCAATGTAATTGCACTTTCAATGGGACAGTTACCATTCCAAATTAAACAACCCTGTACGCATAATGGTTTCGCTCCGAGGATCCTCCCTTTCGGGGTAATGTTAGCTATGTGCAAAGCACACGCTTCGGGAACGACCGGTTATCAGAGCTTATGTTTTGCTAGCAAATTCACTAGACTATGGGGTAGGGAAAAGTGTGAGTCTTAGGTGTAATTTACAATATAAACTTAAGTGATACTTCTATAAGTATTGACAAATTTATTGACGTATTTTACACTAATTTGTCTATCACGTAAATTATATCTTTTGTCAACTACTTTTACTCGACCGATGCTCTAGGTAATTGATGGGAGTACGATAGCTCTTCAGCAGACCCTAATTAATACTAATTAGAAATGATGTTTTCAGAACGTATTTTTTCTAATCGCACAAATGCTTGAAGCGAACAAAATATGTGATTTTTAATTGTATTACGTAGGCTGAACGGGAAAACTCAGTTGGCAGGTAATTAACCAGGAATTGGTAATTGGGGAGTACAGTAGAGAACTCCCCAATCTAAAATTAGTTACCTGCTGTCTTCAACTTATCCAAAGCCAGATTCAGGTTCAGGACATTTACCCTTGGTTCTCCCAAAAATCCAAACTGGCGCCCACGAGTATTTTGCTCTACCAGTTTTTGCACCTGTTCGGTGGAGATATTCCTAGCCTTAGCTACCCGTGACACCTGTAAGTTGGCATTAGCAATGGAGATATCAGGGTCAAGACCAGAAGCAGAGGCAGTTACAGCATCAACAGGTACCAGCACATTCGCAGCTAAACTATTTTCCTTGCGGTAGGCAGTAACTGCATCTTTCACGCCATCAATTAACTTTTTGTTCGTAGGACCATAGTTACTACCACCACTTTGAGCGGCATTATAAGGTTCAGCTTTGTCAGTAGTCCCAGTTTTCGTAGTGGCACTCGGCCGGGGATGGAAGTACTTAGGGCTAGTAAAGTTCTGCCCGATGAGTTCCGAACCAATTACTTTGCCGTTGACCTCAATTAAACTACCGTTGGCTTGGTAAGGGAAAATCACACTAGCCACAGCCGTCGTCAACAGGGGATAAATTACACCACACAGTAGGATAAACCACAGGGCAGTGGTAATTGCAGGTATGACTAAGCTAGCTAAGGGTGAACGAGATTGAACTGTCATATAGGACTCCGATTTGATGGGAGTGAAACTTGTGGACTCTTAACAGGGAATTTTAGATTTTGGATTAGAAGTCATCTGTTCTCCCCCCAATCCCCAATCCCAATTGGAGGTGTACGGACTTCTTAGTGGCAAGGGCGTAAATTAAGATTAAAAAGTCTTGCCAGTCGCTAACTCGAAGTGTTCTGCTATTGGACCCAAGGCCAAAGCTGGGAAGAAAGTCAATCCACCGACAATCAAAATCGAAGCCAGCAACAGTACTCCAAAAAATAAGGTGTTGGTGGACATAGTACCCGTTGTCTTGGGTACTCTGGGTTTAACAGCCAAGGAGCCAGCCACCGCTAACATGGGTAATACCGGAGCTAAAAACCGTCCTAGCAAGATCCCCAACCCCAAGGTAATGTTATAAAAAGGAGTATTACCATTGAGTCCAGCAAAGGCAGAGCCATTGTTGGCTGTCACTGAAGCATAAGCATATAAAATCTCACTAAATCCGTGGGCATCGGGGTTACCTAAACTATCTAAAGCCTTGGGCCAAACTAGAGCCAGCCCAACACCAATGAGAATAAGGAAGGGGTGAGCTAGTAAGGCTAAGGACACAAGTTTGACTTCCTTCGCTTCAATCTTTTTACTCAAAAACTCCGGAGTGCGTCCCACCATCAACCCTACTAAGAAGACGGTTACAGCCGCATACATAATCAGGGTAATCAGCCCCACACCCTTACCACCGAAAACCACATTGAGTAGCATTTCCGAGAGAGCTGCAAAGCCTCCCATAGGGGTGAGACTGTCGTGCATGGCATCCACACTACCAGTGGTAGCTGCCGTGGTAGCAGTTACAAATAAGCCAGTCTGGGCAATGCCAAAGCGTACCTCCTTCCCTTCAAAGCTACCCCCACTTTGGAATGCTGAGAGGCTTTGATCAGACCCAACCAAGGTAAGTAAGGGATTACCAATTTGCTCTGCCGGTACCACAATCACTAAAAACCCAATAAACAAAGCCGCAAATACTCCAAAAAATACCCATCCTTGCCGCGGTGCCCTTACCATTCTCCCGAAGGTATAGGTAAGTGCTGGCACAATCAATAACATGGACAGAATTTCCAGGGAATTTGTCAAAGGAGTTGGATCTTCAAAGGGGTGTGCTGAATTAACACCAAAAAAGCCACCTCCATTGGTACCAATTTGCTTGATTGACTCTAAGCTAGCCACAGGACCGCGAGTAATTGTTTGCGTCGCCCCTTCCAGGGTAGTAGCAACTGCCGCCCCTGACAGAGTTTGGGGAACTCCTTGCCAAACATAAACTAGGGATAGGACAAAACAAATAGGCAAAAATAAGCGATAAATTGCCCGTGTCAGATCCACCCAAAAGTTGCCCAGGTTGTTAGCACCGTTTTGACTTAGTCCCCTAATTACTGCTACCCCCGCAGCTAGACCTGTTGCCGATGAGGTAAACATTAAACAGGTAACCATCACCATCTGATTGAAATAGGAAAAGGTGGTTTCCCCAGAGTAATTTTGCCAATCAGTGTTGGTGACAAAGGAAATAGCAGTGTTAAAGGCTAAATCAGGTGTAATTGTGGTTGAAAGTAGTCCCTTATCCGGGTTTAAGGGGAGAAAACTTTGCAATCTTAATGTGGTATAAAACACCAGCACCAGCACCAGATTGGAAAGGATGATTGCTTGACTGTACCGTTGCCAAGACATTTGTTCATCGGGAGCAACCCCTAGCAACTTATAAGTCAAACGCTCTAAAACGGTGTCTTTATCATCGGTGAAAATCTTAACTAAATATTTACCTATCGGTACTACAAACCCAAAGCCAATGATCAACAGGATGATCACTATTTGCAAAATGTTCAAAAACATAAAAATCTTTGCCTCACAGCCACTCAAAAGCTTTAATCAATCCCAAAAGACCAACAAAGCCAACTAAAATCAGTCCCACCAAAATCAGATCAGTCATAGTGATTTAAAACCGTTGGGGTTGTAACATGGCTACAAATAGGTAAATCGCCAGTGCCACCGTCACTATTCCGAGGAAAGCGATCGCATAAGCACTTGTCCGGGAAATTGTGTTACCGCTTGCTGCTAGGACAGCAGGAGACAGGAGCAAATTCAAACAAAGGGCCAGAAAAAGGTTAACAGGTAACCTTCTGGATGACAATATCTGAGGTCTTTTCATAAATGTTCTATGCCAATCCGATGGCAGCAATAATTACGTCAATCACCTTAATACCGACAAATGGGGCAATGATGCCACCAACGCCATAGACGTAGATGTTGCGTTGTAGTAGTTGATCGGCCGAGAGAGGTTGGAATTTTACCCCCCTCAGTGCCAGAGGAATCAAAACGGGAATAATCAAAGCATTAAAGATGAGGGCAGATAACACCGCAGATTGGGAACTAGCCAAGCCCATAATATTCAAGCTGCTCAGTCCAGCCGTAGCAAAGATGGCAGGAATAATCGCAAAGTACTTAGAAATATCATTGGCAATGGAAAAGGTAGTCAATGCCCCGCGAGTAATTAGCAGTTGCTTACCAATGGTGACGATATCAATGAGCTTAGTGGGGTCAGAATCCAAGTCCACCATATTAGCCGCTTCCTTAGCTGCCTGTGTCCCGGAATTCATCGCCACACCCACATTTGCCTGGGCCAAAGCTGGGGCATCATTGGTTCCGTCCCCTGTCATGGCGACAATCTTATTTTCTGCCTGTTCTGCTTGAATCACTCTCATCTTATCCTCTGGTGTCGCTTCAGCAATGAAGTCATCTACACCAGCTTCCTCCGCAATTACCGATGCTGTAATCCGATTGTCCCCGGTCAACATGATGGTGCGAATACCCATCCGCCGCATCTGCTCAAATCTTTCCCGAATCCCCGGTTTGACAATATCTTTCAGATAGATAATGCCGTAGACTTCCTTTTCTTGGCACACTGCCAGGGGAGTACCACCTAGCCGGGAAACCTTCTCATAAGCTTGGTCGAGTTCAGCACTCAGCTTGCCCCCACGCGATCGCACAAACCCTTTAATCGCTTCAACTGCTCCTTTACGGACCTCTACCCCATTGGGTAAATTAGTCCCACTCATGCGGGTCTTAGCTGTGAACTCAACACCCTCGGCTTTACTGTCATCAAAATTCACCTTTGCCCCTAATCGGTTTGCCAAGATGACGATGGACTTACCCTCTGGTGTTTGGTCAAAAATACTGGCAGCTAGAGCGACTTGAGCTATATCCTCTTGGGTATGACCATTGACAGGGATAAACTCCTCCGCCAACCGATTACCAAGGGTGATGGTACCTGTTTTATCGAGGATGAGGGTATTCACGTCCCCGCAGGCTTCCACAGCCCTGCCTGAGGTAGCAATCACATTAAATTGCGCCACCCGATCCATACCTGCAATCCCAATAGCACTCAATAATCCCCCAATGGTGGTAGGAATCAAGGCTACCAGCAAGGATATTAAAGTCGCGATACTAACTGGATTACCACGATAGTTAGCAATTAGGGGCAGGATAGCTACTACCACCAAAAAGATTAAGGTCAGTCCTGCTAGCAAGACCGTCAGGGCAATTTCATTAGGTGTTTTTGTCCTTTCTGCTCCCTCCACCAGGGCAATCATCCGGTCTATAAACCCTTGTCCTGGGTCGGCAGTGATGCGGATAATTAGTTCATCGGAGAGAATGCGTGTACCACCAGTGACGGAACTAGCAATGTCCGTACCTGGCTCCTTCAAAACAGGTGCCGACTCCCCCGTAATCGCAGATTCATCCACTGAAGCTATACCGTTAATTACCTCCCCATCAGCGGGGATGATATCACCAGCAATTACCTTCACCAGATCACCCTTTCGCAGGTTAGTAGAATTTACTTCCTGGGTTGAACCATTGGGTGAGAGTCTGCGAGCCATAGTGTCCGATCGCGTGGCTCGGAGGGCATCTGCCTGGGCCTTACCCCGTCCCTCTGCTACGGCCTCCGCAAAATTAGCAAAGACTACAGTAAAGAACAAAATTAGGGTAATCAAACCATTATACAAGTATAGGTTTTTACCAGGTACTGAACCAAATAAATTGGGAGCTAAGGTCGTAATTGCAGTGATGATAGTACCAACCCAAACCACAAACATTACTGGATTTCGCACCATAATTCGGGGATTAAGTTTGAGCAATGATTCCCGAATTGCTCTTGAATACAGTCCAGTTGTATCAACTTTAGCGACGTGCCTTCTATTGGCACGTGAACCCTTCATGGGTGCGTGAGGTGACGTATTAGATGAAGTCATAGACAATTCAAAGTTCTTTCATTCAAAACTCAGTTTAGAAAGTAAAGTAAAATCGAGATTTTACTATTTACAAATTCACATCAGCGATATTTTTGATCAGTAAGTTACTCTCTTTCCTTGAATCAAGAATGATATTAGCACATATACGGTACTTTAATCTAGAGTTTAGGTAAAAAATACATCATAAGTATAAGGGTGTTTAGACACTCATAAACGGCGTTTAGGGTAGGATATCATCTGGATTTAACTAACCACATCAGGCACTGGGGATAAGTCTAACAGTCAATCTCAAATTTATTGACTGACATCTAGGTTTCAGAATTACTCCCTTCTTGCCATCAGTAAGGTAACTCTTAACAGGGGACAGGACACGGGAAGAAAGGCGGGAGAATAGGACGTTCTTTATCGAGAAGGGAGTAATCAAAATCCAAGACCTTAGGGGAGAAGCACCCGTTCAAAGGGCGATCGCATTAGGGAGTAGTGGAGAAAAACAACCCCAACTGCTAGCCAGTCTTATTGATCGTGTAACCATGTTTTCAAATCAGTAACAGTAGTAAAATCTAACAAAGCCTCACCTAAAGCCTCCGTTTGTACTAACGATAACTTCTCAATCTTGGCTAAAAGCTGCTTTGGAATTTTACGTAGGCGCCGATTTAACAGTCGGAGCACAAGTGAACGTGCTTCTTCTTCACGCCCTTTTGCTTCTGCTTGTGTCCACGCTTCTGCCTTAGCTTCCCGAATTGCCCGTGGTTCTTGTGTCCCTAACCCTAACATGGCTTGAATCTCCTAATTCTTATTGATCTTGTAACCATGTTTTTAAATCAGCGACAGTAGTAAAATCTAACAAAGCCTCACCTAAAGCCTCCGTTTGTGCTAACGATAACTTCTGAACCTTGGCTAAAAGCTGCTTTGGAATTTTACGTAGGCGCCGATTTAACAGTCGGAGCACAAGCGATCGTGCTTCTTCTTCACGCCCTTTTGCTTCCCCTTTTGCTTCCGCTTCCCGAATTGCCCGTGGTTCTTGTGTCCCTAACCCTAACATGGCTTGAATCTCCTCTTGACTCAGGTTCTCGAACTTGTACACGATAATTGTGGTGACTAAATCTATTATCCTGGATTCTGCCTGTTCCGTGGCTTTTTCAATTAGATACTGTGCTGATTCTACGGCTTCAGAATCTTCTTTCATCGTCAACAACATCAACCCTATGCCTAGGGGTTGTTCTCGTAAATCCCCCAATTCATCCAGGTAAACCCTTTGGATTTGTCCCCCATTTAACATCGACCTATGAATAGCTAGTTTTGATGGTTCTAATTTCCGAGAAGGAAAAATAATTACCCCAAACCAATCATCGTAGTCGTGGATATGATGACGGAGGAATAACCAAAGTTCGCTGTTGAACCGATAATACAAGTCTTCATCTGTCTGAAACTGAACTTCCGCAAAGAAGACTATTTTCGCTGTGGCATGATCTGGAGGGGTAAACACGCCATCCATGCGGAAGGCTGTTTCTTTGACTTCGATGGATTCAAATCCATAATCTTGGGCTTGTAGTGGGGGTTGTTCCACTAGTTCAAACAATAAGCTCGGACATTGTTTGAAGATTTTATAAAAAATGGAATCACGCTTCACTGATTTTCAAAACTAGGTTTAAGCGATTCTAACTTACTCTAGTTCCTAATTTTGGGTGTCTAAAAGTCACCTGGACAAGCGATCGCCACCATTGCAAGTAGATGAATTTTCCGGTGATCTTTTCATCGTGCAGATTTTGGGGTAGGAGGGGAAATCAGAAACAGTGCCGAAACTCCCAGACAAACTCCGGTAAAAGTCAGATTCCTAACCTTGCACCGATAATTTGTTCAGGAGAAACATGAGGTCTTCTAACTGCTTAATTCGACCATCCAACCCTGCTTCTTTAGACCCTGACTCCCTCAGTTGAAATAAATCTGCATACTGAATCTGTACTTTATCAATAATCGTATTCAAACTAATTTCTAGATGGGTGGAAATTGTCTTTACCTCCCGCTGTCGCTGGGTGCGAATCTCCGCTAAAAAGCTATTTAATTCTTGCTCAATTAAGGCTTGTTCCACTTGTTCTCGACTGGGTAAACTAGCATCATCTGGTAAAACATTAAATCCTAAAGATGCAGGTACTAAATCTAAGAATAAAGTTGGTTGACCGAGGCAATTTTAGATTTTGGATTTTGGATTAAAAATTCAGCCCGCAGGATATCACCCCGGAGGACTTCAAATTCTTCTCGAAATTTGTCTTTAAGTTCCCGTTGCCATTGGAAGGTGAGGTTAGCTGGGGTAATTATCAGGGTGCGTTTCACTAGTCCCCTGACTTTGAGTTCTTTGAGTAATAGTCCCGCCATAATAGTTTTACCTGCACCAGGGTCATCGGCTAGTAAAAATCGGATGCGGGGTTGTTTGAGGAAGTAGTCGTAAACTGCTTCTAGTTGATGGGGTAAGGGGTCTACCCGTGCAATAGCCAGGGCAAAATAGGGGTCGTATTCGTATGCCAACCCTAAGCGGAGAGCTTCCACACCAAATTATCCGCGCCGAGGTAGCCCCTAGATTCATCTATGGGGGTAAGGCGCGGGCTTTCTTCATCGCCGTCCATGTGTTATGCTTTTTAGCAAGCGACATTTGTTGCATTGAGTTTCGACCGAGACTGTGAACCCCCCGGATTTATCCGTGGGGTAGCTCAGCAAGACGAAAATGCTGTGAGTTACCATCAAAAGGTTTTGGTTCCGGTGTTGAGTCTAATTGTGCCAACTGTGAAGCATTGAGAATTGGTTCGTGAATGAGATTCGTATTGAGTCCTTTGCCAATGAGTTTCACGGAAGTGCCCATGGGAATAACCATCAGCACTTGTACGGGTCCAGGGAGGATGGGACCACGAACAATCACATTCGGCTTCAGTTGGTCAATTTTCATGAATTTTTAGATGTTGGTGAAGCAACGCGGTCAGTCCTTCAAGTATACCCGATGTACTTAGTTACAAAGAGAGGCAGAAGGTAGGGGGCAGGGGGCAGAGTTTTCCCTCCCCTGCTTATCCGAACCGTATTGGGATCAGATTGATAATTAATTGATACCCTAAATCTTTGATGATGGCAAACTCCTCGGCAGTGGGTTGTCCAGGGGTGGCAATTGTATCTGAATATTTGCCGGAATTTGTAAATATTTTCAAGTCTATTGGTAAGTATATTTTAGGAAGCTGTTGGCTCTGGTTCTGCCAATTTCTGGACGATCTTGGGTTCAGATATCCAGTTGGCAATGAACCCAGCAGATAAGCTGCTACTACCACTGCACAGAGTTAACCAAGTAGCCATAAAAATTCAAAATTTTAAAACCACTAGTCTAGAATAATACTTCTTGACCCATGACCCTCAAGTTAATATTCATCATCATAATTTCTGACTGTTCTCGGGTCAGGGGCAAAAGCTAGCCATAGGGGAAATTGTAGTAGTGCTAGACTAATTTGCTCCTCGGAATCATCAATAATAATTAATGGCATTTGATTTGCCTTTGCTAGTCGGTCTGCTTTCTGGATTAAATCAACAGATGTCTCGAAAAGTACCACACCCCGGTCAGGTCCAAAATCAGGGCGACCGATGCCTAGACAATCTTGCAGACCTCGTCGCCATTCCCCTAAACGTTCAGGAGTATTAGCTAGTACCAGACTCCGAACGCGATCGCCATACAACTTGTGGAGTATGGAAATCACTGCTGAGGCCACTAGGATATTTTGTAAGCGGCTACCCATTGTCCGTAAGGCACCCCGTCCCCCTTGGGTAAAAAACCAGTTAGTGACTCGTTCTGCATGCACTGGTTCAAAGGTACGGCGCAGTTGCCAGGTAGGACCGTAGTAATCAGGTTGCTGCCGATATTGGTCAATTAAGCGGCGAATCTGTTTTGTTGTTTCCTGAAACTGCTGTTGACCAAATTGCGGGATTATGACTGGCTGAGGCTCTGTTGTCACAGATGCAGAAGGTTTTTCTCGTTCAGTCACAGTTGGCACTAGTTGTAACTGCTCTGCTGCTGTTGCTAAATCCTGTAAGCTACCTGTGAGATAGTCTTTAAAACCCTGTACCCGAATTGCCAAATCTTGGGATGCACCCGCGAAAGTGGTTCGCATCTCCTGGCGAATCCGTTCTTGACGACGTTCCAATTGTTCTACAGAAATTTGCAGTGCTTGTTTACGCTGCTCTAACTGTGTTAACGATTCCTGCACCAGTCTTCCCAATGCCATTTGCGTTTCACTCACCTGAGCCTGAAGGGTTGTGTAGGAGGCTTGCAAGTTAGCTATTTCTGCTCTCAAGGCAGCTTCTGTATTCTGTAACCCTACATACTCCAATGTCGTCTCATCTGTGGGGTTAACAGATTTCTCCTCTATCCCTAACTCAGCAGATGAGTTGTCCTGTTGTTGTATTTGCTCTAACCATTCATCAATTGGTTCTGGGGTTTGATATTCCTCTGGGTGCATAAACATGTAGCTCTCACAAATATCTCAGCATAGCACACAGCAATGCTAGGACTAGATCCTCGGGCATCGCTGTTCCAGGCAAGATTTTAGGGTGTCGGGAGCAAATAAAATTGGTAAAAAATGAATGCTCTTAACTTCTTTAAAGTAAAATAGGATAGGAACCTTATTCCAGAAAATCCGCCAGTTTTGCCATTCTTGGTAGGGAAAACGCCGAATTAATTTTTCACCTCTGTAAATATCGAGATCCGTAGGGGTAAATTGCAACCTTAAGGTTACAGCCTGGAACATCAAGAACAAGCCAAACAAAGCTAGTACCCCTCCTAGCCAAAGTTGTACCCACAGCAAGGGAACAGCAAGTATCACCAACACAACCGGGATGTTGTAACTGGGCTTAATTTCCACCGTTGATGTGGAGTTAGGTGCATAAGAACTGGTCACAGTTTTAAAACCTTTGGGGGGGAGGTTTGAATACATTCCCATTATATCAAGCACAGCTAATTACTCAGGAATTTCAGGTGTTGCTATGCCCTGTATGAAACCAAACCTCAATTGTTCCAGCCGTCACTTCATCCCGCAAATATGCAACGCCGAATTTCAAACACTGGGTCCAAATGCACTGCCAGTACCTTGAAACATTAACCATGAGAGAAAGAAGTTGCTAATAAAGATAATCAGCAAAGCAGTAACAACAGCAGTTGTGGTTGATTGTCCTACTCCTTTAGCTCCCCCCGTTGTCGTTAAGCCCCAACTGCAACCAATCACAGCGATTAAAGTCCCAAAGCAACAGGCCTTAATCATGGCACTACATATATCCCAGACACCAAGAAAGTTACGGGCTGAGTCTAAAAATACTGAATCAGAGAGGTGGTAAATATTTGTCGCAATTAATAGCCCACCGGACAGTCCTGTTATCAAAGACAAGATAGTTAAAATCGGCAGCATGAAGAAACAAGCTAGCACGCGGGGAATAACTAAGTAATCAATGGGATCGGTTTTTAACATCAGCATGGCATCGATTTGTTCTGTGACTCGCATGGTGCCAATTTCGGCTGCAAAGGCAGAACCAACTCTTCCAGCTAAAATTACTGCTGTTAGCACAGGGGACAGTTCTCTTGTTAATGCTACCGCTAGTACTCCCCCCACAACGTTTCCTGCTCCGAAGTTGATAAACTCCCTTGCTACCTGAATGGTAAACACCGCGCCAACAAAGACTGCTGTCAGAATGGCGATAAAGAGGGAGTCTGTCCCAACTTCCGCTAATTGCTCTAGAGTGTTACGTCGATGGATTTTGACCCTAAATAGGTGAACTATGACTTGTCCACCCAGGAAAATAGCTGCCAGCAATCGCTGGCTCCACGCTCGTAAACTTGATTTGGCTATAGTTTCACTCAATGTTCTGTAGCTAACTCGGTGACTGCTTTTAAGAATAGCGAAAGTCTAACCCTTTAGAGAAATAAAAATTAAATAATTAACATCTGGGGGCAGGTGGCAGGAGTCAGTGGAGAGATTTATCTGGTGTCCCCTAATCCAAAATCTAAAATTTTCCCTGCCCAACCCGGTGAAATATTAACTTAGGTTAAATTCATTCTGAAAAATATTAAGCAATTTTTCAATGCCTTAATCAGGGTATTGAGGTAAATAAGTTAGATTTGGCAAGGGTTAGATGCTGGAAGTACCAGAAATACCCCACGGGACTGATAGCCTATTTTTTAATGAAAACTTAAGATTTTTGACAGATTCTCTGTTTAAGGATAATGACACGTATTGTAGAAAATGGCATTTGTAATTTTCAAAGCTATACTCAGATGAACCTTTTCACCAACTTCCTCCGCTCCTTACTGCTGACTGTGGTCTTCAGTTTCGTTGCTCCCCTGTTTCTAGTTGGGGGTATATTGCTCCTGTTATCACTTCTAGGTTACGTTCCCCTGTTACAAGAGGTGACGGAGAAAGTCCTAACTCAAGTGATGCATTTTTTGGCTACCTTTGGCAGTGGGAGTTCTCTGAGTGGACTATTTGTGATTAGTTTGACCTGTAGCTTTGTGGGCGCTTTGTTTGATCTCTATGCTTACTATCGATGCCAAATTCTTCGTAGCGATTCATGAAAGTATAAATAGTTACTTAAAATACAAAAATTACTGAACTGACTCACGTTTCTTCATAGAATCAAGTCAGTCGTTTGACTGCCAGACATTTTATATTAAATTTATTAACAAGTTATTTGACTACCCATGGTTTGGCCTTTTAGATCCAAGTTCCGCAGACAAATTGCCCGGATTGAAATTACTGGTACAATTGCCAGTGCTACTCGCAAGCGGGTTTTAGAAGCTCTGAAAACTGTAGAAGAAAGAAAGTTTCCGGCGCTGCTGCTGCGTATTGACAGTCCTGGAGGCACAGTAGGAGACTCCCAAGAAATCTATAGTGCTTTGAGGCGGTTGCGGGAAAAAGTGAAAATTGTTGCCAGCTTTGGCAATATCTCAGCATCTGGAGGCGTTTACATTGGTATGGGGGCTGAACATATTGTCGCTAATCCGGGGACAATTACAGGCAGCATTGGTGTAATTTTACGCGGGAATAACTTAGAACGGCTACTAGGCAAAATCGGTATTTCCTTCAAGGTGATTAAGTCAGGTCCCTACAAAGACATTTTAGCCTTCGACCGAGAACTGACTCAGCCAGAAGAAAATATCTTGCAAGAATTGATTGATGTCAGTTATCACCAATTTGTGCAAACAGTAGCAGAGGCTCGCTCCTTAGGGGTAGAAACAGTGAAAAGTTTTGCCGATGGCAGAATCTTCACCGGACAGCAAGCCCTGGCCTTGGGTGTTGTAGACCGCTTAGGAACAGAGGAAGATGCCCGAAGATGGACCGCTGAATTAGTCGATCTCGATCCAGAAAAAACACCTTGCTATACCCTAGAAGAACGTAAACCATTATTAAGTCGCCTTCTACTTAGAAATCATCAGGGTTTATCAGGGATTGATTGGCTCGAGTTGGAAATATCTACCAATGGTCTACCGTTGTGGTTGTATAGACCATAGATAGTCAGTAAGGAGGGATTGAGGCGTGGGATGGCAAATGAGGGCTATTAGGGGGGCAACCACTGCTACCGAAAACACAGTGGAAGCAATCAAAGAAGCAGTAACTGAATTATTAGATGAACTGGAACAGAGAAATCAACTCCAGCCAACGGAAATTATTAGCGCGACATTCTCCGTGACACGGGATTTAGATGCTATCTTTCCGGCAGCAATTGCTAGAAAGCGTTCCTGTTGGGATAGTGTGGCTATGTTAGATGTACAGCAAATGTATGTCCACGGTAGTTTAGAACGCTGCATCCGCTTGCTGATCTATGCAAATCTGCCTACTTCTGCCCCAATCTACCATACTTACTTACGTCATGCTGTCAAGCTGCGGCCAGACTGGAGTGTAAATCACCCCCTACCCAATGAAATTGCTCAAAACTAATGTGATTGTACGCTCTCTTGCGGTAGTACTACTCTTCGGTCAAGTTTGGCTACATATACTTCAAGGAAAGACTTACTATCGCAGGATTCTCCCACACATGGTAACGGCTGGTCCTGGTTCCATTTCTCCAGTTTTGATGGTAAGTGGTTGTGCGGGGATGATCTTTACTATTCAAACTGCCAGAGAATTAGTCAAATTTGATGCTGTTAATACAGTGGGAGGTGCTTTTGCTTTGGCTTTTTGTCGGGAATTGGTGCCCATCCTCACTGCTAGTATCATTGCTGGACAAGTAGGCTCTGCCTTTGCGTCTGAAATTGGTGCCATGCGGGTGACAGAACAAATTGATGCCTCTATATGCTGAAGACCGATCCCATCGATTATCTGATCCTACCTAGAGTCATTGCTTGTTGCTTGATGATGCCCCTGATGATGATATTTGCTTTAATTATGGGCATCATTGGTGGAACTTTTGCCGCCTCCCAGTTGTACCAAGTTGTACCAGAGATATTTCTAGAATCAGTGAGAGATTTTTTAGCACTTTCAGATTTAGCAGTTATGTTGCTCAAGGGGTTAATTTTTGGGACTATTGTTGCAGTTAATAGCTGTAGTTGGGGACTAACTACCAAGGGAGGAGCTAAGGAAGTGGGAGAATCAGCAAGAACGGCCGTAGTAACTACTTGGGTGTTGATTTTTATCATGGACTTATTACTCTCCTTAGTACTGCTGAATCAGCAAGGACTTTAACATCTGAGAAGAAAAACCCTGATTCTGGGTTTTGGTTACCTTGTTGGCAGTAGACTAAAAACTAGATTGTATTCCTGTGTGAGTTTGAAGCCACTTTATGTCCTCCCTACGTGAACAACAACACCCCTTAATCTGCCAACTAGCCAACAGTATTGAGACAGCTTGGCATAAATACTTAGATTTATCACCGTACAATTTGCCTGCGGAGATGGGGTATGTAGAAGGTAAGCTAGAGGGGGAAAAGCTGGTAATTGAAAATTGCTGCTATCAAGCACCTCAGTTCCGGAAAATGCACTTGGAACTAGCCAAGGTGGGGAATATGCTAGATATTTTGCACTGCGTCATGTTCCCCCGACCAGAATTTGAAATCCCCATATTTGGTTGCGATTTAGTTGGGGGCAGGGGCCAAATTAGTGCAGCGATCGCCGATCTTTCACCTGTAGACTTAAACAATACCTTACCAGAAACCTATACTTCGACTCTTAGGGAGTTGTCAGTAATTAACTTTTCCCAACCCCGCGAACTGCCGGAATGGGGGAATATCTTCTCGGATTTTTGCGTCTTCATCCGTCCTGGTTCCCCAGAAGAAGAAACCATATTTTTGTTGCGGGTTCAGGAATTCTTGGACATACACTGCAATCTAGCAGTTGCTTCTAGTCCCGTGCCCTGGGAAAGAGTCCCCCAAATTCTCGCCGGGCAACACAACTACTGTACAAAACAGCAACAAAACGACAAAACCCGTCGCGTACTGGAAAAAGCTTTTGGTCCAGTGTGGGCAGAAGATTACATGACTACTGTTCTATTTGATTTGCCAAAGTGACTAATGAATTTCCGCTTGATTGAGTTGGCATCGGTCACACAAACCAAAAAACTCTAGGGTGTGGTAGAAAACTTTAAACTTGTGGGTGTTCTGCAACTGGTCTTCTAGTTCATGGACAGGACATTGATGAATGAGGATGGAAACACCGCATTGTAGACAGGTTAGATGATGTTTGTCTTGTTGCACCAAGCTGTAGAGGGCTTCACCGTTAGCTAAAGTCCGTACCTGTACCATCCCTTCCAATTTTAAGCCTTCCAGTGAACGGTAAACCGTGGCTAAACCCATGTTCTGATTACGTTTACGTAGTTCTACGTAAATTTCTTGGGCAGAAATACCTTGCTTAGAGATTTTCAGCAGGTTTAAAATCCGCTCCTGACTGCGGGTGCGTAGTGTTTTCATCACAATTAGTCTAAGAGGAACTGGCAGTTAGAAGCTCATACTTTATTAAATGATAAAGAAACTCTAACTGTTCCGCTATTTTATTCTCACTCAGTTGGAGCAGAAAGTTATAGTATAGCGATCGCAGCATTCAGCAAAAAGCCTGTGCAAAGGAAGTATTTGGCCAAAGTTTTCGTGACGCTTCGTCCTTCAGTATTAGACCCTGCTGGTGTAGCTGTACAATCTAGCCTTAAGCAACTGGGATACGATAACGTTGAGCAGGTGCGAATTGGCAAGTACATTGAAATCACCATTATCTCGCCTGATGAGAGCAAAGCGCGTCAAAATATGGATCGCATCTGCGACCAAATATTAGCAAATCCGGTGATTGAAAATTATCGCTTTGATTTGATTGAGGTCGAGTCTCAAACGGGAGTCTTCTGATTCAAGCATCTTGGGGACACCTTGTCCCCTTTGTTGTTTATACCAGTCAGTAACTCAACCCTAAAAAGTTGAGCTTGAAAGAGAAATCAGACAAGCTATGCTGACCAGCCTAAGTTAAGCAACTACGTTTTTTGAGTCAAGACACCCAGGAATGCGTAGCTGGTTTCTGGCTCTGTCATTTGCAATTAAACAGTTCTAAAGTCACGCTTAACAGTGTTGCAAGTGTAAAAAGCTCTTAAAACATACCCGCAAGGAGGCACGTTATGTGCAAAGTTTTCGTACTTGACACTAACAAAAGACAACTAGATCCAATCCACCCAGCACAGGCTAGGCAACTGTTAAGGAATAAGAAAGCAGCAATATTCCGTCGCTTTCCTTTGACAATCATCTTGAAGGAATCTAAGCCAGATGCAGTAGTATCACCTCTCAGGCTAAAGATCGATCCTGGGGCAAAAACAACTGGATTTGCATTGATTAACGATTCAACTAAGAGGCAGGGGGCAGGGGGCGGGGAGCGGGGGGAAACGACCCCTGACTCTTCTCCCTTGCTCCCTGCTCCCTTGCCTCTTCTTCAACTGGATATTAAGAATCAAGGGGATCAAGCCTCTGCTAATTACTGCTAATGGGCATGGTACTAACGCAAGTTGCTAGTTAGTGCCGCTGAATAGTATCTTAATGATACAGAATGCCAAGTTTTGCGTATTGCTAGACACAAAAATTTAATCTTTTGTACTTAAAAAGGGGCACTTTTTTATAACTAGCAACTTGGGTTACTAGACAAATCTGTCGTACAGATAAATTCGGTTTCCCTATCCGTCACTGTTCGAGAACTAAATTTCACTTTGGCTTTCAAACTGGAGACATTGTTAAAGCAGTTGTCAAATCTGGGAAGAAAGTCGGTGAATATGTTGGTAGGATTGCCACTCGTGCCACGGGTAGTTTTAATATCTCGACCCAGAATGGATTAGTTCAAGGAATTAGCTATACTCTGCACGGTTTGGTGCTTGACTTTTAAAATCGCGCTTGAGGTTACAGGCAAAGTTTTTTTGCCCAGGCAAAAGTCCAGAAATCAGCCGTTTTTAGTATATAAAGCTTGTGAGTTTATTCACAAAAAAGATGGTTATAGCTATCTACTCTAAAAAGATTCACTGCGACTAAAGTCGGCGAGTCGTTTCCCTCTCAGTTCTAAAGAACTGAGTTTCCCACTTACCGTGTGTTTTTATGAAATTCGGGGTTTTGGTTTTTCCAGGTTCTAATTGCGATCGCGATGTTGCCTACGTCTCTAGAGACTTACTAGGGCAACAGACCCGTATGGTTTGGCATCAAGATACGGATATTGCTGATTTAGATGTAGTGATTATACCAGGCGGTTTTAGTTATGGGGACTATCTGCGCTGCGGTGCGATCGCCAGATTTTCCCCTGTCATGCAGCAGGTAGTTGAACATGCACAAAAGGGTAAGTTTGTCCTGGGTATTTGTAATGGGTTTCAAGTACTAACTGAGTCTGGATTATTGCCTGGGGTACTGACAAGAAATCGGGATTTACATTTTATCTGCGATCGCGTCCCCGTCAGTGTTGAGCGAAACGATCTCCCGTGGACCCAAGCTTACGTAACTGCGGAGACTATTACACTACCCATTGCCCACGGGGAGGGGCAATTTTATGCCGATGGGGACACCTTAGCAAAAATTGAAGATAACGGGCAGGTGTTATTCCGCTATCAAGGAGACAACCCTAACGGCTCACTCAACAACATTGCCGGAATTTGTAATCGTCAGGGAAATGTTTTGGGAATGATGCCACACCCAGAAAGGGCATCTGACCCAATCTTAGGGAGTAGCGATGGGTTGAGGTTGTTCCAGGGACTGTTAGGGAGAATTGAGAGCAAAGCAACGTAACTCAGTCCTTTTTGAATAGTTTTATTACGACTTACTAAACTGTTAACGAATATCCTGGTCACTCAATTTTGGATTTTGGATTTTAGATTGACCCCATACCGTCGATGTTGGGGCTTGAGTAAAAAATTTCAGATTGTAGATTTGCCGATTTTAGATTTTAGATTTTGGATTGAGAAGAGAACAGATCAATATTCTCCCCTTTGTCCTACTTCCTCTCTAATCTAAAATCCAAAATCCAAAATCCAAAATTGTCAAAGCTTTTAGCAATTATTGAAAAGTAAGGCTCCAAGCCGTTTTTAGTATAGCAGGTGTCTGACATCTCGAAATACCCAGTCCAGCCAAATTTGAAGGATAGACTGCCCACTCCCATGGAGAGGTGCATCAAGCATCTTCAGAGCAGAGTCCCGGTGGTCCAGTGCCAAGGATATCAGATGGTGACGGACACCCATGTTATCCAGGACAGCACAGATTTGTTTGGTATTGTACACTTCCATCGTACAGAGTTCTCTTAGCAGGGGAGCCTGGGGGTGGTCAATTTCCATCCCATAAAGCACTGGGTAAGTGAGCCGACCGCAATCTAGATCACTGTAACTGTCGGGAAACCAGAGGGCTTCTATGTCATCAAGAATCTGGGTCATCCAGCCCAAATGTACACCACACTGCCGACAACGGGTGATAGCTAGTTCATCACTGCTCGATAGCCACGCACCAGTCAAGGCTGCGAATTCAAACGCCACCACCGTTTTGCTCTCAACAACCTTACAGTATGCTTCCAGGGTACGGGCAGTGCCACGGATATCCTCTTCCTGTCCCTGACAAATACGAAGATAGGACTGGAGGTACGCTTCTAGTAGGAAAGTACCTGAACCAGCAAATGTGCCCGCGCTTACTAATGAGAGGGCTGCTGCCGCATGGGCCGCCCTCCCCATGCCAACTGATAGGTAGAGGGCATCTGGGTTGTCCTCGTCGGCACAGTCGTCGAGGATACGCAGTGACGCTGCCATAATCACGAGGGCTGCTGTCGGCTGTACAAGCTGTTCGCAGCTAGCACCGCATGCCATTCCAGTACAGATGGGGAGGAGGGCAGTGGGTTCCATGGGATCAGGTAACAAGGTGTCCACGAGTGTACCCAGTTCGCTCCAGGCGCTTTGTCCGAGATCCACTGCTTGCTGCCGCACTTCTGCTAATACTTGAGGAAGGTGCAAATCAGGCTGTGTCATCTTTTTCTCATCTTCCCATGGCTGGGGAGGTATTAACCAAAGTGATCTGTATCAGTCACTGAGAGTCGCCGTCCACGTACCAAGTCTTCATAGATTTGTTTCAATTCTTCCATGTCAGGAGCAGGCTCGCCATGAAGAGTCTCATAGTGGGTGCCAATGGTGGACAGGATTGTCTCCAACCGCTCCTGATCATCCTTTTCCTTTGAATCAAGCAGATCCTCATGCTTACCCGCGAGGATAGACTTACCAGGAACATCTTCCTTGGTGATTACTGCTTCACCACCCCGGTGTTTCTCGTCGTATACAAGTTGATTATCAGGAACTTCCGGATTCCAGGTGGTGGGAAATCCCCTATGGTCGGAACCCCAAAGTTTGGGTTTACCAGTCTTACGTTCAGCAGGTAAGAAGGGGCGAAGCAGTCCGCGCTTACCGCCGCGAGCATATCCTTTGGAAAGTTCACTCGTGAGACCCAGGTGGACGACTTTCTCGTCGATGCCATATTCTTTCGGGTTAATGGCAATGGCACCCGTTCCAGTCTTATCCGTCTTTAGTCCTTCCTTAAGGATAGAATCCACATTTCCCTCATGAGTCCCGTGGAAGACCCGCGCTTCCTGGTACGCACTGATAAATTTTTCCTCCGGACTCAGAGAATTTTCCTTATTACCCTTGCCCTTAACCTTGCCCTGACCTTTATTCTTTTTCTTACCCAGGGGACAGCGGTGCAGACGACCAGGTGGAGAACTTTGGACAATTTCGGGTGTCTGTCCCAAGGCTTTACTACTTGCGGCTATCTGGTGAGCAGTGGGTAACCGATCTTCAGGGGCAACGGAACGCTGCAGTTTGCTGCTACTCTGTTGGATGACGTGGGTTAACTCATGGGCTAGTAATACCTGTCCCCCTTGACTCCGAGGATTATATTCTCCCTCGCCAAAGAACACATCCTGACCTGTAGTAAATGCCCTCGCTTGAATCGATTGATTTAGCTGGTTGGACTGGGCATCTGTGTGAATTTTCACTCCGCTAAAATCTGCGCCAAAAGCTCCCTCCATCTTTTTCCTAATACTACCCGCAAGTGGTTGTCCCCCTGTTCGCGCTCGCTGGATGGAACTTGCCAAGTCTGCTGTAGTTGTTACACCACTATCACTAGGCGGTTGTAACTCAGGCTGGAGTTGCTGAGAACCGGGTGTATTAATCTGGTTCACAACCTGCAATGCTACCCGATCAGCTTCCTGTTCATACTTGTCATTGGGTTGTCCGATGGTCAACTTAGCTTGAATGGGTTGCACCCCTGCCTTGTTATGTACACCAAGAATACTGTCCACTTTGTAACTAAACTGCGATGCTTTTTCTTGTCTCTGTACCCAGAAATCGTCCATTTTGGCTTGCAACACAGCCAATTTTTCTTGCTCTTGGGGCGTAATTGTGCCTCTTTCCCTCTTTAACTGTAGTCCCGATGCCTCAAACTTATGCTGACCGAAGGTTTCGTTCTCTATTTTCTCTTGGGTTAGCTGTATACGAGGATGCTGTGCTTGAAAAGTAGAAGGAGAGCTTTGTTGCTGGTTAGGATGGTTATGGGAGGATTTCTGGATTCTTTGATACATGGTGGTATTGAACTAGCATAGGGGTGCAAGTTGGTTTTTGCCAATTGAAATTATACACCAAATTATCCGCGCCGATGTATCTAACTGCCGTTCGCCTCTGGCGGGCGTTTCGCCAACGCTTTCGTATTCTCCAATTTTTCGGTTCTGCTTGTCGGCGGTATTACTTGCTGTGTTGATGGCAGAGTTAATTCTCCCACATGCCAGTTGGAAGTGCGGAAAATGGGTTAGGAGCACAATATGTCCTGTGATGACCTACGACGCTAACTGGTTTTATGGCTTTGAATTTTAGCCCAGCTCTAGTTCCGGGTAGATTGTGTCATGTCAATGAAACTCAACGTACCCGGAACCCTCTCCCCATTTTCCGCATTACCTATGTTTCACCGCTCGAATTGCTGCATCAGCGTTTACTAAACCACTACCGAAGAAATACTGTTTATCCTTATCAAGATCTGACTTTTCAGCTTTGGAGCGGTATGAACTAGCATCTTCATCAGAAATTGACAAGCCTTCGTAACTAGCAGTAGATTTGAGGATAGTAACCAGACGTTCTCGGCTTAGCCGCCTGTGGGGATCTTCTCCTTTCATCAATGCCAGTACCCCTGCCACCTCTGGTGAAGAAAAGGAAGTCCCCTGCACCCACCAATATTTACCTCTGGAGTCAATTACAGGGGATCAACGCGAGGTGGGATCAGGGAGACCTTCCCAAAAAGCATCCAGCCAGGTACCACCTGTGGTGGGAATTCCACCTAACAATCCTGGTGTATCGAGGTCTCCTCCAGGTGCTACTACATCTAATCCTTTACCGTAGTTACTGTAGGGTGCTCGATTACCAAGAATATTAGTTGCACCCACTGCAACTACCCCTGGATAAGCGGCAGGAAAGCTCACTTGGTTAGAATTTTCGTTGCCAGCGGCAGCCACGATGACGAGTTTAGGATGTGCTTTGAGTACTTCTGCGATCGCTTCTTCTTCTCCCTGTTCTGGTAGACTTGAACCCAAGCTGAGGTTGATGATATCAGCACCGCGATCAGCGGCGTAGCCAATAGCTTCTATGTAAGCAGATGGCGTATAACTACCATTCAACCCGAATATTCTCACAGGTAAAATTTGAGCATTAGGCGCCACACCCACCAGTCCTTCACCATTTTGAGGTTTAGCAGCAATTGTTCCACTCACATAAGTGCCGTGAAATTCTGCACCAACTTCATAGGTACGAATCTGGCGACGGACGACATCAGCAATTTCTGAGAGTGAGTAGTTGGGATTTTGTTGCTTGACTGATAACGCATCTTGAGGGTATTTATCAACTAATTCGGTGTCTGATAGTTGGAAGGTATCCTGAAATTTTGACTTCAGAATGGCAAGTTCTGTTGGAGAAATGCGAGTATCAGCATTACCATTTTCGCAAGGGTCAATACTATCACCGTCAACGGAAAAGTTCCAACCGTAGACTTCTCCTGGACATTTGTCAGCGGCTTTGACAGTATACAAGCTATTGACTAAGTCGGGATGATCCCATTGAATTATGCTGTCTATAACTGCGACAACTACACCCCGTCCGCCGTTGCTATGTTTCCAGGCATCTGTGACGTGCATATCTGTGCGGGGTATAAGAGACTTTTTCTCTATTGGTTGTTGTAGGCAGTGTTGTAATAATCTTAAGCTAGATATTGGCTTTTGCAAACATTGTTTGAGTGGGGAGCTATCTAACTCCCACGCCAACCCCAGTAGGCTTGTTTTCGGGGAAATGCTGCGGCTGGATTGGGGGGAAATCTTACTATTAGTTGGACTGTAAAGTTGTTGGGTGTTTTTCAGGTCAGTTACTGCTTCTAGCTTCTGGTCCGTAAGGGATTCGATGAAGTTGGGTGCAGCAGAGGTGACACCTTTGACTCCGTTGAGCTGGTTGGCAATACTCAGAACTTCTGTGCCAGTAGCAGATGTAGATTTGACTAAATAGCGATCGCGACTAAAGCGTAACGGACGCACGATCGCCAAATTATTTTGCTGTAAGATTGCCTGTCTCTGGCTCTGGTCAAGTTGTGGGGCAAAGCTGATGATAATTTCGTTGCGGAGCACAATTATTTCTTGGTGTTGGCTGCGACTGAGTACTGGTAAGGTAGTTTGGACGTAGGGTTGTTGTTGAATTCGCTCTTGAAAAGCACTCCCTACCACCTGTGTACCCGTTGGTAGACTCACCAGTGCGTATCTTTCCCCCAAAGGACTGACATTTGGTGTGTCCTTTGAATCCGTAGTCCCACGCACTCTGCTTTGTAGGGCTTGCTGGAGTTGGAGGTAAAGGGGTTGTTCAGCATGACCACGTGTCACACCCACTTTTTTAAAGGCAACAGCGATCATATCCTGCCGCTGATTTAGGGAAATATGTTTTCCTTTATATAAGTAAAATAAATTTCTATTCTCTTGGGTTTGGGCGATGGCTGGCATATTTGTTGGTAGTGGGATGTCACCCAATGACCAGATAGTACCCGTCAGTAAAATACAAAAGATCCGTTTCATGATGTTTCTTCCAATAATTTTGCTGTAAATTCCCGTCAAAGGCTAATAGCTAAAGTTTGCGACTAGCTGAGTAATTGTGAAATGTTGGGGATACCCGCAGAGATGAGCGATCGCGTCCCCAGTAATCTTTCCCATGCCAGGATTACAGGCATTGCTTGTAGCTTCATATGCAGAATTTCTTGACCCTAAGTAAGCCAATTGATTTCTCCTAGTTGTGGGGAGAAGGGGGTAATGGCCTCTTTTCCAGTCCATGAAATCTCTAATCTCTAGGGGTAAACTAGGCACAGTAGGATAACACCCAGAATTGGGTAGGGGAAGATGAAATAAACACGGTGTAAATAACGCATGGTTAGTTGTGGTAGTGGTCTAGGCGTTCACCGTTCATATATCTCTCAACGTTTTGCACTTATGCACTTGTCTAATAAAATTAGATAGCGATTAAGTGGTGTTCAGTTCTATCGTCTGGTCTATTTCCTCGAACCCATTTCTTGTTGTCCCTTCATGCCCGTATTTTGGTCCCCTTTTCTTTCTGACAGAGCCAATTTTAGATTTTAGATTTTAGATTTTGGATTTTGGATTATAAGAGGGATTTATCTGTTCTCTACTACTACTGGCTTCACTCTCAACCATCTCATCTTTTTCTTCCCTAATCTAAAATCCAAAATCTAAAATTGGCTCAGTGAACCATCATTGATGCATCAAATGGTGTCTTATTGCTATAGGATGTCATGCCTATAAAATACTGTAGATAT
>Ga0116227_10005817_pt1 | contig 25539 bp, 24 predicted proteins | sample S1TSphgellanicum_FD_89693 | JGI IMG/M metagenome (GOLD analysis project Ga0116227, IMG submission 89693) | Host-associated microbial communities from peat moss isolated from Minnesota, USA - S1T2_Fb - Sphagnum magellanicum MG | ecosystem: Host-associated > Plants > Peat moss > Unclassified... | reverse complement strand
GTGCTTCAGTCAAGTTCAGACGATGGAGTTTACTAGACCCATGATCAAAAATTAGTGGTCTCCATTCCCCACACTCACAGTAGGCATTTCATTTCTTGTCGTGTATTATACTCTTACAGAGCGTAAAAGCTTACAGGACATTTTGAAAAGCAAAATGCCACCAGACATAGGCATTTCACTTTTCAAAATTCTCATGTTAGTTTTTATTTTCCTCATGATACCCTGCAAGTGTCTGATAGGTATCCACCAGATATCATGGGAAAAAAGAAAAATAATAAAATCTGTCAATGCAATAGTGTAATGCCCGTGGCTGTGTACATTTCCAGAATCAGGCCCCCCTCAACTCCACCTTTCACAGGCCCTTATTCCAGTAATGCCCACAGCCTCTGGCATTACCCCACATGAAATTCCCCACTTCTAGGAGGCAAATACTATTGTAAAGGGCCAAAGTGACCCAGCACCCACCAATGCACCGACCCCGTTTTCCCATCTGCACCCCATCTGGTTCATTGAGCCTCACCCTGACCCAACCAGGTTTTTTTTCCTCCTTTCCCCTTTCTCATCTTTGTTGACCTTTGATTTTTCCTTTTCCCTTTATCATCTTTGCTGCCGCTAATCTAATGACCTACCATCACTACCTACCTGCTTCCTATACTCCTTTGCCCTCCCCTCCTCCTGTTTTCAAACCTCAACTGCCATCGCCAAGCTCTACACTTCTATTTTCTTTTTTTCCCTTTTTTTAATCCATGTTTTTAGTGTGCACCACAGCGATGGCAATCACATTGCCATTTTTTAAGATTTTTTAAATTCTAAAAAAAAAACAGTGCATTTGGTAGAGGAATGTTCAACTTGAAGGCCACATGGAATAAACAAGTTTAAAGGGCCCTTTAGTAGAAGTATACAATTGATGTAAAAAAGAAAAAATAATATACAAATGTTTGAAAGAGTCTAATTCTATAAATCATTAATTGGGAGAATACATATATATAATGAAATCTAAAAAATCTAACTGAGGTAAGAACATGTATTTAATTAATTCTAGACTAAAATGTTAATTTTGGACTTAACTTAACATTGTGAATACAAGGAGGGCCACCTGGTGGCCACCAGATGTAAACAATTTTTGAATAAAACTTGTAAATTTTTTGTCATTTTTTTTATTCTCTCTAATTTTATATGCTACATTGGGAAAGTTTAAGGACTTGAGGTGTATGTTAATGCCAACCACAATATAATCACATATAGAACAAAAATATTATCAGTATACAATGTTGGTCTAACATAAATATTCAAAATATGCAAAATGAAAACAAATACAGAACTAACAACCTAAAACTTGTAATTTAAAATTTTGGACATTTGAAAGCAAATTTCATATGTTTTGTGAGATTACTTGGTGACCACTTGGTAAAAAGTTGTAATTTATCAAAACATTAAGAGATAACACATTGTGGATTTAATAAAAGTAGAGGACTAAAACTTGCAACTTTAAAATTTAAACATTTGAAAGCAATTTTCATACATTTGATGGGATCACTTGGTAGCCACCAAGTGGAAGGCTATAATTTATTAAAACATTAAGAGATAACACAATGTGCACTTAGTAAAAAGAAAGCACCAAAACTTGTAACTTAAAATTTTGGACATTTGAAAAAAAAATTCATATGTTTCATGAAATTACCTAATGGCCACTTGGTAGAAGGCTGCAATTCATCAAAACATTAAAAGATAACACAATGTGGACTTAGTAAAAGAAGAGGACTAAAACATGCAACTTTAAAATCTAAACATTTAAAAGCAATTTTCATACATTTAATGGGATTACTTGGTGGCCACCTAGTAGAAGGTTGCACTTTATTTTAAAATAAAGAGATAATACAATGTGGACTTAATAAAAGGAGAGGACTAAAACAGCTAGTGGGCACCAAGTCATAATTATATATGAAATAAAATAAAATAATGAAAGACTATAAATTACTATCACATGGCATAGATCCATATTCATATGAAATGCCAACATACTAACGAATTCCAATAACAACAATACTTTTCTTTCGAATTAACTAATAACCAACTTGCATTTAAAAAATGAATGAGTAAAAACCAAAATAATAATTGCAGTCCTATAACCGCATTAACTACATCAAGGTTTTGTTTGGCCTTGGTTGCATGATTAGCACTAATAAAACTATAATGCTACTAATTATGACATGGTTTCTAACATGAAATGAGAATAAAACAAATGAGATGTCAACCCACTATTTTGGATCCGCCAAATTGCATTTCCATTTGTTCATCCAACAATCCCAATACAATTCTTTATCATTCCTTGCTCCTTTTTTCACTAGCGCCCACCATTCAATATGAAGATGTTTAAAAATTTTACAATGTTCATCCTTCACAACCTTAATCTCCACCTTTCCCATCCACACAAGATATAATTTCAAATTTGCAAGCTTCACTAAAATGAAATTGCTAAGGCCCAAGTCTTGAAATGAAGTGTAAGTGGCTATTTTCAAGGAAGGTTGCATGTTCTTAGAACCATAATATGGAGCGATAACGAGGTCTCAGGATCAACATCAACAATCGGAGGAATGGCACCTCACACATGATTAAACCTCCAATTTTTGGAAGGCCAAAAACGTTCCAAAAGGGTTGAATTTTGAGTGGGCAAAACAACACAACTACCATGTGAGTGTGAACAATGAGCTTGTTAGTGGTGAGCAAGAACCATGTGAGCAGAACTTTTGTAAAGAACGCAAAAATTTTGAAGAATATTCTTGCCATATAAGCCAATTATTTTCCACTTAAACAAAAATATTCTGTCCATGTAGATAAAATATTTTAGTGACGTGGCAAAAAATATTCTTTGAATGATACAAAATATTCATCCAAATATACAGAATGGTGAATTTGACATTAAGGAATTATTTTCCATAATCTTTTAATAATCTTTTAAATAACTAGTGAACATTTAATTTAATCTAATAACTCATTTTTATCTAACTATTAAACATCATTCATGTATGCAAAAATGTTGAATGAACAATTATCAAAACATTTATAAAACCAGAGTGCTAACATCATTTGTAAGTTCTAATATAAAAGCCAAACACATAGCATCATCACAAGCGTTAAAATTGGCAATGTTCATTGTGCTTGTTTTTTATAACAATTCAAAAGGGTCCAAATGACATATAATGAACCAATGTGTTTACTTTGCATTTAGGATTATTGTCCTTTTTGGGGTCCTTTTTCCCAAAAAACATGTTTTCTTAAAGAGGAATTTTCAAATGAAATGTTTTGAAACTTTTTATATATTATATTTATAATTGTCCCAATATGTCATATGTTTTTTTACAATCAAATTTGGAGAATTTGTTTTTTTGAAAGTGCATAGATTTTGCCAGATTTTGTGTTTCATCTTGAAAATTTGTCATAATTCCAAATTGTACTAAAACATGTAACCACTTTCAATTTTAATTTTTTATGTTACATGCTACAAGTTTTCTTTAAACAACATGTACATTGCAATCACATTTACATGTCGAAAAGGACTCATGAACTTTTTTTAAACCTTAATTTTTGATAAACAAAAAATCAAAAAAATATGAAAATTTGAATGTTTTTTTGATGTGTCTAATAATAACCTATTACTATAAAAAATTGAGGATGAAATAAATTGTATTAGGAAAATTAAAAGGCCCTTTATGAAAGTGGTGTCATTGAATGAAATTGTTAAACATCTTTTATTCAAACCAAACTTTGATATTGGAATTTTGTTTGATTCATTTTAAATTTTTCAATATCCATATTATTCAATAAGCACAACTTTTCATAATTCACATGCCATTAAAGTGGCAACACATAGATAAATGTAACAAGAGTTGTAGAAAAGTTGACATTTTGACATCAATTTTGACTCGTTTGAGCTCATTCGCACCTAAAAGTGTACTCCTACCTACACAATAGTTACATTGCAAATCAACAAATGACAAACTTCATCACAACTTCAAGTTGGAAAATGGATGAAATTTTAAATTGCCCACAAACCATGACATGCTACAGAACATAGTAAATGTGTTTACAGGGCACCCACTTCCCTTGCCAACCTAACAAACTAGACATCATTGCTACAAAATCCAAACAAGTGCAAGTTGGGAAGTTCCATGTTATAATTTCATATTGTTTCTTGTTTGGACTTTGGCTAAATAGAATTTTATAAATTTGTCTAAGAAGGGGAGCCCCCAATGGTGAATCTATAATCGATTCAAGAATTCGACCAACCTCCCATTGATTATAATGTAAATTTGACATATTGAATGGCACTATCCGACAAATAGCCTTACCATTACATGATGTTGGCCATGACATGTCATCCATTGGCCTATTCATAGGAATGGAATTTTCCCTTCCAAATAAACTTAGAGGAAAATGGGTTGTCATTTATTCAAAACAAATCTCGCTCCTTCAGTAGATTTGATTTCATTTTGGGTGAGATTAGTTTTAGCTTGAACAAGCCAAATTTCCAAAACATGTACTTTGTACCACCAACACAATGATTCATATCATCTGCACAAAAATCAGAATTTGTGTTGCTTTAAGGGTGCACAAGGGAACTAAGACCACAACCTTAAATAAATCAAGGTGGGGACACTAATAAAAGTCTGTTTGGCAATTATTCTTGTAACACAAGAATGTTTGGTGGATTTTTGCAATGTGGAACATTGAACATGCAACATAAGGGGGCATCTTTCTCTATGCCAAACTCCATCTCCGCATGGACCCTCAAGGACCTCAACATCTCCTTGAATTTGATTCGCCCCAGGTTGTTCAATTTCCACACCTAATCTAACAATTATATGGTTTACATGAGGATGAGAAAAATTCACATGGTCATCCCTATGTGAATCGCATTCTAATTCAAGGGTTAGGTTCACCTTCCATTTGCAAGAACCAAAGATCTGTTCACCTTCCATATGTGCAATTCTAACTGTGTAAGTCAATCCTAAAGAATATTTCAAAACTACATAGTTGCTTCGGATTTCCAAATTAGGTTGCTCTACACAAAAGCAATTCATTCTTATTAGGCCCTTAACCTAATCAATCACCTTGCTTGAAATGAGAATACAATGTTGATTTTTTGAAAGTTTGAATGTAGTCATCTGATGTCACAACATACAAACGAGTAGATGTAAGTTACAATGGCTCATTTTTGTGACAAAATGGTGTTTTTTCCCTATGTACCTTTTATTCAAATGCATGTGGTGATTACTATATCCATAGATCTACTAATTGAGACTTTGATCAAGATTAATAATTTCATTATGAAGAGAACTTTGTGGTTATTTATTGATAAAAAATTCATTTATTAGTAGTAATGGACTTTTGAAGTTGAAAAATATGGATTTGTCATTTAAATGGAACATCACAAAATGGAAAAAATTATATTGATTCACATTCCAAAATTATTATTGGGACAATATAAAAAGTAATTCAAAATAATAAAGTCATATGAGGAATCAGTTTTTTGAAAACCTTAACCATTTAATAGTTAAGGACTTTTGAATGGTTAAAATTTGACCATATTTTCATAAGTCCATACAAGTTGCAATTTTTGTTTGTTTTTCAATTTCTTTATCCCAAAAGCATATTTTTTGAAAGTTTTAGATGGGGCATTATTCCTATGGACTTTATGGGTTTACCTTTTAGGACTTCCAAATTAAAAAATGACATAAACTACATTAAATACAAGTTTTCATGTAGATTTGGGAAGGTTTGTAGGTGATCGAACATGTATTATTCAAAGATTAAATAAGAACATTTTTTAAAGTAACAACCATGTCCATTTGAATCATATTAAAGAATCTTGTATGGATTTGTAACGAATGTAATTTCTACTGATATTGAACCATTGTAGCTTGCATCTACCTTAACAGGCTCCCCTTTTGCTAGACTATTGAAGCCATACATCGTGCATTATCTTTGAAAAGTTGCACATGGGCTTGTCAAGCAAATTTTAAATGACTAGTTTCATATATTTGAACTTTTCAAGAAGGTGGGGTGAGAGAAAAGATGTGTGGGAGGGTTGAAAATAGTACATGTCTAATAAATCCTCCTCATTGTCTCACGCGAAAATGCCAAAAACTAAGCCAATTCTCTAACTCTTAAAGTTAAACTTCATTAGTGGCACCTAAATAATACCACCAATAATACATACCGAGCATCAGCCTCCAAAAAAAATGGCATGTTACTATTATAGCACAATGTCCTATTTTTTCTTGCAATTCTGGCTTGATCTGCTATTTTGTGTGTCTATCCATGCATTAATTCCAATGAAAAAAACAAGTTTGTTCTCTATCAACCATCAGTTCACTTGGATCTCCATTACCATAAACAATTTAAATTGTGTTCCAATTGGCCTAAATGTTGTCAACCATAAATCCTTTAAAGTTTAGATTGGGAACACCATTATTCACCATGACCTTGTTTAAATTCTACCACATTACACACTAAACCTTCATGTCTTCATATTGCATATCACATATCACGATGGTCTTCACCTTACAATAGAAATAATCATACACATGGCAAGCAAATGTCATCCAACCCTCAACATGCTTTACGTTATCAAACATGATCCAAGCAGTTTGGAGGTCACCCTTGGGCTACATATGCTTGACTAAATCACAACCACTACCATCTCCATGCATAAACATCTTAAATAGAAACATTTTCTTTCCAATTTGTTGCCTTGGAAAACAACCATCCTAAATAAAACAATAACCATTTTTACTTTGAGGGCAAGAATGTTAAAAAATACATTATGTTTCGTAGTCGATGCTTAAAGGATGCAACTAAATTCCAAACGTTGGGGGAAGACAATGCTATGAACTTATCCATCACTTGGTGCAACTTTTTACCTTTTAGAACTTCCATTAACCATTATCCATCCTCATTCAACAAATGCTCGAAAAGAAAGGTCTTACTTGCAACCAATGTCATGGTCGACGTGGTACCCCCATTGTGTAAAACACCTCCTCCTCAACTAGGGATTTAACTTGGTCAACAACTTCTTTAAAGTGACCTTCCGCCACTAAATGATCATGTGTACATAAATGAATAGCTACCCAAATCAAATTCTCCTGCTTGTGCACGACATAATAGATGTGAACTGCACACAATTTAACACAAAAGGGAACACTATTATAGATTTTGCAAAATGGTGGATTAAGAACAAAACAACCTCCTTGATTCATGAACAATGTTGCCAATCCAAGCTATTTCAATTCTACATTTGTTAAGAAGAAAAAAATTGCAACCATCATTTCAGCATTATAAATGGCCCAAGCAATGAACTTTTCGGAAAGTAAGGTTGAAATCGTTCTTGATGTTAGTCGTCTTGACCTTGCACCATGCATGGCCATCATGTTTCTTGTCCATGCCTTGCATCTACCCAAAGTGACCGTTGGGACTAACAACAGGGGGAAGTTCAAACAAATCATCATCATTAAATTTGATTGAAATGCAATGAACATTCTCAATGCAAAACTTGTCATAATTCAAATCTTTCAACTTGGAGCTAGCATGTATGGCAAATGACATTACTTGGAAACAATCTACTACACTCAACATAGAGGGAATGTTTTTAATGGAATATTGGGAATAAGTAGAAACCAAAACAGAATGGTTCATGTGTAGAGAAAAGGTCAATGGGCAAAAAGAGATTGAAGGTATTCCATCCACATTAAAAGAATTGTTCAAATCTATGAACGAAAATTGAGGATGGACAACTTCTTATTTGATTTCCACAAGATGCGAGATAACATTTACAATAGATGCTGCAATTTCTAACATCAAAACAATATTTTGAGAACTTTTCAGAAGATTTTCCGCAACGGTCTTGAACCTTCCAACATTCACCCTCCATACCAAACCAAAATCACCAAAGACTAGAATTTGATAGTTGGATCTAATAACATTGTTGTTGTCATCAAACGTTTCATCCTTGGAAACTTGAATATTTCTGAGATGGAAACCAAACATAGCACACAAGCATTTCTCTATGACATGCGAGATTCCAAAGTCATCAATGGGAACAATGAGCTCAACTTTACCCTTAGCATGAAAAGTTCCCATTTTACTAGAAATCAAACAAACCAAAAAATGAGGTGGAGACATTGTAAAAACAACAATGTTCAACATGAAAATAGATGACAAATAAAAAATAATGATGTTGGTTAAGAAAGTATAAACTATATGTTAGCCTTGTGGAAAATGCTAAAGCAACAAAAAGAATGAGAGGAATGTTCAGTGGAAAATAAACTTCAATTTTCACATAGGATGGAAGATACTCATTTGATTTGGGAAAAAGATGAGATGTATGGCAAAACATAGAAAAGGTTAGTTGAACTTATTGCTATCAATTGATGGTATCGAATAAAGGAATATTGTTGCATACAAGAAAACTTCAGAAAATGATTACATAAATGGACATCATGTCAAATACACATTATTATGTTTACGATGGGGATAACAATAGAAAGGGCATACCACACTCAATTAATTTCTTGACAAAATTTGACAAATGCAAATAACCATTCACCTTGGAAAACATAGTACCATATTTTGCAAGCTATCAATAGCTCTCCATGTGATTTCAATTCATTGTTGCTTCTCCTAAAATAATGAAATTTAAGAAATAAATAATAGGCACAATAGTCCAATTTTCATTCAATATCCCACAATATATGGCATTCATAATGACAAGATGCTATATAATTTGGAATAATAGGAAAACCCAAGAACATAATATGTATCCTTATAACATAGTTGTATTCCCAAAAAACGATTATTTTCATCACATAGTAGGGCATTTATTAAATAAAACATAATAGAAAAGAAAAAATATTTGTTTACGATTGAAAGTTCAACATGAAATCCTTCTTCAATAATATCCATAGATTTTTCAAACAATGTGTAGAAATGTGATTCACAAGAAAAAAATTCTGATTCTTACTTAATTGGGAGATGGTTCTTTAGAAATTCTAAATTAAAGAAGATGTAGGATAATATAAACTATACAAGATGGATATCTAATGGTGTCTGATTGGCATTAATTTTACTAATGATTTAATAAATATATTTAAAATGCATATCCTAAATTTTTTTCCAAATAATCAATAAACAAATTATTACGCATATAGTAAATTTCACATTGGGGAAAATCATTTGGGAAAAACTTATCAGGTCAAAATAAAATTGACCTAAATATTAATATTTTAAAATATTACAAATAAAATATATCAAGAAGGAAGTTTGGGATACTTATTTAATAAATTAAAATGTGCAAATTTAACCACATCGGATTGAGAAAAAATCATAATCCATAAAAATAAAATTTTAGTTCCAAAAGCAACATAACGTAATTAATGAAAAAGGGCAAGCTTTAAAAATTTAGAGGCTTGTAATGATTATTGATGGAATATTGTTTAAGAGATCTTACTTAACACTTCCATAAAATAAATGGAATTCTAAAAATATACACTGGATTTTCATTTTTGAAATTTATTTTTAAATATATATTCATCTATAGTAGATTTTTGTTCAAATGGATGTAACTGAATAGATATGAGTAGGTTAAAGATAAATATGTGAAAATGTTTACTAAATCATCCATAACAACTTATCAACCAATTAAATTTCAAAAATATACACTAGATCTTTTACAAAGGGTTAGCATTTACAAGTTCAAATATGAAGGGTTTCTAAACAATAAAATATTGAATGTGAATTTTTTTTTAAAATAAAAAACATGGATATTATTAAAATGACAATTGCTAAAACTTATACAATACCTTCATAAACCACATGAAATTCAAAATAGATGCATTACATTAGCTATTTAAAAATTAAAAAGTAAATAGTTTAATCACAAATTAACCTAATCCAAATGTAATTATTTTAAAAAATTAAATATCTGTAAAATAGAGAAATTTATGGGATATATATATATGATAAATAAAACTTCAATAAATTAGCTAATTTTGGAATCCTCTTATTAGCTCCAATTGATAAAACAACAAAAAGGAATTATTGAAAATTGAAAATTATAGGAAACAAAGTGGCATCCAATGTATATATATCTTTCAATGTGTAGAAGACTACATTTAGTAGATCAATAACTAACTTAAATATTGAAAAATTGAACACATATTTAATTAATTTAAGACTAAATTTTTAATTTAAGACTTTATATAACTTTGAGTATACAATGAACTCCACTTAATGCCCACCAAACTTAACAAATTAATGTTCAAATATGAATATCATATTGTAATTTTTTCAATTATGTTAAAAATAACATCCATTTACACATTGTGTAAAAAAAACTCATATCAAATCTAAAACAAAACTATGAACTTTCATGAGTGATTGAAAACCAAATGTTAATGCTCCCATTGGTGACATCAAAAATTTCAACCCTTTGAATTTGAAATAAGGAAAAAGGCCAAATTGGCAAAACTACAACATCATATTATCACACAAATTTTACTAATATTGTCAAATATATATACATCATTAAAAAAATTTAAATAAAATTGAATGATTAGTCAGCACTAAATGAAATATAAAAATTATAAATTATTAAAACCAAATGACACAACTCCCATTTAAAGTGAGAAAAAGAAACTCAATCACTTGAATATAATACATTGATTGACAACATGCTAGATTTATAACAATGGCAACTTAATCTATCCATGTTGATCGTATTGCAACAAATATATTACATTTCAAATTCCTTATATAATTAAAGTAGTATTTCTCCTAGTGCCTAGCAAATAATCGATTACCAAATAAGGAAATCACAAGTCAATCCTCCAATTAAAATAGAAATAAAAATTCAATTTTCTAAAATACAAACAAGGCACAACATACCAATGGCAACAATGACTATGCATGCAAATTTATTGTTTATGTTATACCAAATCCAATATTTTTGGGGCTTTACATACCAAGCAAGAAGGAAGTTGACGCATTCTGGCCACTAGGGATTAAGGTTAAGGTGGAAGAAAATAAATTATTAATTAATTTTGGCAAAGAATAAATAAACCATACAATACCAAAAAAAATTAAAAATTAAAACGACAATCCAATCAATACAATGATATAAAAGACATCAAAAAATTACGAATATAATTTCATCAATTTCATCCACATCCTTCACAAATTACTTGACGCATTAGTAGCATTAAAATTAATTTTAACTCTACCAACATAAATAGTAGGAATATTAATTTGACTTTTTTTTTTTTTTTCAAACAAGAAAAGAGAATAGAATAGATAAAATGTCAACCCATTGTTTTGGATCTGCTAAATTACATTTCCACTTGCCATTCCAACAATCTTCATACAAATGTTGTTCATCCAAATTTGATCTTTTTTTCACGAGAACCCACCACTAAACTCTCACCATTTTAAAATATTCACTCTCTTCATCCTTAACAACATCACCTTCCATTCTTCCCATCCAGAAAGGAACAAGATCAGGGTCATGTGGTTTCACAAACACACAATCTCTAGCATTAAGGTTTCTAAAAGGGATGTATGTAGTTAAAGGTCTCATGTTTTTTGGCTCACAATAAAGAACTCAAATCAAATCTTTTGGGTCAACAACATCCATCACAATTGACAATGAAGCCCTAACATAATTTAATTTCTAATTGTTTGAATGCTAAAAGCCCTCCAAAAGAATCATACTTTGAGGGGGTAACAATTTTGACAAATACAACAAGATACCTTCCCAATACTCTAGGTACGGCTTCATTTTCATTTCATATGTGGAATTTTGCACAACGCCCACCTTCCAAAAATCCTTGCATTTGGATAATCCAAAACTTATAAACTTATCTCTCTCCATTGACCTCAATGCATCATCGCCCCAAATTGGGCGGTATGAAACAAGGCTTGGGACTTTAGTAAAGAATTTTGGTGAACCATTTGCATTAGCTTTCCACAATCTAATCGATGGCCCATCTATTGAACTCCAAACATAATCTATGGGGGAAACTTTGTATTGCATCATAACCCAACCTAACAAATCAATAAAAAAAAAATTTAAATGCATATCAGTACGCCCTACCAACAATTTAGGGCCATCTTTCAAACAACCTAAAACCCATGATTTAAAATTTGGAATCTCTTTAATCAATTGAGGAGTGAACGGTCTTTCCTATGAAATCATGAAAACCCTCATCAAATCTACTAAAATTTAATTGTTTTCCTCCCTCAACTTTTTTGACAAATAGCCAAAACATCCATCTATATCTTCATGTGTATGGCCAACTACAAGGAATCCCAATTTCACCTCTTCAAGCACATCCCTTGCCATGAACAATGATAAAAATGCTAACAAATGTTGATTCTTAAATTGTCTTTCATGTAATTATCCATTTGAAGCAACAATTTTTTTGACAAAGGTTTCACACCAACAATTTGATATGTGCTACATAATGCACGTATGCAACACGATTTCCCTTGCAACAAACGTGCAAAGAATGAATTCTATAAGGGGTGTTCAAGTGATAATTTCCACTTTAAAACTAAAGCCACCTCCAAAGTCCGAAAGAGCTTCAATAAGGACCCAATTATGAAATTGGGTGGCCACAACTCATTAGAGTATTGTGCATATCTTTCATCCCCGTGACCATGCGCAATCATACCCATGAAGGTAATGGGTGATTGTCCAAGCCCAAATATCATCTTGTTGCACACTTGCAACCTTGGAAGTGCAATTTTTGTGTGGTCCATCTTGTCATGAATAATGTAAAGGAATTCATCTTTCGATCGCACTAACTTTGTCATCCGAGTATGGTATAAATTTCTACATGATTCTTGTTGCAAGATATGTTTTCTTATCTTTGCCTCGTATTCTAGAACCTCATTGTTATTCTTTCCCAATTTGGATATCAAATCCTTGAGGGATTCACAAACAATGCACTTTGCAAATACAAACCCACGCTTTCACACATCGACATTTAGACGGTGTCTTTTCCTCAACCTATTCATAGCAAATTGAAAAATACCTCTATTATTTAATTCCTTGCTTATCTACCAACCAAAAAATATGAAACAAAAAAAATTAGCTTGTCAACAATAAATAGATGTTGCCAAATATAAACTCAAAAATCCATTTCAATTTTTGGAAAAATAAACTTGCATGATAAACACCAGGTAGTTGCAAGGCGTTTTTTGCTAGATTAACATGAAAAGTTCTAATCACTCACTACAATTCACCTTATCATTGTGTTCCTATAGACTTTTCCATGTTTTAGGCAAAAAACGTTGCACACATTGTTTATCATTTCTAATCCCTTTCATTTCATGCAACATTGTATCTACAAACAAATCAATCAATGATTAAACATTGGACTTTGCTTGCCAGGTTGACATATGTAAATTATGTGTACCTTTGTTCCCATGAGGTAGAAACTAATAACCTCACTTACTATTTGACTTGTACAACATGTATGTTGACCTTGAGAGACCAACAATTTGGTACCAAACAATTTCATAGATATCTAAACCTAGAATAATGATAAAATTTCATTGCCTTTCGTCTCCCCTTGTATGCAACCTTCTTGGAATATTTAAACCATATGTTCTACGATTTTCAAAGGACAAACTCCAAAACTTTTGTTTCAACAACAAGGTTTTTTCACTAGTAGAAATCTTGTTGTTTGCAACCATTTTTTGTGCAACTAAATGTCACCTACGATTATAAATGGTTGCCTATGTGATTATTTTTCAAATTTCAATTGACTTTGGTCTTCCTTTCAACTAGTTGTAACTATGACCTATTTCATCATTCCAATAGGTTGATTTTTCATGATGTCTTTGTATTTTTTACAACATCATATATACATTTAGTTGCACATGCAACCAAAGTAGTCACATTATAGTTGAATAAGGTACATATGCTACCTAATAGCTACATATATAGACTGTTTTATAATACATACATACCTATATGTATATACCTACCTATTAAATACCTACCTACCTACCATTTACCTACCTACTATGTACTTACATATGTACAACCTACACACCTACCTACATAATTATTACATACCTACCTACTTATTTACTAGGTACATATGGGTAAAAGCATTCTAGGGTGGACCAAAAAGGGCACATGCAGTGTCCTTAATAATACATTTTTGTAATGTATTTTGATTGTGACCAAAATGTAACACCATTTTATAATCATTTTATCTTAAAGGTAATTACATGAACACCTTTTAAACATCCTAAAATTTAACGTTTGTGAAAAAATATATATAAATTCCACAAAAATCATGTCCAAAAGTACTTCATAGAACTATTTCATAAAAAGATTCTATAAAAATTTTATATTTCCATGTCATCTTGAAAATGGTTTGGAAACCCTTATTTTGAGTTTCTCATGACATTTATGAGGTGTAAAGACTAATAAATGACTCCATCAATGCAAAATTTGGAAGTTTTGAGTCCATATGCACACCCTTTGTGTATTATTACATTTCAAGGGGTCAAATTTAAAAGTTCCTCATTTGAAATGTTTATATTGTTTTGATTGTTTTTTCCTTTCATAAGTAAATGTAATTAGAATCATTAAATTGAATCCCTTTAAAATAATTATTATAACAAATACATGCACCATACATTTGAACCCATTGAGGTGCAAAACAATTGGCCTATTACATGATTTTATGAACACTTTAGTTTGCAACTACCCATACACCCTAGCTACCTACCTACCTACCTACCTATGTATTATTTACTAAGTACCTACATACATGTATACCTACATACCCTTTAGCTACCTAATAGGTTATTTAATTATAAATATATTTTTAGAGTCTGTTTAAATAGGTTTTTTAAATAAATAATTATGTATAGGCTATTTAAATATGTTCTGGAAATAAATACTATCTAAATAGGTACTTAGTAAGAATTTATGTTATTTAGTAAGTAGGCTATGTAATGGTATGTGCTAGGGAATAGTTGTAACTAGGTTACAATTATGTGATGAGGTTACAACTAAAATTTTATCCCTTATTGTTTGTCTTCCCTTTCAAGTTTACAAACTATATAAGTAGGTTGGTCTGGTGGAGTGAACACATTCAATTTTTTCAATTATCATATGGTAAGAGCTTATCACATAGGCTCCATCCAAAAGGCTAAACTTAAAATAATACAAGATTTTGTTGTAAAAGTTTTAAACTTAAACCTACCTACCTACCTAGGCTAAACCTATGGCTAGGTGCCCTAGGCTTAACCTAAGTGCCACATGGCTTATTGTAAATGGCCTAACCCGTAACTAGGTTAAGTATCTTAAACACCTAACGAGGTTAGAGGTGGCTTAACCTAGGCCTTTAACCTATGCCTAGCCTAAGTGCCATGTGGTTTATCATAAGTGGTCCAACCCTAAACTAACCCTAAATGATTATAAGGCAATCTTAAGTTGCCACATGGTAGAATTTTAGGCCACCATGTGGCACAATCTAATTGCTTTAAATCAGATGGTTGAAAATTTATTTATTTATTTATTTATTTGGCAAAATATTTTGAAAATTCCAAATGATGCCACGTGTCACATTTTTAGGCTACCACATGTGAACATATTGGTGTGCACTATAGTTGCAAATGTAATTACAAGTGTAATTGCAAGAACTCATCTCTAAACACATATAAAATCTCCATATTCTTATTCTACAAAAAAATATTTCATTCGTCATTTGCGATTAATGGTCGTCTACAACTTGTCGTTTGTTACTATGTTAATTTTTAGTTTTTGTTTCAATTACAACTAAAATTTAATTACAATTGATAGTCACAAATGAAGTTTTTTCTACTAGTGTTTCATGAGGAAAATGTTCACAACAATTCATAATGCAACACCTTGCCACACACACATTATGCATAGATTTTTTTAATAACACCTTCTCAATTCTTGAAATTGAACCTTAAGAGTTAGCAACACTTTGCTTCCTCTTATGAAAGGAATATTTCTTTTTCTTCACACCAATTGCTCCCACATCATCAACATCTAGAATGTGGGTTTCATTAAATGCGATGAGATGTTCTTTTAAGGAATACCCATCAAGAATCATTTAAGCCAATGGCCATTTCTAAATGGTCATCACTACTGACATAGTCGCAGGATAATACAAGATGCAAAGCCCAACATGGTCTTCCCCAAGTTGATCATCAAGAACTGCTTCCTATGGGTCACATGCAACCACTCGACCTTTTGCAATGAAGATGCCACCATCATCTACAAGATCACATTTAACTTCTCACTGCTCAAACCTACATCTTCCCATTATATTTAAATTTGTTCTCCTCATTCCATTGCCATATACTGCGTCATCATTCCCATGCACATTCCCTTGGTAATAGTCTTCTTTATTTCGTTCTAAATTTTCTTTGACATTAACTTCTTCATCGCCTTCTACAATATCCTCTTCAATTCCTTTTTCATTAATGGAATCAGACCCAAAGTGCCGAATGGATCCTTCCTTTCCATCCTCAGAAATATAACTTTTTTTTCCATGTAATTCTTTATTACGTGAGTCATCAATTGTATTGCCCATATTCCAAAATCAATGATGTTTTCAAGCCAAAAACTATCTGGCAAAGAATCATCCCTCCATGAAACTCACTTCTTCACGAGATTATTCACCCCATCCATTGTCACATGACCCTACTCTAACATTGTGTCAACAACTTCATCATTCATTGATAGATCCTTGCAGGGCCAAAACACCTCCATTACTATTGTTGACCCATAGTATCTTGCAGTTGGAACTATATAGAATAGCTTCCATTGTTCACAATCCTCATGCACAATTTCAATTAAAACCATTATGCAACTATCCACTCCACAAGGTCCATATATAAGAACTATTGACAAATCTTTGCACATTCCAACACCAATCTTAACCCTTTCATTTTTGCGAGCATCCCAAATGCTAACAGAATTACTGAACACGAATCCCTCTACCATATCATGCCAAGTCAAGAACAATCGAAAAGAAACATTAGATCGTTGAACACAATATTGGTTAAAAAATCAATCTTCTAGCCATTCAATTTGGGGGCCAAAATAGGGTGCCCTAAGACCATGACAAAAATAAACCCTTGGGTGCCTGGACCCAAAAACAGGTGCCTTGAGGCTCCCATAGCTTGCTTTTGGCCTAGGACAAGTGGCCTATATATCGCCATGAAAAATGATAAATTAAACCTTTTAACAATTAGGACAAAGTGGTCTATGCTCTAGGACATTGCACACCATGGGGCCATGACAAAATGGAATGGACCCTAGGTTTCTTCAGGGGCTAGGAGAAAGTGGCCCATAGTAGGTTGCCAAGGGGTGGGATGAGATAGCATGGGATCTAGGATATTATGGCCATGGGTGGCATGGGGATCAAACCAAATGACCTTTGACTACTTGAGGGCTTGGACATGGTGGCATAGGGTCCATCGTGCAACATGCCTAATGTATCGAACATGTCCCAGGAATTCAAGCCATGAGAATATTTTATGACCTACCCCAAGCCTAGGACAAAATTCATAATGTTGCCATGCCTTCATTGATGATTGTTTTGGATGTAAAATATGTTCATGTAAACAATACAGATTAAAATTATAAACTCATTCTCATTATGTGTTCCCAAAGAACTAAGTAATGTGGGGCCCAAGACAAAATGGTCAAAGGCCCAAGATAAAACATTGATAGGACATTTTTCATGTCAAGGACCTTAGCCAAGGGAATCTTTCATGATTTGCCCCCGGGCTGGAGCCAAAACTCTCATTTTTACGAACTTCTTACATATAGGGCCTTGTAACCTAAAAATAGTGTCATCTGTTTTTCTATGGATGAAGTCTACAAACCTTATTTTAGACTACAGCTGGAATACTGGTGGCACAACACTTCAACAATAATAATAATAATAATAAAATATACTCCTAATATGTTTATATTTTTAGTGTGTTTTTGTTGCTCTGTAGGTCATGACAAAGGGAATTAGCTGCTGAAATGGAATGTAATCTCTACAACCCAATGAAAACACTTCAGGAGATCTATGGATTAGATTTGTGGAAGGAGATTGGCAACGGGATTTTGTGGAGGCAAAGAGATGATATGAGGAGGAAGATTTTGAGGCAAGTTGAGGAAGGAAGGCAGGGGGCTGTGGTGTGATAAAAGGGAAGCTAAGTGACTGGACTTATAAGGAGGACTAAAAAATGTGGTTTGATTTTGATTTTGGGATTGTTGTAAATAGGTAGAAGTAGAATTCGATCAAGAAGATTGAATGAAAAGAATCCTAACATGAAGACTTCCGTTGTGCTAAGAATGTCAGGAAAAGGTCCAAAGTTGTTACATGTGTTTTTATAGGGACTAACACAAAAGAGAGGATGAGCGTGTCTAGGATTTTTGGAGTGGTTGTGTGGTAACTCATGCATGACTACTAGGGATTTTAAACTGGGTATGGAATGTGTTTTGTCCTTAGAAAAGTACTTGCTGTGTTGTGGGAGCTTTGGAGGTTTTCGGGACTAAGGTGGGAATGCTAGGAAATAGTGATATTTGGACTGGGTGACTCTGCCCTGAATTTCTGTCTAATCTTTGAGACTAAACCATGTTGAAGTAGTAGAGTTAATATTTTGTGGGGATTCTGTTGTTGGGTATGAGCTGCCAGCCACATAAAACAACTTGTTGACTCCTAGAAAGGATATCAAGATGAATGTCTGATCCTTTGTGGTCCATAGAATTAAGGCCATAGAACTTAAATGTTTGTTAGGATCTTGAAGAAAAAGAATATTTGAATCAGAATTGTCATGCTTCAGTAAAAGTATCAAAATCATACTTTAGTCCATGGATGTCCAACAATGGGGATGTGCACATTGCAAAAAGTATTCCCCTTCTTTTTTAGGTGACATCCTCTTTGGAATTTTGTAGGTTAGTGGGGGCTGATTAGGTCAATTGAAGTGAAAAATATATACCCAAAAAAAAAAAAACCTAAGGCCAAGGCTAAAGAAAAAAATAAAAATCAAACTACACTAACCACCCTAATTAACACAGGGACAGGAAGGGACGAAAAAGGTGCACCCACCATCTAGGCACCATTGGTTCAGTCTGGTCCTCTAAAACCCATGGCATGTTCTAGAAAACTGAAAAATATCTACCATGTGATTTTGGATTTGAAGGGGCTTAAGTATGAATTCCAAAATGTGTTGGAAAGGATTTCTAGGTTTCTTTGAAAACACACTCAACGAGGCTCCATTTTTGAGGATTTTTTCTTGATACTTCAAGTAGGTACTTATTTTATGATGCAGAATTGGACTGGGCTTGTTCTAATCGCAGAAGCACCCAAAAGAGGTACATGTTATTTAACCCCAGCTAAGGGGCAGGGGTTGCCCTTTCCAGTACCCAGTTTAGGCATTAGTTGAACCCCAGGCCAATGGGTAACTGAATTAAAAGGCACTAGGTTGGTTTAATACGTAATGAGGGATGGTACATAGTATGGGTGTCTATTAGTGTTGGGCGGTTCTTTGAAGAGCTGCCAATTCTAGTTCTGTAAATATTTCAAAATCAAAAAATCACAATTCTTGTTATTTCAAAAACCTCAAAGAACTGGCAATTTTCATGAAAGAACCGATAAAAAACCAATGGTTCTCTAACTGGTTCTTTGAACGTTTTTTTTTTTGAGAACCATAATTATGTACTAAAATGGTTCTTTTGAAACTTTTTAGAACTATCATGTAAGTGATCTATACCCCAGTGATAACTGATCTATAATCTGCCCTCATTCTAAGAACTGCCCAACATTAGTGTACATATGACTTGGTGTGAAGGAACCATCTAACTTGGGAGTGACATAACACAATATTAAGCTCAAAGGTTTGGAGGTAATACCTGTCTGGGTCTTTTATGACTTAAGCCCAATATTCCAACATGCTACTAAGGCTTTTTTGGTGGCAATATTTTGCCTCTTTGGTGATGAATGTTTGTGGAAAACTTTGGAAATTTTACTTCCTTGTTGGGAAAAAAGAAAACTATTGATCAACATACATACTAAATTGGTTTGATGCTTTATAAAAAGGTTTGATACCAATTTTTAGCTGGAATCCAAGTTTTATGAAAGGCATATCATTAGGATTAGTCGATACATGTTCAAAAATCAGCATGGGACCAACCAACTCTATTTAGTTTAATATCTAATAAGTTTTTAAAATATTTAAGTCTAAAATGCAATGGACAACCCTTGCATATGTTAATAAATAGGAGATCTATTCAAATGCAAACATAAATATTTATTGAAAGGAAACTAAAACATGATGTTCACAACACGAAACATAACATCAATAACTCTCCAAGGTTCTTGTCACATGAAATACATAAACTTGTGTAATGAAGAAAAGAGAGCCAAACCATCAACACCAAGGTATTTAACTAAAAGACCAAACCACAAATAACCAAACTAATATAAGTAAAAGAAGTGATACAACCTTGTGAAAGTAACCTAATTACTTTCCTATTGTAGTAACAATGAAACCTAACTAGTTGAACTTGAATTCTCAACACTCCCCCTCAAGCTCAAATCCACTTCTAGTACACCAAGCATTTTTCTAAACTTCCTTAGCTTGTTTGTACCTAAAGCCTTTGTGAAAATGTCAACAAATTGATCTTAAGTACTAACATGAATAAGGTCAATTTCTTTTGCTAGAATTTTTTCTTTAATAAAGTGGTAGTGCACCTCAATGTGCTTTGTCCTAGCATGATAGATCAAGTTGTTAGCAAGTAGTATGTTACTGATGTTATCACAATAAATGACAACAGGAACATCCACTAACTGTCCCAAATCTGAGAGTAATTTTTGTAACCAAACTACTCCACATGTAACAATTATTGCACCTCTGTATTCTGCTTCCGTGCTTGATAATGCAATTGTTGGTTGTTTCTTACTATTCCAACTAACATCACCACTTCCAAAAGAAAACATGAAACCACTGGTCGATCTTCTATCTGAAACATTGCCAGCCCAATCAACATCTGTGTATCCATGTACTTGTAACTAGCTTTTGGCTTCATAAAAAATTCCACACTGTAAAATATGTTTTATGTACCTCAATGTGCGCCTCACTATATCCAAATGTGGCTTTTGTGGTGTTTACATGAATTGATTTACCATTCTAACTGCATAACTCAAATGTGGCCTTGTGATGGTCATGTAAATCAAACTCCCCACTATGCGTCTGTACATAGTGGTATCCTCCACAAGGCTTCCTTCATCTGCATTTAACTTCACATTTTGCTCCAATGAAATTAAAATGGGTTTGCAACTTGTCATCCCATATTCGGATAATTTGTTCAAGGCATATTGCCTTTGTAGTAACCATATCCCTTTAAGGAACTAGATTACCTCAATGCCGAGGAAGTAACGCAACTCTCCCAAATCCTTCATTTCAAACTTTTGCTTCAAAAGATTCTTCAAATCAGAGATGTCTCCATCACTATCTCCTGTGATAATCAAGTCATCAACATAGATGACTATGACTAAAATCCCATGATCTGTCTTTTTCACATATAATGAAAAATCTGCATTGGATGTTTGAAATCCACTTGTGATAAGATATTGATGTATCTTATCTGACCAAACTTTAAGTGCTTGCTTCAAGCTGTATAAAGTTTTCTTCAACCTACAAACCAAATTAGGATGTGTTTGGTCCACACAACCTGGTGGTTGCTCCATGTACACTTCTTCCTATAAATCTCCATGAAAAAAAACATTCTTTACATCCATTTGATGTAAAGACCATCCTTTTGCTGCTGCCATAATAATGATTGTTCTTACAGTTGTCATTTTAGCAATTGGACTATAGGTCTCCTCATAGTTTATGCCATAAGTTTGGGCATAACCTTTGGCAACCAATCTTGCTTTGTATCTGTTCACAAATCCATTTACATTGTGTTTGATTTTGTACACCCATTTGAACCCAATTGCTTTGTTGTCCTTTGGTAAAGCTACTAATTCCCAAGTAGCATTAGCATCCAAAGCCGCCATCTTTTCATCCATGGCATTGTCCCACTTAGGGTTTCCAACTACTTGTTCAAAATAAGTGGGTTCAACCTCCTATATAACTCTCACCATGTATGCGTAATGATGAGCTATAAAGCCATCATATGTGGGTCTTTGTACAGGGTACTTGACTCGTGTGGATCTTTGTATTCCATTGTTGATGTCAGGTGTTTTCAAAGCTTTCTTGGCCATCCAAGCTCTAAGAGTAGTAACTGAAGTGATTATTGATTCTTCACCCTCACTTTTTTCTGAATCACTTGATTCACCATTTACATGAGAATTTATAAATGATGTTTGAGAATTACCATGTACAATGTTTGAAGATTTTAATCTTCCTTTCCATGGAATGCTACTGGACCCACTAATTGAAAACTCTTGTGGTCCATTAATTAATTGTGATTCTTGTTCCACATTTGATGAAACATCACCATTTCTAGCCTCTCCATCTTTTGCTACCTTCAATGGTGAATATTAGCAAACCATTTCATCAAACACAACATCTCTACTCACTTGTAACTTCTGAGTGGAAGGATTGAAACATCTATATCCTTTTTGTTTTAAGGAATATCCAATGAAAATACACTTCTTAGCTTTTGGTCTAGTTTTGATCTCTTCTCATCAGGAACATGCACGTATGTAATGCAACCAAACACTCTGAGGTGTGAAACATCGGGTTTCTTGCTTGTGAATTTTTCTTAAGGTGTCATGCCATGAACTGCCGCTGTGGGTGTTCGATTCATGATATAGACTGCAGTTGCTACCACTTCAGCCCAAAAGTAATTTGGCAAATTCTTCTCATTCAACATGGCACATGCTATTTCTACAATGTGCCTATTTTTCCTTTTAGCAACTCCATTCTACTGTGGGGAATAACTACATGAGTATTTTTTTTGAATTCCATGCTCCTTCAAATACTCACTGAATTCATTTGAAAAATATTTTCCCCCTCCATCAAACCTTAGGCACTTGATGCTCACACCCTTCTCCTTCTCCACCACTGTTTTGAAATTCAAAAAATGTTGAAACACTTCACCTTTGTGTTTCATGAAGTAAACCCACACCTTCTTTGTGTGGTCATCAACGAAACTCACGTACTACTTGCATCCTTCAATGGATTTTGTCTTCGTAGTCCACACATCTAAGTGGATCATTTCCAAATGTTTGGAACTTACATGAATTGTTTGAGTTGGGAATGGATGCTTAGTTTGCTTTCCCAATTGGCATGCTTCATAAATTTTTGACGTCACCTCTTCTATTCCAAATTTGGGAAGACCTCCAACAAGATTTTGTTTCTCCATTAGCTAAAGATGTTAGAGATTAACATGGCCAACCCGCTTGTGCCATATTCCAATGTCTCTAGCTCCTTTTCCATGTGTGAATAACATGGAATTCACCTCAAACATGTTCACATCCAAGGTGAACATTCGTCCATTCCTTACCCTTTTATAATCAATTTGCCTTGGTTCTTCATGTCTTCCACAAAACATCCATTTGGGTTGAATGTCACTTATAAACCTTGTTCCACCATTTGGCCTACGAAGACCAAATTTTTTGTTATGGTTAGAACATGAAATACATCTTTCAAGTACTTTGTTTACCCATTTTGTGTGGACAATGGCACCTTGCCAATTTGTGTGATGGGATGTGTAGTGTCATCAGTAGTTTCCACAAACCCTGGTGTCTTCAAATCTTTTGTGTTTCTAAACCATTCTCCATGACTAGTCATGTGGTTTGAAGCTCCAGAATCCACATACCAGACATTGTTATCTAATACACCTCCTATCATTGAATTTGCCATGTCCTGCATCACAAACAATTGCTCATCACCTTGATTGCTAGTTGATGCATAATTCCCTTGTTGCAACTTTCCATTTCATGCATCATGCTCCTTTTTATAATAATTTTTTGCCATGTGCCCAGGTTTCCCATGATAATAGCAACTTGAGTCGCTATATGGTTGTTGACCTTGATGACTTTCACCACGACCTTCACGATTTCCTCGACTTCCTCTTCCTCCAAGGTTTCTTCATCCACCTCCATGAACTTGACTTTCATGTTGATGATGTGCACAATGTGAGCTTTTGTGTTGACCTCGAAATGAAGTTTTATCACCTCTACCTCTACCTTTATTAATATTTGAGTAGAAAGCACTTTCTTGTGATCCACATTTTTGTATGAAGGTCTTGATAATGTATTTGTGTTTCCCAATCTTCAAACTCCTTACTTCAAGTTCTCCCAAGTTGTATTTGCTCCATTTCAAAAATTTGTTTTGATGTCTTCTCAAAATAAACTTCTGTCATAACAACTTTACAAAACTACACCATTCACATATGACCTTGGATTGATCTAAAATTTTGATGAAACATAAAAAACTATGTCTAATACCATCTTTCAAAATTTCAGCTCATTTAACTTCATAAAATGAGAGATCTTGCTACTTCCTTGAAATCACCTCAAACTAGGACCTGAACACAAAATGGCTTATAACTCCTTCTCAGCAACTTCAAACTCCTTGAGATTTTGGGAACACATTAAATATATATTTTCTATATTTGTTCAAAATTTTAGCTCTATTGATGATGAGCACAAAGAGTTATCACTTTCAAAAGAAATTGACTTCAAAATTGAAACTGAAACTTTAGATACTTGGATCTCTCTCAATACAAATCCAAATGACTTGAAATTTCTCTCACATATATAATCATTTATGATCTATAGGATCCCAAAGCTGCAAATCCATAAAAGCTCAAACAAAGGAAATATGATAAAAAAATCAGATTTGGCACAAAGTCTTTAAAAGTTCATCTCTCACAAACCATATCCTTTTCTTTTGAAAATTAAAGAATAAAAGTTTCTTATAGTCTTCTATAATCTCTCCAAGTTTCATTCCAAGATTTTCTCACAGTAGATATAAATCTAGATTTAAAGATCTAACTTTCGCAACCCTTGATATGTTAATCTCCTTTCATCTCTTTTCTTTTCTTTTCTTTTTTTTCTCTTCAGATTCTTTCCTTTCCCCATTTCTCTTTTGCACTTGACAAACTCCTATGATATTACTAGAAACTCTCAAACTCTAGTTCTAGAGACTTTTTAGCTCTAGATCTTTTTCAACTTTCTCATTCAACAACCTAAGCTCTGATACCATGTTAACAAATAGGAGATCTATTCAAGTGTAAACATAAATCTTTATTGAAAGGAAATTAAAACATGATGTTCACAACAAGAAACATAACATCAAGAACTCTCCAAGGTTCTTATCACATGAAATACACAAACTTGTGTAATGAAAAAAAGAAAGCCAAACCATCAACACCAAGGTATTTAACTAAAAGACCAAACCACAAATAACCAAACTAATATAAGTAAAGAAAGTAATTCAACCTTGTGAAAGTAACCTAATTACTTTCCTACT
>Ga0116227_10005816_pt1 | contig 25540 bp, 19 predicted proteins | sample S1TSphgellanicum_FD_89693 | JGI IMG/M metagenome (GOLD analysis project Ga0116227, IMG submission 89693) | Host-associated microbial communities from peat moss isolated from Minnesota, USA - S1T2_Fb - Sphagnum magellanicum MG | ecosystem: Host-associated > Plants > Peat moss > Unclassified... | reverse complement strand
GCTCTTTATTTTCATTTACTCAATTTATTTAAAGAAAACATTCCGTAAGAAAATGTTTTTTTATCCATAATTTTTGAAAATTTTTTTTTTTTTTTTTTTTGTGCAATTGTTTATTCTCATTTTTTGTCTATTGAGTTTGCCTTGGGAAACTCTCTCTCGTTACAAATTTGGTGATGTCCAGCTTGGTCCCATGATTGAGAAACTTTTGGGGTTGGGGGTAGTTTAACTACATCACCTAGGCTCACCATGTTATGGTACATCACAGGTTTGAAACTACAATCTTAGTAAAGGTTGTCAATTAATTAACTTGGATTGATTATACATTCATGCAAATTCCATGCAAGAAATGGGAATTGTGTTTTTTGTCTTGGTTATATTAGACTTGGTTCTTGAAAGGAACTAAATTTGCTTGAATTGTTGTAACTATACGGTTCAACTTAAAGATAAAATTTATATTAGGTGTTCTTTTGTGTATTGCAGACAATTCCAATGGTAATTGATGTGGGCACCAATACATAGTCGCTTTTCAACAATCCTTTCTACATTGGATTGCATTAGAAACATGCAACTAGCAAGGTGTTTTATCTTTGTTATTTTCAAGCTTCTTCTACACCCTTCTGGATTCATTGGTTGTTAGACACTCTGACTTATTACACATTGATTTGGTAAGCTCCTCGTGATTATTTTTCCTCTAGAATACGATGAACTATTTCATGAGTTTATGTTATTTGTGAGGTAAGCATATGGAGAAGAAGTGATTGTCCAAGTGAGTGCTGACACAATCTCCTCTCATTGAAATCCATGTTTATGATTGTGTGTACTTAAGGGCCTCAATGTTTTCATTTAATCAATGTATTGTGTTGAGTGTTGTGATTAATTAGTCCCTTTGTGATATTGATGCCAACTTTTGTTCATTGATTTTTATTCTAAATTTGGTGGTGACTAACTAATTATTTATTGAAATGAGTACAATGGGTTTGGAATATATGCATCCTTCCATGTAGATTGATATATAGAACATTGTTAAACAATAATATTCTACTACGTTTTCATGTGGACCATAGCTATGTGTAGCTAGTTTACTTTAGTTGGTCGGTTAAAAGAATGACAGTTGACAGGTATTTGGGTTGTTGGCTATTGGACTCAACATGATTTAATCTTAGTGGTCATTTAAGCAATTTGAAGATTTTGCAACCCACAATGCATTTTAGTTGTTAGAAAAATACAATACTACACATCTTGTGTTCAATAATGACATTTAGATGCATTCATTTATTCATCTTCTCCTATATAACAATTACATGAGCTAGACTTGTTGATGTTAGTTGTGAACCATTATATTCTTCATAGCAATGTTTTGCAAAATGGTGACTAAGGGAGAATTGAACTCGAGATTTGGAATTTGAAACAAATAGAATGTAGTAATGTCCCCCGCCCCCTAACCTCATGGTTGTGACAAAAGTCTATGGATAGTTTCTCTTGTGGCAGCTACACCAAAGTTCCTTTCTAACATTTCTATGTGGTTGATTATTGCAAGGAATTACAACAATGACACTTGTTGGACTTATTAAAACATTGCCACTAACAAAAGTTGCTTTTACAAATCACAAGTTCTTGTTCTTTAGGATTTGATGTTTTATATTTCAAGGGTTACAAACTCTTATCCATTTGCAAGTACATTTGGTTTTGAAGGTTATTTTATGTCAATGTCCTCATGTTCAATTTCCTTCTTCATTTTTTCTTGTAGAAGAAGTGTTGCTTACCATGGTCAAGAAAATAATGAACTAGAATGTTCTACTAAATCTTGCATCTACAACAATAATCTTTGCTAGTTTTGATCTTTGAATGTTTTGCAATGATGTGAATATTTTTGCTTTAGTTATCATTTTTTAAATTGCAACCTAGGTGCCCATGCATATTATTGTAAGGTTGTTTGAAATGAATGAAACAAGGTCAAGTAGTCCATGGTTATACAACTCCAATTTTTATTAAAAAGGTCTAGTTTGTTGCACAAGGTGATTGCATTTGTAACGGATGAAGGCTCTAATCTAATAGCTATGGTAACAACTTTGTATTCCATCATTGATTATGAACTTTTGAAAATTTGTAAGGCTTAAGAAGATACATATTTTGAGCATGTGATGTTTAAGGCTTGTTAGCATGGTACAAATGACGACAAAGTTTTTATTAGGTTGAGAAATGTGAATGTCAAAGAAGTTCAAGTTGGTTTATATTCAACCATTACTTGGACCAAAAAGTTTGGGAAAAAGAGATAAAAGTGCAAACATGCTTGTTTTGGAAGTAAAATGAGACATTGAAAATTGAGAAATTTCATGAATACCATATTCACCAACAATTTGCCATTATATTGAAAAAAATCTTGAATTTTAAAATGCCATAATTCTTTGTTATGGAAGGCAAAAATCTACGGCTTTACAACAAAAAGTACTTTAAGCCCAAGTGTGGCTATTGCAAAGACAATCACTTTTTGCTTGAATCTTGTTATATTGGTGTGCGTGATGAATTGGTTTAAGGACCATTGGTTGTTAAATGCCTCGACAACAACTATTGTACTTACTATGAACATGGAAGTTGAACCATTGTAGCTTTTTGGTGGGCCTAAAATCTCTAACCCACTTAAAGTTGAGATTCTCATGACTTTTACATAGAAATATGTGGTTGGAGGTTATAAATGTGATCAACCCTTTTTTTGGAGTTTGTAGGGTCTTTTGATGCCCGTCAAGTTCATAACATTGGGGACATCATCTTGGATCCACACTTCAAATCTTTGTGTTGTGGACAACTTGATGAGACATGAGAATGCAATTTGGTTGGCATTTGGGTATGATGTAAAAGTTGTCATTCCTCTTATAATATTGGTGGCCTTTGATTCATTGAACCCTACTACCAATGCATCTTCTATGACAACAATTTATGTTGCATGACCGAATCTTGAAACATATGTGTTTGGTGTGGGGCTTTCAAATTGAGGAATCTTAATGAGCATTAATTATTAGAAAACTATCTCCATTGAAAAGGTTCCTTATTCCCCCATCTATAAATGCATATCCGATAACATGGTGGCACATCCATGAGGGCCAATTTTTTGGACATGAGTTTCTTTGCAAAAGATATTCTTGAAATCTTGGGTTCACAAATAGAAACTAAATGAGTGTTTAGTCTTGTTAGGGTGTTGACAACTTTAAAACATTGTCACTTGGAGGTGAAGAATATTTGATCAAATTATCATTGTGATGAAAAATTGGTTTTATGAATTGTACTTCAATTGCAAGCTAAAGTTAAACTTGAAGCAAAACTTAAAAGCAAAAAAATGTTTGACAAAAAAAACTATAACTCGATTGAAGAACATAACTATGGTAAGTTTCTTTTAAACAACCATAATTGAAAATTTGACAACATTAGCTTTGTGCATATCTATTGTGTTTTGAAAATTGAAATCCAAACTATTCAAACCTGGCAAAAAGGAATTATAAAAAATATGAATGTGCAACTAGGCAGTGCAGTAAATCAATTTAAAAAATAAAATCATATCCTTCCTTGTTAGAAAAAAGAAGAAGTTTTATTGGTGGTGTCCAGGTCTAAAAGTCAATAACCAAACAACACTGGTTAAAACCTGACATTTTTTTGGGTTACAAACAACCATGGTATATATCCCATCCTAGACAAAATCAAGGTCTTGAGTCCAATTTAACATTTCCTGGGTTAAAAGATCTCACTAGAGAAGATGAAGGTACTAGTGTATGTTCTGGTTCTACCTGGCTGCTTGTAGCTAATAAGTGAACATAAGCATATTGGTGCTCACCACTTTCTGAATTTTTCTTTTCCAAACATGTTCCCAAAAAAAATACCACACTTAATTTTTAACCCATATCCTTTGCCCAAAGTTCTACTCTTGCAAGGCACTTTATTCTTGGTTCCAGTAAGAGTTTCTAGCAGTTACTCCAAACAAGAGCTGGGATTGTAAAATACAGAGCATGAATTACATTGCAAATAATTTAGACCTAAGAATTCAAGGAGTCAATCAGCGGTTGGAAACCCAGTACCTATATACCCACCTGGGGCTTCCCACCATCTGAATCCTTTTCTGTCCCCAATAAGTTCCCAATAAAAAACAACACCACACTTTTATCCCATATCTTTTGCCCAAAGTTCTACCCCTTGTAAATGCACTCACTTTATTCTTGGTTCCATTAAGCATTTTCACAACTACTCCAAATATGATTAGTTGAAGCAAGAGTCATCATTGCAGAAATCCCCTAAGGACCAGGCAATCCTTAAGGACCAGAAGAAAGAAGGTTGCTGAAACCCTGAAGGACAAGAAAGAAGGTGGCAGAAATCCCCTAAGGACCAGCAAGAAATAATGTTGCTGAAATCCTCAAGGACCCTGCAATCCTTAAGGACCAGCAAGGAAGGAGGTGGCAGAAATGCCCTGAGGACCAGCAAGAAACAAGGTTGTTCATGAAATCCTCAAGGACCCAGCAATCCTTAAGGACCAGCAAGAAAGAAGGTGGCAGAAATCCCCTAGGAACGGCAAGAAACAAGGTTGCTCATGAAATCCTCAAGGATTCAGTGATGGTTTTTCTTTTGGGGATCACTTGTTGCCAGCATTCAGCATTCGGCAGTTAATACGAATTTCACCATTGTTGCCAGACTTGAGATCTAAAGAAGCCAAGTGCACAAGGGCGTCACCAAATTGCTGCTCCCAAAGAGGCTCGTCATTGGAGTTGAGGTTGGAAGTGAACTGGGTTTGGAAGTCCTGGAAGATGGCAGTGTCAGATGCCAACACCGCTCTGTTGCTCACACCGTTCCTGTAGTAGTTGTTGTCCATGACAAAGGGAGTGATGGGGTCCAGGTTCACACTACTGCTGGGATCTGGGTTGTTTGCAGGACACAGAGCTTGCAGCTGTGCAGCATAGGTTGGGTCCAGTGTTGGATCCACACCATTTGCAGATCCTGGGAAGTTGTACAACCTGCCTACCACTTGGTTGCAGTGAGCTTGCCCAATAGTATGTGCACCTGCCCATCAATGGATAGATCATATTCCAGTACCCACCACCACAATTAGGTCAGGTTAGGTGAGGTTCTTAAGCAGGAGAATGGCAGCAGGTCATATTGGAGTATTCTGTTGTTTTTGGGCTTGGGAACTTGGGTGGCTACTGCCCTCATTCCCATGCCCTCAAACAACAGAATGCAGCCCTCTGGATATTCCCAGACTGATCTTTGACTCATGGCCATGCATATTTACTGACAATTTGTTTTCCTTTGGTGATCTCAAAGATTTCAATGCTGCTAGCTGCTTAGCTGCCATATATGATCTCATTGCAACAACTGATCACGAGTTGCACTCACTACCTGAGAGAGTGATCATCTCATCCTGAGAGAAACCTCGCTGCTCAAACTGTTGAATCAATTGTTGGGCAGTGGACTGTGGAGAAACAATCAAAGCAGTGGCCTCAGCAGCACTCGAAACCAACCCATCCAAGCGTCCAGTCGGCATATCCAGCTCTAGGCCCTCATTGTTCAATCCTGTCTGCAAGCAGACTTTGGCTGCCACTTGATCAGCAGATGTTGTTCTCTAAGCTCATGCATCAGCATTGTAAAACCCAGCATCGTGGAGTATGCAATCTGCAAGCTGTGGCAATTTGCAGGAGAATTCTTTTTTTTTTTTTTCTTTTTTGTTCTATTTTTTTTGGCTTACCAGCACGACGGCGTCCCTAGCGGCAAGCGCAACAATGTCGGCGCAGGAGACGGTTTGTGGACAAACGGCCTCAAGAGCACTCTTGGCTTGATCTATGACGTCGAAGCCTCTCAATGTTGCACTGGGGTTTGCCGTCTTCTCAGGGTTTGGGTTACTCGCACTCGGGTCGAGTAGTATTGAGCCATCGCATCCCTGCAGCAGCATCCATCGAGTCGCCAACATGTTCTTCAAAACCTTTTGCTAGCTAGCTAGCAGCTGCAAGTGTAGAAAGAACATCTGCAATTTTAAACAACTACTATTATCAAAACGTCGTCGTCGCAGCAGCAGCTGCTGCTGCTGCGACTGCATTCCGAAAATGGAACTGAGAAAGATTGAAACCAGCTGCAGCTTCACCTACCTCCACCCAACAATCGTGGAACATGAGTCTTAGAAGACCAGCAGGCATAGTAGGATCTGCCTGCGTAGCTTGCGACACGATACCAGTCACGATGCCCTCAACATCCGCGTTACAAAGCCCATTGTTCTGGTAGTATCCAACCACTATTCCCCCAGGTTGCTGTGCATATGATACTTGAAACCACAATGCAACAGTCGACAAGCGCAGCAGCAGCAGCAGCACGACGCGGTTGCAGAGCACATTAATAGGACCAAAAACTCCAGTACTAATACTACAACAACAACAAAACCAGCTACTGCAGCTTCTTACTGCCCTCTCCATTTGCAAGCTCATGCAGTGTCTGTTCATGATCACACAAGATTCCACAACAAGCTATAAGCTCTCACCTAGCTACAGCTTTCCTCACAACTATTTCACCATTCACTCTTGATGGTCTCGTTCTTCTTCCTTGCTACAAAAGCTGTGCCTACTTTAGTCCTAATATTCCTGAACGTTCAGCTCCCAGAGCTCCACTGCAGCTGCTGCAGGTCCAAGGAGAGAGAAGAGAAGAGCAAGGTTCTTCTTCGTCTTCATCGCAAGGCGGGTGCGAGAAGGGTCCACAAGCTGCGAACACTACTGGACCAGTTCTCATCACCGTTTGGAGGTGGGCAAGGTGGACCGGGCCCTACAATTCTGAACCGGTACCTAATTAACTGGTACCTTTGCTTTCTTGAGTAGTAAAAAAGGGCTCTTACTGGAGGTTTAATTTCTTAACCTGGGAAATTTGGACTCAGAGACCTTGGTTTAGTCTAAAGACAGGGTATTTATAATGTTAAGATCTTGCAGAGTATTTTTATAAAATAAAAATAAAAATGATTATTATTAGTATTTTTAAATTAAAAATTTCAAATCCCAAAATTTTTTTCCTTTTCTTTAATAGGTTTTTTTTTGGGTGGGGGAGATTTTTGACCAAAAAAATTTGGGAAATTTGCCAATTTTTGATAATATAAAATTGGAAAAAAAAAACCGTGTTCATATTAAGCAACCCAAAACAAGTTGAGGATTTTTATTTTTATTTTTTTATTTTTTTTCGGTTTTTTTTGGTGCCAGTTTAGGTGCTTGTTCACCCAAGACTCTCTTCCCAAGTAAAGAAATAGGAACCTTTTCAACATTTCACTATCTATTAATTAATTAATTAATTAAACTATCTACTAGTGTGGCCTGTGCTTGTTGGCCCAAGTGTTACCACGTCCTCAACTGATTTTTCCTTCCAAAACCTGGTTTTTTGAAATTTGTTTGAATTTTTATTGGCTTTAAAATCACTTTAAAATCAATAAATCTGCCACAATCTGAATCCAAATCTTACCAAATAAATTCCATTAAATCCTGCTCATCAAGATCTTTCCAGCGAACACCAAAAGCACATTCCAATCCCTCCGAAATTTTCAGCTATGATTTTAAATTTAATCATTCAATATTCAAGAACTTTTGCTCCACAAGTCCAAACACCATGAAACCAAGCCGATGCACCCCTCCTCCTCCTCCTCGAGAGCTTTCCAAAGACATCAAGAACACGATCTGAAGCATCCCAATTTTAGTTGGTCTCATAAGTACAAAATAAAACAAACAAACAACCTTGTTTCATACTATTTATGATGCCTCTTAACCTTTTCAAACATGTCAAATTTTCTTTGCCTTACTTAATATTGGGTCAGGGGAGGCTTCATTCTTCCTTTACAATATATAATTTCTCAAGTTGTAACATTACTTAATATTGGGGCCTCTAGCTAGTTGTATTTATCACATCCAACATAGAGTGTTTAATTGATCTCTCGTCCCCATTGAAAAAAGTGGACAATTGTAAGTAATGTGAGAAAGCAGACTAATTAATTGTTGCACCACTATAACATGTCACAAAGGAAAGATCCTCAGAATATTTCATTATAACACATTTATTGGCCTTGCCTACTACCAACTACCAAGGCAAGGATGTTGTGTTCAGATTCATTATAGAGTATATAGTAGCTTAAGGGATTTTTATAGGCCCCTAGGTAATTATAATAATAGGTCTATTTTATTTTTTATATGAGGATTTTTGAAAGATGATATTTTGGCTTATGTTGAAACTTGAGATTTAGTTGTAGAGTTATGATATCTTGAAAGATTTTGGTTTCTTTTAGAGGATTTTTTTTGAAAATTATATTATTTTTGCATGGTGAAATATTTGAATTTTCATAATTCTTCTTTTTCATTAAGATACTTTTTAATGTAAATGGCAAGGCCACAGTGCGACTGACACACCCCTTGTTCCACTGTGTGATTGCAAATTTATTTCCAAATAAATTAGAAAACCTACCCGGCGGTTATTTAAAAAAAAAAAAAACCCAACAACACTGGAAGAAACCTTGTCCTTAACGACTATGCCATGTATTTTGGCGCAACTTCTTTTGTCAAATTCGAACACGAATCTATGAGGCCCAATTTATGGACTAGTTAACTAGAAAAAGACTGTCAATTGCGAGTAATGTGTGAGGCATAGGAGCGACTAGGTTATTTCTCGTAACGCGCAGCCTTGAGTTGATTATTGGGCATAATCGACCATAATGAGAATTGAGATGTCCTCTTTTCATCCATGAAGAGAGCGATGATGAGATTTTCATTCAAGAAGTGAAGGGTTATGAAAATCATCGGGCCAATGAAAGCTGATGTTGTACTTTGTGCTAACTAGGTAGTAGGTCACTCATGAAATGAAGGTAGAAAGAACCGTATGGTTTATAACCGTCGGTTATGTCCCCGATATCCCCTACCCACCCACCCAATTTTCCAGCTCCTACAGGACGTTGTTGGGTATTTTGCGTGGGCCTAGTACTGCATTCATGAGTCACAACCCGTGTTGGGTGGTTCTTTGAGGCAGTGCCGGTTCTTTGATGGTTATCAGACCGGTTATATAGGGTTATAACCAACAAATTCCCATTTTCTGAGACCCCGATAGCCCCCAACAAAACCAGCGAATAATATGTTCATGGTACCCACTCCCAGAACCGGCGGTTCTTTGGAAGGGCCCTATTCTGGGGGAGTTCATTTGTGTGCCCATAAAGGAGGGTCTATTGTCACAATAAAGGGTAATGAAACTTCACTAAAGGAAGAAGTCCCTCTAGTAGAGCTCATTATTTGGCCCTTTGAAGAAGGTAATGTTATATCATTTATCTTATGGATGAATGGTCTTATGGATGAATAAACCCTATCATGTATCTATTTTCAATTTTTAATTAACATCTACCAAAACATTTATGCACCATGTCCCTTAGAATAATGGTTCAACTTGCATATTTAAAAACACTTGTTCACTCTTTGCAACTTGAACCCCTTGTCACCTTCTAATCCTCTATGTTGCACATATACATCATGCTCTTTCTTATATATGCAATAAATACTTTCGCTTTAGGGTTTGGCTTTTAAGTCCTCTACTTTAAATGAATGGCAATGAATGCAACTTGAATTGAATTGAATTCAAATTCAATTGGTTCATATAAATTCAATTTGACAAAAAACAACTATAAATTGTGCAAAAGATATTGACCGTCTATTAGTGATTATGCATTGAAAAAAAACCACTTTGAAAATACACAAATCCAAAAGACACCTTTTCATCCTTCTTTACTTGGGAATAGTATTGTTTCCAAGTATCTAAATCATTTGGGGTTGCTTCAATCCAAGCTAATTTTTTATTCATATTAGTCAAAGAAATTCCACTTTGAAATTGTCCAAAGGGCATTTTATGGAACTTAAAGTTGTCCTATTTAAATCAATTCCAACCATTAGCCAAGGTGGTTATAAATCATTCAATGGTCATCTAACACATGGCAACTCGGGATTTTTTAAAAGGTGTCAAAATGGCTAGGTGTGTTGAAAGAAGGGCTAAAAAGTGGTTACCACATGAATTGTTTTATAGTTGATGGTGGCGATTGGTTTGTTGAAAATGTCAAAGTAAGTGACAAACTCGATTAAATTATAGATGAAAAAATGATAACCAAAGCATAGCAAAATAATTTTAAAATGCTACAACATCATAAGCAAGGTAAAACTTTGGCTTTTCATGAAATTATCTCAAGAACTTAACTTTAGTCAAAAAATGACCTTACCCATTGCAACAAATGATATGCTTGCCAAAACAAACATGAAGTAGCAACATGGATGTAAAATTTTGCAAACAAAAAACCATCCTACAAAACAAACATAGAATCAAAAATGCATAAACATACAAAACAAAGGCATAATCATAAAGCAAATAATCCAAGTTTAATAATGAGAAAGGAAAAATCAAAATAGTTAGGGTTAATAAAATGGTCTTTTGATGCCAAAATAGATAGGAAATTTAGGGAGTTTATTGCAAATCAATTTTTGTTCCCAATCCAAGATCTAATTTTTGCATACCAAGGAAATGTCTCCATAATATTATTATTTTTTGTGCACACATGTGCATGCCACAAGATTCAAGTGTGTCATCAAACGGTTTATGAGCTTGTGTTTCATGAAGTTCAATGTTGATGACTAATATCATCTTCAACATTACTTAAAATATTTGCTATTGAAAGGTCAATGAACTTAAACCACTCAAACAATTCGGTGATGGTGGAATTAATTGTGAGCTAAATTGATTCATGTTTGTGTGAAAGGATAATAATCATGGGGTCTTTTCATTTTAGAATGAGAGTTAATTTATAGTGAAAGATGATTGGTGCTTGGGCAAAACCTCATTAGTAAAGATGGAATGAAAACTTGATTAGGCCCAATGTTTTGTTGTGACAATAATGAAATTTGAAAGTGTTTAGTTGAACTAAAAAAAACATGTTTAATTTGGGGAATCACTCAAAATGGAAGATAGATGATCTAATTGAATGAAAATATGGTAAACTATTAAAACAAATTGAACTAAAGTCAAGTTTTTAAATGAAACAAAATTTGACATAAATACAAGAAAATAGATTCAAGTTTCATAATGAAATCAAATTTTTTTTCCCATTGAGTTTTTTTATATTTTGAATATATTTTTTTTAAAACAATAAAAATAGAAGACAAGTTATTTTGAAATTAATTAGTCAATATGGTGTTCAAAAGCTTTTCATTAGAAAGTTCAATTAAATAAAATGTACTATGTTATGATATAAATATTATTGTATATTCCAACAAAGAATTGAAATTTTTTTTTACCTTATCCATGTTAGAACATACTTGATACATATTTGAAACTAATTTTACAATACCAAAAAAAGTAAATTTCAAAAGCTATTTGCATTTTTAAAAAAATACTTTCACCTTATTTTTACAATGTGAAATTTGAAGACTAATACACAATAATGAAAAAATTATCTTATGTTATTTTATCATTCAAATAAAAAATAAAATCATAATAATTTTATCTTGGGTTTTGTTGTTACTTTTTATCAATTTAACAAATAGATTATAAAGGTAACATTTTTGTTTATTTTATTTTTCTCACACCTAGTTGCATTCAACAAACCTTAGGACAACCAATTGACATCTAAGCTACTAAGAATAATCTGTGAAGCAATAATGGCATTGATGCATTATTGATTCACATCTTCCATTGCTTCCGGCCAATCCATCATAAAAATCACACTCAATGCTGTTAACCATGGCACACCATTTGTGAATCATGTAAATAATTCTCACAAATTGAAACTTGCAACAAATTTTATCCCTAATGTAGGGTTAATAATTCAACTTATTTGCAGAACGTCATAAGAGTAATCAATAGTGTTCACAAAAGTAAAGAAATCAAAGGACCCATACTTGGGTCACATGATCACACAAATAATTGAAACATGTCATCTTGTTAGATTTTGATACTAGACACAAATCACAAATGAAGATGTCTCAACTTTGTGCAAATTTGCAAAGGCTTTGCACACATTCAATTGTTGCATAATGCATGGGAGGTCCATAAAGGTCTCGATGTTTCATAAAAGTTTTAAATTAACTTTTGTGTGAGAATTTGCTATTGGCTCCTCAAATATCCTTGCCACCAAACTTTTGTATTCTAAAATCATAGCTTGTTAAATCATAACATCAAGATAGACACTAAGATTTCACATTTTTATAAGAAAATTGAGCTTTATATTTTGAAAAGTCCACCACTTGTGCCATTCTCCATGTGCCTTTTAAGGCTATGTGAATAACAAGTATCTAGACATATTGTAATCAAGCATGGATATGAGTTTATACATGGATTTGCATGGCCAAGTGTTGAGTGGTATTAAAATTCCATAACCCTTGTTTCCAAGTTTGTTATTGTTCAATGCCCTTAATATTCAAAAAACAAATCCTTGGGACCTATGAAATTTTTTAATCATTGACAAAATTAATCAAAGAAATTATTATTATGGTGTGAATTTGATAACATTTCAACCAACAAGTGTAGCTTTGGGTAGTTAAGGGCTTTTCAATGGTATTGAGATTATAGCTAGAGGCTTAATGGTTTGGAAAATCACAAAAAAAAAAAAAAAAAAAAAAAAAAACAAATAAACTACTTTTTTAAATTGTAGGTTCATGAATTTTATAGATTCATATTGAAATAAATACACATAAATATGCCTGACAATATTTATTATTGACTCATCATTCATGTTCCAACATTATTATGAAAATTCACATTGTTTCAACTTGCATTATTAATGATCCTTTATCACCCCACATTCATAACATGTGTTGACGTGAATTAAATTCAAGCATGAAATATTTTTAATTTTGAAAATTTTCAATGGGATCTAATTCATTCAAACATTGTAAATGCCCCAATGCATTCATGGTTTTGACAATTTATTGTGGTTTTTTGAAATTGCTTTTCACATGATTGGTTCTCAAACATTATATTACAAATTTACTAAAATTTCACAACAAAATTTTAATGATGATGATATTCAGAATTGGTTTAGGTGAAATAATTATAGGGTCCAATAATATGGTTATCATGTGGAATTCCAAGCTTAACTACATCACTCCTTTCACTAACCCATCTACATGGATATCAAAATAGGCATATTAACATGTTTCATAATTCAATTGAATTCAAATCATGAAAAGAATCCAATTCTTCAATTTGCTTGATTAAAAATGAATTCGATTTGATTCAATTCAAATTTCAATGGAAACATTAATCCTTCTTTAGAATATTGTGTTCAATTGAATTCATTTTAGGAATTTGAATTCAATTCAAATTCAATTGAGTTGCATTCAATTCAAGTTTCATTATGCAAATTCATTCAATATTTTGTTTAAATGGAACTTAATTTTCACAAAATCAACTCATTTCTTTCACCATTTCATTGTCACTTAGTTGTAGCGCGCAATAACATAGAGCCCAAATAATTAATAAACTATAAAAACTTATCACTATCATGGGTTTACCTTCCTTAGAATATAAAACAATGTGATGGACGGAAATTGTTCCAATTTAGCGCATAAGTTTTCACGAACAATAGAATCATTTCAAACCCAACTATTATATTACCTAGATTAGGGTTAGGAACAAGAATAGATTGATCGTCCATGTAGAAGAAGTAGGAATGCAACAAATAGGGAGGTCAAGGGGAGTTCCACATGCAAGGAAAGCCTCATAGTGAGTTGAGAAACTCATCCAAACTCAAAGTTGTGTAACAAATTGAAGACTTTTTCGTAGTCATTCATAGGTGCATGCAAAAACTTTTTCAACTTTTGATCGAACAAACAAACAAGAAAACGAGAAGAAAACAATGAAGGACTCATAAGGAGAGACTCTTCGCACTATCTCCTTCCTCCACAATCAAACCAATCGCTTCTCTTGACTCATGGTGGTAGACTCTCTCTCTCTCTCTCTCTCTCTCTCTCAAAGAAGCAAGGGTTTACAAGATTGTTACACTATAGGCATAGCATGCATAAAAGGGGTGTGTTGGAAGCAGGTATAGGCTCCAATCCTATTACCACTATGATTATCTCAATGGCAAGGGGAAATTCGTGTGCTCATCAAATTGGGTCGGTTCTTCTTTAGCGTGCTCCAAAATAGCTAATGCTTTGTGAGAATGTTGTCATGATTTCCTAGAGCTCCAAAGATAATCAACGAATTGAACAAACTTTGAAGCACCAGGGAGAATCTTGAGGAATGAACCAGTGTTGGGCAGTTCTTGACTTTTATGAAGAACCTCGAGTTTCTGTTCTGAAAAATAAATTAGAGTGGGTTCTAATTCCGGGTCCAGTTGTTCAAAAAACAAAATCTTGCTTCTAGTTTTAAAAATCAGACAAAGTTTCAGTCCAGTTCCTAGATTAATAGGTGGGGTCATTAGATTAATGATATGGTGAAGCACCAACACTAGTGAATGGTTGCAATGGGGGAGATTTAGAAGTATCATATTCAGAAAATCATCATTGAGTAACATGAATTAGAACTGTGTCCTTGCAACTTACAGGATTTAGATGAGTAACACAGAGTTTTGTGTTGCAAGGCTAAGGTGAGCTGCATCTTGACACACGAAGATGGTAGTCCCTGACCTCTACACTTATGCCCATTATGTTGGTGGCTGACAATTTGGCACCCATCATCAGGTTCAAGTGTAAAAATCTGGAAGAGGACAACAGCAAAGTGTGCTTCTGTCACTCACTTCCCTTAAGTTCTGTGCCATATGATCTTCTGCAAAAGTCCTCAGCTTGTTGCTAAGGTGTGGTTTAGAAGAGAGAGTGCCACCACTACATGGTCCACTGTCTCACAGTTTGGCACTTCTTCAAATCTAAATTCCAACTTTCTCCACGGGTGTTGTCTGTACTGGTGGAAGAGCTTGTTATGCTCACAAACTTACTTTTTCTTTTTGCCATGGTGTGCTCTCACCAACATTGAGCAGTTGTACAATCCTGTCCCAGAAGAATATCCAACCAGTTTGAACTAGAAGAAGCCTGTACAACATAACTCCACACCAGGAAAAACCATCCGCCTTGTTTCATTAGACTGTGCGCCTCATCAATATTATTAGTGAGTGAGATGCAGATTGTAATGGAGGGCAAGACCTCATGCCACAAAAAAAGGTTGTTGATCAAGAGCGCAGCTAAATCTGAAACACTTCTCCATCATATGCTGCTCTTGATCAGCAGGCATCTTCAAGAAAAAAAGATGCTCAGGGAACTGACACAAAAGGAAACTGCAACAATCCCTCAGTATCATTCCAAAGGATTTCCATTTCTGAACCAATACCATAATCTTTTGCAAGGGGTTTTCCAGTTTTAAGTGTACAATACTCAGAACTTCTGAATGCTTTTTATACAGTTCAGGGAAGTTTCTGATTCTGTTGTAGATCTTCAGAATTGAGCACCATCAAGGTCTCCATGAATTCTATCTTAATACAAAAACAAAGTAAACAATCTCCTTCCTCTTGTTCGATCTAGTACAAGAAGGGAATCAAAGCTTTCCTGGAGGCTGGATAGTTGCTGAACTTCTTCAGATACCACTGATGGTGAACCGCAGCTCTAGGAACCAGGATTGCACAAACAGCTAGGAAGAAAGCAAGACCTGCAAAAGAGTTGGTCATCAAGGCCCATCCAAACCACTCCACGATCTCTCCCAAGTAGTTTGGACATGACACATACTCAAACAAGAAGCCTCTTGGGATCCTGTAAGATCTATCATGTTTGTCAGCACGCAAGTTCAGCAAGACACTGTCGGCCCAGATGTTGATACCCAATCCTAAGAAGAACAGGGCAACTCCAAGCACAAACTGTGGGCTTCTGAGCCAAGAAGTAGGGTAAGTCCCATAGTGCGAAATCCATCGTGCTTGCAAGTAGGCATTATGGGCATTGAAGAGGCCAAAAAGCACACAGACAAGAATGGGCATCGCCTTCCCCTCACTGCGCATTCTGAAGGGGTAGATGAGGCATCTGTTTATGTAATGCAGCTGAAACAACCTGAGCAACAAATGAGGAACTGTTGCAAGATGATGCTGGCCATGGTGATATACCACGGCTAATACAAAGAGCGCAGGACTCTGCATCACAATCCATGCCTCCCGTACAGACATGCTTGGACCCCATCCTTTACGAATGTGCCGCCCAAATGGAGCTGAAACTCGTGTCCCAAAGTATATCAACACAACCACAACAAACATTCCCCAAAGAGCAAAAGGGAACACATATCCATCTCTTAGCTCCACAACTTCTTCTTCTATCCCCATCCCAGCACCTGCCCAAACACTCTCTTGTCGTAGTTGAGACCTCAAGGAAGCCTGCTGAAAAAGCCACACATTCAAATAAACCACATCTTCATTTGTGCCTTTTCTTGTTCCTCTCTGAGACTAAAAACTCAACAAAATCCACTGCTAAGAAAACACACACTTCCACTGGACTAAACCCTAGACCCACACACACCTCTTCCAGAGCTACAACTAGTCAGGCTTCCTTAAGTTTTTTTCCATTATAATCTTCAACCCTAAACGATACAAATCTCCCAAATCCCCCCACAGGAAAGGGGAAAAAAAAACTACAGCAAGATGATGGATGGATGGCCCCCTTCCCAAAAATTCCTTCTATTTCACAACCAATCCAATTGGGTACGAAAACGAAATCAACCCCACAAAAAGCAAAGGAGCGCGCTTATTTTTCTGCAGTAGGTGCAGAAAAAGGAGGAGAAGATCAAAGCTGCCAGCAGCACAAGATAACAAAAAGCCCTAAAACACAAGCACCGAAAGCAAGCAGATGAAGAAACCACAATACCTTACAATTCTCCTGCTTCTTCTTCCTCTTCAAATTCTCCTCCTCCTCCTGCTGAGTTTTCTGCTTCTTCTTCTTCTTCCTCAAATCCTCGATTCTGCTGCTTCCTCTTCTTCTTCTTCTTCTTCTCCAATTCCTCCTCCTGCTTACGCTGCTGCTGATTTCCTGAAGGTGTGCAAGAAAGTGCATCTTGTCGGGGATCTTGCTTCCAAGAAAGGGGCTGTCGGGGATCTTGTTTTCCACAGGGAAGAATTAACTTAACTAATTTTAATTAACTTTTAAACAGTGTTATAATTCCGTTTAATTAGACTAATGAAACCCTAGAATGGTGGAACGAACCTGCAAAAAAGTCCAGTTTTGCTCCATTCCAAGCCAGAATGGAACGCTCCGTATTATGAGTGAGGCTGCTGGAATGTCGTCCTCCCTTTTCAGTACATTTTCCTCTGAATCCTCTCTGTTGTATGGATCCTCTGGAGTTTCTCTCCACATGGGAGGAAAGAGGGAAGCTTCTTCTTGCAGGTATGGAGATGGCGCAGCAGCGGCGAAGAAGATTGGCAATTCTCGCCCATCACTTCAAATCCGCAAGCGATTCCTCCGCCACGATTCCATTCCTGGTCAGCCATTCCCTTTTGGATTTGTTTTTCACTTCTTCGAGTTTGAAGCGGTTTCTTTAAAACCCTAAAACCCTAAAACCTTTGCAACACGAGACCATCGAGAGGCATGGACAGTGTAAATTAATTCGTTCTTCGCGGAGGACAAGATGATGTGTATGGTGAATTCTTGATGATTCTCTTTCAGTAGTCATCAAGAGTTTTCAGGTCGACCATGATGCGGTTTTTGGGCTTTTTCCTTCTTCTTTGTGGCTCAGGAACTATTGCATCAGACTGCTAGCAATGAATTTGGGAAGAAGGCATCGCCCGTAGTGATTGGAGGTATGGTACTTGACATCCAGGCCACACCCTCTAAAGATCAACTTATGCGAGGAACTACTACACCTGGCCAGGTTAACCCTAATGGTGCCCCTTACATTAGGCTTTCACTGGCTTGATTTTTCTGTGACGAGTTTTCCAGTCTTGTTCTGTATGCGTTTGTTGTATGTGGCATTTGATGTAATTTAGGGGCTAGCAGGATTTATAAATTGTGTGGTCTAAAGTGGCAGTCTGGTTTCAAAGAACATTGAAAGATGATTGCTATCAAGCAGGTCTACTATGACAACAATGTTGAAATTTGTGTGTGGGTAGAACTATGTGGAGAAATCTTATATTAGCATTTCACTGATGAGATTTCCAGTTGTGTTCTGTATGCTTGTTTTAAGTGGCACTTGATGTAATTTAGGAGCTAGCAGGATTTATAAATTGGGTGGTCTAAAGTGGCAGTCTGGTTTCAAAGAATGTAGAAATATGATTGCTATCAAGCAGGTCTGCTATGATGAAAACGTTGATTTTTGTGTATGGGGTAAAACTATGTGGAGAAATCTTACATTTTCACTGATGAGTTTTCCAGTCTTGTTCTGTATGCTTGTTGTATATGGCACTTGATGTAATTTAGGAGCTAGCTGGATTTATAACTTGTGTGGTCTAAAGTGGTAGTCTGGTTTCAAAGAATGTAGAAATATGATTGCTATCAAGCATGTCTGCTCTGAGAACAACATTAAAAATTTTGTATGGGGTAAAACTATATGGAGAAATCTGCAGGTGCAGTATGTGAGAGGGGGTGTTGCAAGAAATGTGGCAGAGAGCATGGCTCAATTAGGAACTTGTCCACTCCTCATCAGTGTTGTTGGTGAGGATTTTGCAGGTTGGTTGTTTAGGTTCCAGCTTTTATCTTTTTTTTGTTGTTGTTGCAAGGATCCATCCTCATCTGTTGTCTCAATTGAAGCTGACTATGTATGTTTGTATTCTTAATTTGCACGTTCAGGGGATTCTCTGCTCAGCCATTGGAAATCACTTGGGCTTTCAATAGCAGGTCAGTGTCAAGTTTTTCCCCCCCTCTCCAATCAGAGAGATGCAATTGTCTTTGTGGTAAGAGATTGAGAGCTAATCATTCTAGGTGGATTGTCCATGAAATTTTGAAGAAGTCTGCAATGTATGAAAATGTCCGACATCCAAAAATGCATTCTCTTTTGAGCTGGTTCTAAATTCTTTCAAGTCTGTTGTGACCAGAGGAGCTAAAAAGGATACATCTAGGTTTCCACTTGGGATGTTTAGGTGTATGACTTGGTGTGCTGAAAAGATAAGGGCAGGGATTCGCAGGTGTAAGGGTGCAACAACACCTGTAGTGTCTGCAGTCTTTGACATAAATGGTGAAGTGGCTTCAGCTGTTGCTGACACATATGCAATTGTAAGCACTGCATCCATGTGGCTAGATCCCTGTATTGTGTTACAATGGATTGCCATGTGTGCAACTTCACCCTGATGCAATGTTAAGGAGATTTATTTTGTTGCTCAATAAGAAGCTAGAGCTCTTGAGAGGTGTAACATGAGCAGTTTGGAATCATGACAACAGGATGAGCATTTGACAGCTGAGTGGATTTTTCGGTTTTCAGAAGATATCAAGAATGCGCCCATCCTCATGTTGGATGGTAATTTGTGTCCACCAGCCTTGGAAGCTGCTTGCACATGTAAGTATTTTCATGAAACAGATCTTCTCTGAAGTGATTGTGTAGCTTGAAGATCTGTTTACAGGTCAAGCTGGTACATGCTCTGAGTGCCTGGTGCCTTTGAAAGTCCTATGGAAGAAATTAATTTCATGGAGAAACTCAGAATGTGATCAAACTGAGGACATGACTAGAGGATACTCAACTTCTCTCATAGACTCATTGGGAGGCATGGGGGAGCAGTGGCAAAGGAGGGAAGTGTGCCAGTCTGGTTTGAGCCTGTGTCAGTGGCAAAGTCAGTGAGGGCTGCCAGTTTGCTTCAATTTGTAAGTTTATGTGGTTCCTTGTCAGTATGAATTCTGGACTGCGGTGCTTGATAGAATTTTCATTTTTCATGCAAATGTTTACTACTATGTGATACGAAGGGCAATACTATGGGCTGTTGCTAGTAGATTTGCTAGCAACAAAGGTGGCAACCTGTTGATATTTTTCTGTTTAGTATGATCCCAAAAGATCCCTTTTTTTTGAGAAAGAGGGAGGAAATGGATGATGGTGTGGCTTGGACACTTTTTCCTCTATCTCTGACTACTATGGAGGCACCTTTGCATTTTTGTGGTGCAGATCACTTATGCATCACCTAATGAGGCTGAACTCATAGCAATGGCAGAGTCTCTTCACCAGAATGGTATAAGAAGGAAGATTCTTGACAGGGACAGTTCAACACACAGGGAGCTTACTGAGCCTGCCACCACAATCTGGAAACTGAGACATTTTGTCCAGATTTTGTTGGGGGCAGGCCTAAAGTATATTGTTCTGACCCTTGGTAGTCATGGGGCTGTGCTGTGCTCAGCCAACCAACCATCTCTCAGTTCTCAATTCACGAGGTATGAAGCAGATGATGACACTACCTGTTCAAGAGTATCGCTGGGTCTTTCGTGTACATGAAACTGCCATGGTCACTGAAGAAGCTGTCTAATCTTGATTCTACTACCTAGTTGCAACTGGTCAGTTGTATCACGGAATTTGATTGTGCGTGGAATTGAATTATTCAGTAGCAGACAAAAATATGGGAACTGTTTTTAGTTTCTGCAACTATATCAATTGATTGTTGGTGTTGAGGTTGCTGTCTGGTCTGAGATTGCAACTGTGCCATTTAAACACCAGAAGCTGCTGTTTAACTGGAAAGCAAAGCTGTTGAAAAGCTCCTGTTTGTCAACAGTGATAATCTGAAGGAGAATATGGAGCAACAGCGAAATGCTTCAATCTTTAACCATGAAATGACAGCAGATGATGGGTCAAACCTTTGCACACCAGTTGACAGAGAAAGTAACTTGCAGGTGACCTATCTGCAGTTCCCAGCTTTGCCTGCCTCTATTGTGAACCTCAGTGGGGCTGGGGATTGCTTGGTTGCTGGTGCATTGGTGGCTCTGTCAGCAGGCTCAGATGTGGCAACAGCACTTGCACACGGAGTATCAGCAGCAAAGTGGGCTGTTGAGTCACAATCAAATGTGCCGCCTCAATTATCACACACTTTGGTATCAGGCAAGTGGCCCCTTATTTCTGCTTTACAAACTAATGGATTAAGTAGCACTGTTTTCTTATTAAAGTGGGCTCTTTTGGGATAGGTGTCCCTTCCCAGTCGGCCAAAGGTACACTAGCAGAGGGGTGCAGGATGTCTGAGGATGTGGGTCCCTATGCTTGTCATGCAGCAGATCACCCCTCTTGGACTCTTCTTTCAGGGAGAGGGTGGGGTGGTTCGGGTTTCTGACCTCATTTGCTGTTTGCAATTAATTGTACCTGTCAATTTTCTGGCAGTGTCTAACCTAATGCACTGTGATTTCAGATGGGGCAAATAAGGTGTCAGCTTCTATCAAGCAAATACTTTTGTGAGAGATGGAAGGTCTAGTGTTTCCATGCTGCCAGCATCTGTTCTACCATCAGTAGGTTATTTACTGCAGCATTAATTGTTACTAAAGGGACTCAGTTTCATTCAGCTGTTGCACCTGCACACATGTATATCTACAGTTCCTTGTCTCATTCATGATTGAGTTGCAATTTTCACCTCCCATTTGTCCAGTACACCAGAAATTTGGTGAATTTTTGCCATTCAATAAAAGTAGACCAGCTTGTAGTTGCTGCAAGTTGGAAATTTTAATTTCTTGCACATGGTATATGTATGAATGGCTGTCTTTCTCTTGAGTTTGAAAGTCTGAAGAGTATTTGAAAGGCTTGTCTTTCTCTTCAGTCCTTACTAGTATGCATACATGTGTACTATTGAAAGAAGAGGAATGGAAATTTTTCTTGACACTTTTGGGATGTGCATTTAGTTTCTTTGCTTACTCTTGACTCACAAAGTGTCAGAGTGGTTAATCAAAATTGATGTTTTAAACTTTTATTTTTTACTATTATCTATGCAAAGCTCTGTTGAGATGTAATTGACAACTGTTTGGTGAAGACAATTATTGTATCTTGCATGAGTCATGTGTACAGATGGACAACTGTCACAAATTACATGGGTCAAAAACTAAAGCTCCTCAATTCACAGATGCACAATCTAGAGCCCTTCGGATCTCACCTTGCGTTCCAGTCAGAACTCCCAAGTTGCCCATCTTGGTGATGACACTGATGTAGTCATTAACAAAGAGTGAATTGGAGAGGGCATACTGCTCCACTTGAGGTCTAGTTTGAAGATTAGTAAAAAGCTCCTGGTCTGTAGTCAATATACCTTCACCTTTCACTGTGTTCTTGTAGTAAGTGTTGTCGAATATCTTGGGTGTTGTCTGATCCAAGAAAACAACCACATTTGGGTCCAGATTGACATCGGGGCATGACAGTCGAAGCTGTTGTGCAAATCCTGGATTCATCGTTGGATCGGTTTGTGATGTTGGGCTGAAATTATATATGCGGTTCAAGAACTCACCACAATGAACAAATCCAATTGTGTGGCAACCTACAGAGGCAGAGTTGGACATCAGTTCACCATAAGAAAAGATGAGCATGATCAGGAAGAAAATTCTAGCATGATGTTCAACATGCAGTTCGACAGTGTGACACTGTTTTCATCATCAGGTATTATCTCCATATGGATCCGGCAAGTTTGTGCCTTCTCATCATCATGACTAGAATTCAACATATTGTGAATTTGCTGTCTTGAGTGGGACATTTGATACAGGTTTTCTATTTCTTAGGATGAGAAAATCTTGTTGGACTGTAGTGTACTACTCCATGTTTCAACCAGGTTCTTCAAAGCTCTAAGAACTCTAGATCCCCATCTGCACATGAATTCAAACCCACCCACTAGAATTGAACACTGTGAAGGTTATCAGGATGCAGGCAACAAAGGACTAGAGGAGAGAGCATGGAGGAGATGAGCTGCTTCATGGAGGAGAGCCTGATGATCACGAGATTGTGGGTTTTTCTTTGGGGGGTAACCTGAGAGAGTGACCATTTCATGCTGGGAGAAGCCTTTGGAACCAAAAAGAGCATTCAGCTGGTTGACTGTGAAATTGGCAGTAGGCAGTTGGCGCGTTGCATCGCTAGCTCTGGATACCCTACTGTCTCTCCGCCCCTTCAACACCGGGTACGTTGGACCTCCTACCTGGACAGATCCATTTCCCAAAATCCAACAACAGCCCAGAAAACTACTGAATCCTGAGCTAGCACGAGGGGAATTCAGACCCACACTGTGAATAAAGCGAGAGATAGCTGCAAAGATCTTGCAAGCTCCAAGGCTTTTGAGAGAGTAGTCTTTGATATCAATGGGGAGAATGCAGACTAGAGTTCAACTAGATGTGTGGAGCATGAAGGAGGTTCTTCTTGTTGTACCATGCTGACAAGATCACGTGTAGCAATAGCGAGAATATCTGCACACGAGACGACTCCGGGACAAATCTTCTCCAATGCCGTTTTGGCCTGGGTCACGGCGTCAAATGCATCTCCTGCCAACGAAAGATTGATGGGTGCGTCTCTCTCCGCCTGGTTTCCTGGTGTTGATGCAAGGAGCACTGATGCATCGCAACCCTGCCAAAAACCCAAAACCAAAATACAAGTCAAAGATTCTGAAACTGGCGCAGATCATGAATTAACATGAAACTAAAAGCTGCTGGATCATCATCCTACGAACATCTAGCTACATCCACCTTCATAAAGCTGCAAAGAATCTTGCAGCCGCATCAAAGTGCAGAGCTCATGGGGTGAATATTCAGGTGCTGCAGCAGCTTAGTAGCTTACATTGACCATGCAGTCATGGAAGAAGAGGCGAAGAGTGCCAGCAGCAGATGTTGGCGCTTGTTTGAATTTGGCTTCCATCGTCGTTTGAATCACTGCCTCCAAGTTACGACAAGCTGTGTTCTGGTAGAAATTCACGTTTAGTTGAGCACCATCTACATCCCCCGCCGTCAAAACTAGTAAACCCCATATCACCGCCACAGCCACAGCTACTGCATTAGATATGAGCCTGCAGGCCGCCATTCCCCACGACAGGTCTGATCTCCTTCCCCACAATAATTCTATCTCTGCAGCACCCATTACAACTCTTGCTCAGTTTCTAACTTCGGATCAGAAAAAAAAAACTCATACAGAGCAACAACAACAACAACAAATCAAGCTGAGGCCTTCTTAATCCAACTGCAGGTACATCCTGCTTGCCAGCTTTAGAACCCCAGCTCCATCAAGAAACTACTAGGTACAAAGTTCCTTGTCTTCTGCAAGCTACTCATGATCAGTTTTGTGCATATCCCAAGATTAAACTTGCCTTCAAATTACAATGTTACAGCTCCAGGCGCTCCAGCTCAGGTACTGTGGCAGTGATCCTTCACAGTTAAACTGCAATCACTTGTACAATTGGGTATATTCCCAGAACTTGGAAAGTTCACTTAAACTTTCTTCTATCAAAAGTTTCTTCTTCTACTTAGTAAAGTAATTGACAAAACTGATCATGAGTGATCAATACAGGATTATGAGATCTAGTCATGTGCAGCAATTGGCATGAACTAATTGTGATCAAAGTGAACATGAAGGAATGAATGAATGAATGAGAGTTGCAGCAGCAGAGGCAGCAGCAGCTCATGAGGAGCTAATTTAAGCTGAATTTTCGTGGAACCTGATCGATGATGCTTGCATGATGATCATCTAATGTAGGCTAAAGTCGAAGTTGACAATTGCATTCCGGGTTTTGTTGCGGAAAAAGTCGAAGTTGGTGCAGCAGCTGCTGCAGGCCGGAGAGCTTGCCGGACCTGTTGTCAATGCATTAAAGGCGAGACGAAAAGTCGAGAGCCTTTGTACACCGGCTCTGACAGACATGGACTACCAGGCTACAGCTGCTGCATAGTGTTTTTTTAAAAATTAATTTTAAAAAAAGAAAAACTTTTTTGGCGAATTTTTTTTCAGAAAATGAAAAAATAATTTTAATTTGTGATTTTAAACGGAGTTTTTTTTTTTCGAGTATTTTTTTTTACACATGAATTTTTTTCTAATTTTTAGAGGAGTTTTTTTGCCGTTTTTTGAAATATTAAAAAATTAAATTAGCCATATCTATACCTTGGCAGGTTCATATGTTGTCACTTGTTGCAAAGGTTTTGAAAAAATTGTTACAGCCCGAAATTGTCTTTCCAAAAAACAAAAAAAAAAACAAAAAACTGTCTATTAGTTTTCCCCTTTTTTTCCCAAAAAAATCGCCAAAAATGGAAAAAATCACCATGTTTTAACACTTTGTGTAATTGGTCGCATTAATTAAAACATAATCCTTTTGACTACGGTGGTTTTTTGGGGTTGAATTTGACTAGGTGGTAATTTGACACATGGTCAAATAAATTATCATAGTCAAATTGATTAGTCAAAACATACCCATGTCATTTAATATTTTGGCCTCTAATCAAAACATGTCATTTAATAAAAAAACAACCTTTTGATCAATGCACATAGTTTGAAAAACCTGGATTTCTAGTAATGTTTGTTATATTCTTTAACATTACCCCATTTTGCATTTTGATGGTCAACTTCATTTTCAAGGAAACCCAAGGTCCTCTTAGGTTTGTCTTGACCTTACAAATAATTTTAATGAAAGATCTTATCGTTGTAAATGGCGAGACATACATTGGTGATG
>Ga0116227_10005815_pt1 | contig 25546 bp, 22 predicted proteins | sample S1TSphgellanicum_FD_89693 | JGI IMG/M metagenome (GOLD analysis project Ga0116227, IMG submission 89693) | Host-associated microbial communities from peat moss isolated from Minnesota, USA - S1T2_Fb - Sphagnum magellanicum MG | ecosystem: Host-associated > Plants > Peat moss > Unclassified... | reverse complement strand
TTGGGCATCTCCAAAATGGCTACTACTTTGGCCCAATGAGCCATAATACCATTTGGCAAAATTTTGTGTCCAAGGTAGACTACTGAGGGGACAACAAACTCACATTTTTTATGATGGATCTTCATATTGACTTCGTGGAGCCTCTTGAATAACTCCTTAAGATGAGCCAAGTGCTGCAAAAGTCCTTTATTATGCACTAGGATGTCATCTATGTAGCACTTCAAGAAATTTGCCCCTTTGAGAACTTGGTCCATGATTTGCTAAAAGAAGACAAGTGCATTCTTTAATCCAAAAGGCATCATAAGCCATTCCCACAACTTGTTTCCATGGAATGTCGTTTTTTTGCGATCCTTCACAACGAGCACAATCTGGTTAAGGCCTTGCCTTAGATCCACAATTGTGAAAATGTTTATGTTTCCAATGCTATCAAACAATTCTTTAGGGATGGGCATGGGGTACATGTCTTAAGGTGTAACCAGGTTCAAAGGCTTATAATCCCCACACATCTTTTTTTTAGTCCATAATATAGTTGAATCCTTCTTTGCTAGCAATACTATAGCGGCTGGGAAATCAGAATTTGATGGTTGAATGAAACCAGCCTCATGGAGCTCTTTGCATCTTTCATTTACTAGTTCCCACTCATGTTTATTCAACCTATGCCTCAACCGATAGATGGGTGTCTCATCTGTAAGGTCTATAGAGAACTACATCGTCTTACACCTATTTAAGTCTTTCATTGAGAATGTGAACACATTTTCATACTTAATTAGCAAGTTAATGACCTAGTCTCTCTCCTTCTTGGTGAGTTGGTTCCCCATAATGAAAGGGTAGTTCGAAACACATGGAATGGAGTTGGAAAGTGTGTTTGAAGAACCTGGTGTATTGGGTTCTCCACTATCCAACTACGCAAATTCGTAAAAGGTTGTAATTGTTTCTCTAGAAGCTGATGTACTTCCAGGTGTATCAGAAACAATTTGAGTCAAATTACATGGTACCTCCTCCCCCCCCAACACTAAAAGTGAAGTGTAGAGTGTTGAAAATAGGCAAGTGTATTTGGTCGGGGTGCCATGTGGTCGCATTGCTAGAATTGCAAGTGATTGAATTAGTGCTGGTGTTATGTACATTTGAAAGAGTACATAAGTTACTAACAACCATGTAAGGGAGTTTAGGTCCATGCCTTTCCCCAGTAGAGCATTACGCTCTAATCTAGTCACCTTGTTGTGACTAGTGGTGCCAATTTGGAACCCCATAGGCCTTCCTCTTTCTTTTGGGCTTGGTTCATCCCAAGTGGCTAAAACATGATGATACACCAGGCCTAGTCCATTTCCTTGAAAGGTGTGTGCTCTTGGGAAGGAGACAAAGGTGGGCCAAGCACCTCTTGGTTTTCCTATTGTTTGCAGGAAACCAAAGAGGTTTCTCTTGCCTTCTAACTGGTTAGTAGGAGCTCTGATCATCCAATATGTGAGAAATTGACAAGTTGGGGTCATTGATGGTGTATCTTAGAACCAACTGCAGAACTAAGAGTGGTGCAAGGTTGGTCCACTAGTTGCATAGCTAGTGCGCATAGGAACTGCATTGTGCTGCATCGAATAGGAGCGACTCTCCAAGGTAATGTTTGACTAACGTGTATTGTTCCTAGACTTTTTCCCTTTGCTCAAGCTAAGAAGGGGTGTTCTCAATTACATAACCAAGAATAGGAGAAATGGATTGAGCCCAGGTAATCAATCGTACCATGTTCATGAAGAGACCAGATCTTGTGTCATTTAAACCTTTTCCAAATCCAGTCGTTGAAAATCCTTGACACTCCCAACCTAAAATGATGAGGTCCACGGGGCCAAGTAATTCCATATGTTTTTTTTGAATTAGTTGTATATCAAAGGGTTAAAAGTGAAACTCGCATGTGGTGGTTGCAAATTATTGTGCAAATCTGGCTGTGAGCTCCATCATTTTCGATGCTGCCACTTGCCTTGCAATAGGATCAATGTCTACATAAAAATTTCTCCAAACCACCATCCCTAATTGTAGTAGGGTTTCGAGACCTGTACCAATACCACCAAATAGCGCTAGTAATGTAATCCCCTCCTTAGGCGGTGTCCAGGTGATTAGTTGATGAAGTACTGGTTTAATGAATTTGCCATGGCTCTCCATGTTCTCAAAACTTGATAGAGCTTTGACCAAGGGCTTGTGGGCTGCTTTGAACCTTTGTAAAACATGTAGTCCATGTTGAATGTCAATAGAAACCACCCTTAAGTAGCTTGGGCGTAAGCTGCTTCCTCTTCATATCCTTTTATCCATTCGCAGCTAGCTTGTTAGATGTAGGAAATGGTGTGTGCTTCCTTGAACATACAATGGTGAGCCATAGGACTATGGTTCCCATGTAAATCAAGGGGTATGTATCCCAGGTGGTGGCCATTAGTCTCCCAATCCACTCTGTAGTACACATGCTCAAACCAATTGTTAATTGTGAAACTTGGTGGAAACAAGGGCTCTTGCCCAATGAACACATCGTAACTAGTGGCATTAGTGAATAAACATCTGACCTATAGGCAAAGCTCCTGATTTGTACCTTCATTGAAGTTAAGTGCAATCAAATCTGAACTCTCCTAAAGTACCTCCTCTACACTCCCATTAGTGGTGCGAATTTGCCACATAGATTTTCGTAATTTGGAGTCGAGCATGCCCATTTTCTTGGCGAATTGAACTCCAAGAATCATTGGTTGGGCACCTGTATTAAGAAGTACCACTATGGGTGTATGTCCTCACATTTGGATTACTAATTTAATATTATCGACAATGGTAACTTCGGTGGCGATGGAAGTTATCTCATTAGGCACCACCTTTGGAAATGAATGAGAAACTTTGTGGAGAAAATGGTTATCCACAACGCTTTTGCTGAATAACAAATCCACAAGTGAAGTGTTTTTTGTTCCTTTCTGATATGTGAATGTAGAATCAAAGGTAGGAGAGCCCACTAGTTTAACAATGCTAGAATTAATGACCAGATTACGAACATATTTGCAACACGTGATGTCGCAACCCTAACCTTGGGCTTGCAACCAAGGCAAAGGGTGAGACAAGAGGGAGACCTAGGAGATGCATCTTATATTCCCAGGAGTGCAGGAGAGTGTGAGAGAATGAACCCTCACACTCCCAAGGCAACTCCCACTTGGGGAGTTGGAGTCTCGAAGGACTCCCAAATATTCAGGGAACAATTGTAGGGGTCAAAACCCATTAATTTGAAGAGTTTTTTATATCATTGAAAAGATATTAAAACGTAGATGTCTTAAATGGGATCGCATCACCCATTTGGACATCTAAAACACAAGTTATAACCAAAAGAAAGGCTGGGAGTCAAATTGGCAATTTGACTCCCGACCACTAAAAGTCAGGAATAAACCCAATTTCCATGTGTTTAGGTGACGTGAGACATACCGTTAGAAAGCTCTTGACAAGGGCTATAACTTTGTTTTAGACTTCATTTCAATTGGAGGTTTGCACACAAAGTTATGAAGCCCCAAAGTTGCGAGAGTCCCAACTTTAGCAATTTCGGGACTCCCACTTGGGAGTCCCGGGACAAAAAGCCATTTGAATGTGGGCCTCATGGAGAGGTATAGAGTATATTATAAGGGGGAAGGTGGTGGCTTCCCCCAAGTTCGGGCCTTGGTGAGTCTTGTGAGTTCGAGTTTGCCCGTGGCTCATCCTAGCACCAATAGTGTTTCATTGTGCATTAACCAACTTGTTGTTTAGTTTGTGCAAATCCGAGTGAATGATGAAGTACTTATCATTTTTCCTAGTCCCATCCTGAAGCTCTAGCACGCCCTTCTACCCCCCAAAGTGTTACGAGCCAGAGAGCGTGCCCCAATTCCTTGTTTTTCCATTGTTTTCACTTCAAACTCACATTTGGAGTTTATCAAGGAGCCAAGGGGTGCATCACGTGAGCTAATCGAGTGTCTTTCCAAGGTGTTGGATGAGACCCTTATAGCATGTGGATCTGGGATTGGTAGAGGACTTGATGTAGTGTTTAAGGAATCCTTTAGTACTACAATTATGTCCCTAGTGCTTAGCTTCACATTTTGAAAATTAAACAACGGTGTATTCATAAGGCTTTACGCCATTTCACGCATTTGAAGTTGGCACTCCATAAGTTGATCAGTGGAAAATTGTGTATTTTCCTAATGTACATGTATTCTTGGGACATGAAAATTTGTTGCCTTAGTAGCTTGTGGTGCAGGAGTCTCTTGCCCCCTTGCCAACAAAGTGTGTTCTTCTTTCATGTTAAGAGGACAAAACGATTATGGCATGACTATTTGAACTCTTTTAGCCGTAATAATAGGACTTGAACCAAATGTGAGTTCATTAGTCTGAATTACCTACCTAGTGGCAGAAACTCTAGGTGCCACACTAGCCTCTTGTGCCGCAAAGTAGGAAGGGCAAAAAGAAGTGGCAATTTCTAATGTGAAACTATAATTGTGTGCACTGGAAAGAACATACTCCCCAACCATGGCATCGTGTGGGAGGCCATAGAACGACCTAGCAGGTCCCTCCCATGATTCTAAACCCTGTACATGTTGGGCATGACTAGCTGGTTAGGTAGACTTGCTTTTTAAATTAACAAGTGGGGCCTTTAATGATTCGAGTTCATTTTGCAGAATTTGAATTTAAGCGACATGGGCTTGAAGCACCTCCTTCTTGTCACCATTGTGCTCCTTCTTCATAGCATTCTTATTGGACTTACCCTTGGTGGGGAAAGCCTGAGTGGAAGGCTAAAGTGCCTTTGCTTTTGGTTAAGGGGTAGCGGAAAATGTTGGCAGATTTTGTCGTGATAATCGGAGTTGCTTCTATTCTAGGAACTTGGCAAAACAAATAGCTTCGTAATGTCCCTCTTTCCCACAATAATCACAAAAGAAATCCTTGGAAAGAATGTTGCACTCACTAGCTTTGTGGGCAAGATTGCCATAGTAGTTGTAAGAAGGTAGGATGGGTGCAGTCGAGTGCATTGCTTTAACCCTTGAAGAAAAATGTGATGATCTGTGTGATGATCTGGTTGGTGTAACTAGTGGAGACTAAGGCTTTGAACATCATGGAGGCCTCATAGTACTGGCCTCGTAATGTGCATGAACTAGTTTCAGCTTTTTAGAGATGTTGTACACATCCAACAAAGTGTACAAGTTTCCAAATTCTATAAAAACTCATTGTAAAACTTGCACATGGAGTGTCGGAGTACCTTCCAATGAACAAAGATACCAATGGGCAACTTCTAGGTCTATGATGCTATGAGTATCATCTTTAAGCTTAAGAAACCCCCTGTAAAACATCTTGAAAGTTTCATCCTTCTTCCGAAAGAAGGTGGTCAGCTACAAATTTTTTTTAAAACTTTTAATTAAAAATTCCAGCTCAACAATTTGAAAAAATTCCCCCACTGGATCAATAAAAGCTAGTGCATCAATGGTGGGAAAAATGTTTGTGGTAATAACAATGAGTTGTTGAAGAGAAAAATTTACTGAAGTACGTACTAGATCTGGATTATTGGGCATAGTCTGATGATGTGCAATGGCAGCTTGCAGTGTAGCTTGAAAGGCGGTGGCAATGGCTATGGCATAAACTGGATTAGGGATTTATGTGACACCCAAAATCCTCAGAGAATGTTGCTTGTGGACATCCAATGCTTCATAGTGCACTTAACGAGCCAATTGTTTAAATGCAAACGCTTGAATGTAATTAATGCCATACTTGAACTCCAATTCACAAACCACAATTGAGAAAGTTTCCTTGAACGCCCTCAAAGAAATGGTACCTAACCTTTTGCTAAACTTTTTAATTTTCCCAGAGGAATTGTTGACTTCCATGGTGTATATGGGTGTAGAGGTAATGGCTTGCAACAGAATATACAGTGATGGTGTGAAAGCTGGTGTGACCGCAAGTGTACCTCACTGATTAACCCCTCCAAATGGATTCTAATGTACCGTTGATGTATTGTAATTTGAACCTAAATTCCTGGTAGGAGTTGTATTGGATGACGGTGGTGTTTGTAGATGCTTGATGGTACCATCATGAAGATCATGAGTTCAAAGAAATTGGCTCAAATGATTATGTGTTATTTCGTAGTTGATACCTTGGCTTTGGTTGAGCGATAATGCTCTCATCATTCGAGGGCATGGTGTTGTCCCATGCCCCAAAATTTTGTAGCAATATAAAACTATAACTACAAAGTTCTAACACAATAAACAATTTGAAAAGTATAGTGCATTGATTAGGATGAACGACGACGGACGGACGTCGATGGATGGAAGGTGCCGGATGGAAGAAATCGGACGAAAGTCAAATGGGCATTGGACGGATGGTGAACGAAAGTCAAACAAATGTCAAATGAAAGTTAGACGAACATCAAATGGAAGTGGCACAAAAATTGGACAAAAATTTGACAGACGTTGGATGAAAGTTTAACAGACGTTAGACAAAACTCCGATGGAACTTCGATAGAAGTTCGACGGACGTCGAACGAAACTTCGATGAAACTTCGACAGACGTCAAATGAAACCTCAATGGTGTTACAAACGCCACAACACTATAAAATGCCCGTGAGCTCCATAGCAATGGCGGATGCAACATGACGGCCACAATACTGTGAAACGTGCGTGAGCTCCACAACGATGGTGGGCAACAACACAACAAATGCCACACTATAAAAGTAATTTTATTTTTCCTCGCTTGTTTGTTGTCTCCTCAACGATCGCCTTCGCTCTTGAAGTGGCGAAGATTGTGGACGTGGACGAACTTACCATATAAGAGCGGAATTTGATTTGTCTCTACAGATTAGTCCCCCAAGCTTTAGTTTTAATCAACAACGATAGCAAGAAGTTTCGTCTTACAACAATGGGCAACTAATGTTCCTAGCTTGTAGCCCGCATGAGCATGTGCATGGTTTTGATCTTTGGAAACAGCCACATGATCAGAGGTTTGGCAGTTGTTGCAACGACAATGATAACAACATTTCTAACCTTGCTATTGCAAGCGGGACGATGAGATCACCCCATGAAGCAACAACTTCTTCTTTCGGTGCTACATCATGAACAAACTTGTGTTTGGCAAATTCTTCTTCTTTCAATAACAACTTCCAGCAAGCATCTGATGATGGAGTTAGTCCACTAGTTATGAGTTCTTTTCTAGAGATGTAGTAGATGAAAGTTCATGGGGAGCTTTTCAAGCCCGCCGGTCTTCATGGCAGCAACAGTTACAACAACAATAGCTACAATAACAACAATATAAACGACACCAACATCAAAAGAAACCCAAGAACTCAAAGCCAAGAAAAATCTACCGTTTTCAACATTAAGTGACAGAGAATAATTTTTCTAAAATTAGATTGCAAAGAAGGAAAGAAAACATAGTGTATGTAAACGGTGGCCGTGTAATAACCGCAATGAGCATCTAAAAATCTAGTTTGACTATGGAGGAAACTCTCCTTAACAAAGGAATTCTAGAAAAACTCACAAGAGAAGGGAATAACTTGGCCTTTTATACAACCACCAACAAGCTGAAAACCCTAAACAAATCGTAACCCTAAAACACCTAATAGCGTATTACCTAAGAATGTACATTAACCCTAAAGCATAAATTAACCCTAAAAGGCATGATTGGCATGCCCGTAACCGACCGTCATGTATGAGGCCATGCATACGAGCATGACATACCATGCCCCAACCTAAAGAATCAGATTATTACTTTTTAGAAAGACTTTTCACTTTTAACAACTATAACAAAGGCTTCAAATTTTTATAGCCAATCATTGGATGGCCATGCGCAAAAAGGTCATAAATAATAACAAATTGCACACTTTTACTTGTCAATGGGAACATCAATTAAAAGATGATCCAAGACAAACATATGGTCATGAGTAGTGAAAACACACTCATTATTGCATGCACATAATATTTGTTATAATAGTAAGAACCAACATCAATTTTGAACATGGATACCTTGCATTTTTTACTACCAGCATGTTTTATGGCCAAATAAATGTTTGAATTGGATTTATGCAGTGGCCCAATTCACAATGGTTGTCACCTTCCATTTCAAAATAATTTTTTTGTAAAACATTTAATTTACCACATACTTATAGTCAACATTCTAAAAAAACCTCATTTGTGATATGAAAGTCATTAGGCGCATTGATGTTAATGTGTAACAAAATAATTATAACCACTATTTAATATTTGATACTTTTAAACGTTAATTTAAATTGGTGTTGAACTTTTTGGATTTATTTCTATGAGAAAAGTGATAATATATCGTGGGAAAATGTGAATAAATTTGAAATCAATTTAATGAATAAGTTATATCCTTTTTAAAAAATAAAATTGTAACTAGTGTTTTAAAATATTTTTAAATCAGATAGGTTGGAAAATTTTAAAGTATGAAATTTAACATTATTTTTTTATATTAAAAAAATTTACCAATTTTTTTCTAAAATAAGCAATATCCTAAGGGGGCATGATTGGCTCCTATTAGCATGAATAGACCCTATTAAACTATTCACATGGTTCACAAATATGGTTCAAAGTATGTGGAATCACATGCAAAATAAATATTTACCAATGTACTTGATATATGTCATGATATACATAGAAAATAATTAGTTTCTTTTCTATTCTATTGTTTTGGTTGTGTTCTACCATAATGTGGGAAAACATTCAATTAAGAAAACAATCCAATGTAACAACATAAAAGGGGTCACCATAACTTGTTTTTTCTCCTCTTGCCAATCTTGTGGAAATCAAAGAAAACCTTTGAACATGTGTATTTATAATGTAACCAACCTAGCCCCAAGTTATACAATGATCTCTTAACATAATCTTGAAATTTTTTATCCAACTTAGCTTGGGAGGAGGAGATCATTTGCTTGATTCGGGTATTTATCAAATATGTCGAAAATTTCCAAAGAAAATTTCTTGGAATGTTTATTGGTTAAAACTCCCCATTGTTTTTTTTATTCCTTAACCATGGCTACACTATAAATCATTACTTTGCATATTGTTGATTCCAACCGTGAGGCCCGATCAACTCACCTTGTGGTTTAAGATCCATTCCTTCCTTTGCTTGAATAAAATCTCTATTTTGGGATTGATTTTTCAAGAAAACAACATCAAAATACACATGAGCCAATTTCATGTCTCTTTGCTACAACCAAACAATAAGAACAAAAAGGGAATGGTCCAAGAACCTATGGATTGAAGTAGCCACTTCGATTTTCCCTCGCTTGGTATCAAATTCCGTTCACTACTAGAATTCATGGTTTTTCAAAAGGTCCAAGTCGATTAACATGTACATTTTGATTAGAGGCTTGAATGACATGTATTTTTTGATTAATGAACTTGATTTAATGATTTATTTGACTATTTATCAAATTTGTCATCTATTAAAGTTTAACAAAACAAAATGGCCACCTTGGTCAAAATGGCCAATGGCTTCTAATCAACTAGGACATTAAATTGAGTTGGACAAAGTGAATGACATTCTTAAATCAAGATGGAAAATAATGTTTTAGTCAAATGGGACATACTATGTTACATAATAAGCAAAGATAGCTACAAATTAGGTTAGGCAATAACCTAGGCCTACCTACATACCAACTTATGTACTTACCTACCTACCTACCTACCTCCTAAACCTACCTCCTACGACCTATTTACCTACTTACCAATTTACTTACCTACCTCATTATCCCCACCTACCATCCTACAAAATTATCTAAATCTACCCACCTACCTCCTATTTCTTACAACCTATCTACCTACCTACCTCTCACTTACCTATCTACTTCTTACCTCTTATTTATTATTACCTACCTACATATCTCCTATGGACTATAAACTACCTATTTAGCTATCCCTTTTACCTACCAACCATCATGTAACCTACCCATTAATCAATTTTCTTACTTATCTACCTAACTAATGGTGTGAAATAAACAAGTGAAATAAAAAACTTGACAAGTTTTATAAATTTTGGAAATGTAGTTCATTGATAAGGACTTGGATTATATCATTGGGGGAGGTGAAGGGTTCAATTCCTAATACTTGCAACCTATGTGTACACTTTAAAAATTAGGCCAAGTTAAAAAGGGTAAAAAGGTTAAAAAGGTTAAGTAGGTTAAATTACAATTTCACCCAACCTTAGGATCACACAAGTTGCTACAGACTTTTATGATCCACTTTTGAGCTTTGGCCTACTCAATAAAAGGTGAATGTCTCACACATAGATGTTGCTTACCTTGGTATTGCATGCACAAACACATGCATGAGGTCATCATCCTTTGCAGATACTAACTTGTTTTATGACTGCTGTTGCTATTGTCATAAGATGGGAAGAACTCTTTCTCATGAAGAATGAGCATGGAGCTTCATTTTTGCATCAAGATTACAGGCAGGGGGAAGAAGAGTGTGTGATATCAGTGGTGGGGTGGTGAGACGGTGGTGTCATGGCAAATACTCAAAAGCTCCTAGTGCGGTGGGTGGTAGCTGTGTGATCAATCACAAGCCTCACGAGTTGTGCATGGGATTTAATTTTTCTTGTGGCTTTTGGGTTTTGGAAAAAGAGGGAGGAAGATGGGTAAGAAATGGGTAAGAGAGCATTGGAAACTGTGTGGTCCACTGTTCCATTGATATTGCATTGATGAATCATTTCCTTAAAAGTTTTCTTGCAAGAAGGACCAACCAGTCTGCACTATCTTACCAAACTCATACCCTTGAATTCAAAAGCATCATCATCCAACATTGCTGTGGAGATGCAAGAGCAGAGATCTGCAAGTGTACAACAGCCTTTCACCAAACCAGTAATTGATAAGAACTGAACCCAAACTGCTTGGGGATGTGTTTTGTTGCTATAACAAGAACAATCAATCATATCAAAACTAAGTTTTAGGTGCTGTGGGGTAAACTTCTGCTGCAAGAACACAAAGCTTGAGCTACATGTAGTGCCCAATGATGAGCACACTCTTGGCTGACACAATCCCAAATTATCAATGTGCACACTCATCCCAGGGTGAATATGTGCAGGTGGGGTCATGGCACATACTCCCTGTATACAATCTGTCAATGATGCATGTTCACCAGAGTTTCCACCATCTTTCCTATTTTACCATGTAGCAGTGATGTATACCTTCTGCAGGGCAGCATCATCACCTGACCTTTTTCTCAGACTGAAGTTTGTCTTCCAATTGTCTCAAGCTTGTCTCCCTCCACCATGAATTCAAACTGATCTGTTCATATTCTTAACAGACCTCATACCACTTCTCATGTCACTCAAAAGCCACAAATGATTCACCACCATCTATACCTGCCCGCACAAGTGATGGATCTCAGGCACAATGTTCAAGCTTTACAAATGGACTTCTTCACTACCCCAACCACCCACCCATCTGTGACTGCACAGCTCATGATCTCAGGCACAAAAGTCATGCTTTTCCACATACAATGCCTGACACTGGGAATGATTCCAATCCATCAAAGCTTGATTTCACGCACAATATCATGACTTATTCTCACACAAGCTGGGGGTCATTAGTTAGCAAGCAACAGCACCTCGATCATCATCCCTTAACATCATCTGCAGCATTCATTCATTCATTTGGACTTGTGGCACTGCAGCTGTTCTGAGCAATTCTTTTGAGTGTTTTGTAAGATGCTCACCACACAAAATCAAGCTCAGAAAGAAACAAGCAGCTCACAGCATAATAGCTCTTCCCCTCATGGCAAGTTCAAACCAGCAACAGTTAAAACAGAATGTTCCTTGAAAGTTTCCAAAAAATGGAACTTACTGTCCACAGTAAGTAGTACCAGGTGAACATTCCTCAAAGTGTGGGCCACATGAACTCTGCATCCTTCCATAGTCTCTCCCAGACAGGACAAACCAACAGACTTTGCTCACAGCAAGAGAGTTTTGACCTCAGGAAAATCTTTTAAGTAACAAGTAGTGCATTTCAATGGATTTGAAAATATGCAGCAACTCCACCAATCACCTCTGCTATTTCCAAGTTTGATGCAAACTGGTGTCTAGAGTGATAAAACACATGTGCAAAGTCTCATGTGGATCTTGATCCTCTTGCCTACCCCAATTTGACAGAAAAGCATTCAGAAGTAGAGGATGAACACTATTCCTTTGGTAAGTACAACAATTCAGTACTATTCTTTCAGAGCTTGACATAGGTGAACACTGTGTGATTGAAAAGGTAGGAAAGTGATGATAAGGTTAGGAGTATCCCAACAGTACCTCAAGTTGGAGTCTTCTAACCCCTGGTTGCATTGGAATGAACCAGAGGTGCATGGGGCACTCAGCAGTTGCCTCTTTCTGAATCTGTTCAGTGTTGTCATAGGAATATGTTGAGGATCCATTTGATTCACCTGAAAGCCAGAGTTTGTGGGGCTTGAACTGCTGCACCACAGGGTTGCTTTCTTCATTTGTTGGCACTGGACAAAATCCACAGAACTGGGTAATCTTCATCAAGTAAACATGGGTGGAGTTTTAGTGGTAGCACATAATAGCCATCCATGCGCATCCAGTGGCCCAAATGCTTTATTCAGGACAATGAAACCAAATTTTGAACCCAAAAGTAATAATGCCTTCATAAAGGAGATGGCTCCTTGGGACGGAAACTTCACAACAAAAAACACAAATCTTGGCCTGGAAGTTCAAAGAGGAGCTGACAAAGACAAGATTCTGTCCCCCATCTCCCTGAAGTTGTGGACATGCCAGACAAACTACACAAAACATTCTTGGGACCACTTGCAGGGGACCCCAAACGAGTAAACCCTTCACACTGCCCATTCAAGTGCACATTTAGGTTGGGTGTACAATTCTGAACCTGGCTAGGTCACAAGCATTCTCAACTCAACTATACAGAGACATGATCCAGCAAATTTTACTCAAATGTAGAGTTTATATACTCTGTCTTTGGTGGGATTGCCAAAGTATATAGTCACTGGAGAGCTAATGACATGAATTTAGCTAACATAGAAGAGTATTGAGCACCATGGATTCACATCCACAACTGAGTGGCTGCAAATAATTGTCAAGAGCTCAGAAGATGGTTTGAGACAAAAACCACATAATACCATTAAACAGGTGACAATGACCAGAAAATTGCTCAAAACCATGGGATCAGCTCAGTTAGTTGAGAGCAATAGATATGCCCCTCTACATTGCCCCCATTTGCACAGACAAATGAGTAGGCAAATCAATGGGGGCAGATCCAAGATAACAACAAACACAGACACATGTGCATGCATGCACATCCTCAACCAATGAGAACTCCACAATGTACACCCTCAACAGAAGACTGCGCTGAAAACGTCAATGTTGTCCTTGAAGCCAAAATCAATCCTCCATAACTCAGTAGTTGGATTGGCCTGCATTCATGTACCAAAGCTCCAGCACGCTATCCTTGAAAGTGTATATATACAGAAGGCCAATGTGTGGATTCCCATGAGGGGAAAACGAACCAAACAAGAGAGATACCTTGAAGGAGCTGAAAAACAAAGGGGGTCACCAAGCAAAGAAGTTCGGACATGGCCACTTTGCATGTTTCAGTGCCTTCCAAACCTGGTTTGCTTTGCCCGCAACCAAGGTGCTGTCATTATGCTCAAGTGATTTGACCTATCTAAGACAAGCAGATGAAGTAGGTGTTTACAACATGACTGATCTGGCCCTCCAACAGACTGTTTTCAGCTTGAAGTCAGGAGTAACTTCAATTAAAGACCTCACATAATATGAGCACCAGACCTCCCATAGACACTGAGCAGGGTTAATCATCTTCCAAACCTGGGTTGTTTTTTTTTGGATGCACAACAAGGAGTTAAGTTTTTGAGCTTGAATTGGCTTGACCTGTCTAGAAGAAAAGCAGATGCACGTACATGTTCCCAAGGTGACTGATCCAGCCTTCTTACAGACTGTTTTTGGCTCAAAGGAGGGATCTAACTTCAAATCAACAAGCTTCCCATATGGAGATGAGTACTGAACCCTCCAGCAGATACTGAAAAACTTTGTCTCATCCCACCATTGTGTCTTCCATTTGGTGAGCAAGGTGTGGTGGATTTCTGTCTCTCTAAGTCTATACAAGTTTGAAGAGCAGGAGAAGTGCTTCTCACATACCTTGGCCACCGATTCTTTTTTTTCTGGTGCTCAGGAGATTGCAAGGGTATGAACACCAAACTGATAGGGTGTGTGGTGGTGTTGTTGGTCCTGCAGACTGAATGAGGATTTTCACCAAAGACCATGCGCATCATCATCACACCAACGCAGATAGCCTGGGGTAAAAGAGAAACTCTGTGGTGGATAAGACAGTGTACAGACAAGGTCCACAGTGAATCTGGTCTGTAGTGAAGTTGTAGACCAGAATCTTGGTCCACAACATATCCTTGAAAATCAAGATGAGTAAGTCCCCATATGCACAGCAACTCAAGGCCCAGCCTCGGCTTCCCATTTGGCCCAGCATCTCATCAGGAACTTCAAGCATGTGGGTCCATAGTTTCTTACTCTGTTCAAGCTGCCAGATGTGGATTCGTTCTATGAGTGTTGCATCTGGATGTTGTTGTTCTTTGATCCTAGCCACCAGAAGTAGCCTCCCCTGACATCCCACAAGATGATACCTGGCGTAAGCTGGCAAAGCTGGTAACCCAACACGATACCAAGTGCTTGTCTGAAAATGGAATTCCCAGACATCAGAAGGAATGCGTACACCAATGGCGCAGTATGCTATCTCATTACACACAACCATGCTTATTGTATCCTGCATGATGATCTCAACTGGAACTTTGCTACACAACACCTGCCAGCAGTTGCCCACTGAATTGTAAGACTCTAATGACCATCTATGTGGCTCCTCCTGCTGGCTGGTATCAGATTGCTGCACACAGAGTGCAACAATGCGGTATCTGTGGCCACTGGGATCTATCAGGATTTGAGCAGCACATGGCCGTCCAACTGCCTGAGGCAACTGCCTCACAAATCCTGTAAAAGGGTTACAGATGTGGATACTACTGGCAGCAGCCTGGAGCGTTCCATCCTGAGGAGAGCATGATGATGATGCCCGCAAGATTAGTCCCTCACTGCTCGCAAGGAAGTCAGAGTACCACAAGTCTTGGAACAGCGGAGGGGCCAGATTGGACAGCTTCTTAGAGTAGGGATTGTATGCGAATGATCTGTGAGAATTTGTCACAACCAGCCATGTCTCACAACATTTAGGTTGATCCGATGAGCATGCATCTAAGAAGCTGTGGGAAGACGGGAAGTCGTTCCATCTCTTGCACACAGCCCTGAAACGGAACAAGCTCTTCACGGGTAACATGGTCAACACTCTGTCCAGGATGTGCTCAGGCAAGCTCCCCCATAACATCCCTTCCATTCTCACCTCCATATTTTCCTTGCTTTTTCTGAGCGTTTTCCTCTCGTTTCCTCTTCCGCTGTTTTACTTCACCCCCGATTTCTATAAAAAAAAATACCTACTCTGCAATCAAGTTCTCTCTCTCTCTCTCTCTCTCTCTCAAGCTACATCAATATCCAACAAACACGATAACGTCACCAGGCAGGCCCGCACATCCTTCTTAATTGAAATTCAAAGAATCATTTACAAAGTACAGGCCGCGAGTTGTCCTTCCTTCCGCTCTCGTTTTCCCTTACGGCTTACTCATAAACAACAATACACACCGCGAGCTGTCCTTCCTTCCTTCCGCTCTCGTTTTCCCCGACGGATTACTCATAATCAGCAATATCACGCCGCGAGCTGTCCTTCTTTCCTTCCGCTCTCGTTTTCCCTGACGGCTTCCTCATAAACAAAATACGCGCCGCTAGCTGTCCTTCCTTCCTTCCCGCCGCTCTCGTTTTCCCTGACGGCCACACAACAAACAAACAAACAGACAGACAGACAAACCCTCGTCTCCCCTCACTGCGTTCGATTGTCCACAACTTCGTGTGCAGCAGTATAAATGATTCATATCCGCAGAAAGACACAAGGCTCCTCTCCGCGTCTCCCGATTCCAGACCTGCTCAATTCAAGTCCAAACAACATGCGATAAGCATGGCGTCTTGCTCTGCCATTTACGGCGGCAACAAAGACCAGGAAAAAAACCAAAGTTGCACCGCGACGGACACAAACCCACAGAGAGAAGAGAGAGAAGAAAGAGCGAGAGAGAGCGCGCTGCCGTTCGTTGATGAACAAACACGAAAAACAAACAAGAAGGAATCTGGATCGATGAGACTCATCCATTGTGGACGAGACCATAATCACTAGGGATGAGACTCATCCTCTTCTGCAATTTAGATCGGTACGAGAAATCTGCAGGACGTTTATTTTTGGCTCTGCCTTGCAAGCATGGATTGACATTGCATGGTGTTTGGATGCCTAGAATGAATAGGACTTGAATTCTATTATTTCACTAGCTTATTGGAAACAAAATACATGTTTTGAATGATGCAAAGCTCAAAATCAAATTGAAATGGCTAGGTTTTTGTGAAATTGTCAACTCCCTTTCTTATGTTTCCAATTCAAATACGCTATGTCTTGTTGTCAAATGAAGTTATCATGGCTTTTCAAACATTCACATGTTTTCACCAAATTGTTTTGTGCTTGTCATAAATTTGTTAAATAGTGTGATTTAAACTCAATTGAGTCTAAATGCAATCTTTCAAAGATTGTGAAATTCAAAATGCATATTGTGATATGTGAATTGGCAATTTCAGATCTTGTTGGCCATGTGCCGATTCATGTTTGTTCACAGTGTGTTTGATGGTTAAACATAGTTCAACCACATTAGGCCATGTTTGTGAAGGACATTTAAAAAACAAAAAAAAATTCATGGAACATCACATTATACCAAGTATGGTTAAGGTGGTTTTTAATTGATGGGGTCTTTATATCCTTTTGTGGGGGCAAGTTTTTGTGCATGTTCCACTCCACTGGGGTTTCCACATAATCTCATTCACCTTCCAAGAACTCACACACACTTGCATGTGCTATGTATGCAATTTTGATCAACACTTTGTTTGTGCCCCCATGCCTCACTTTTGAAGTCCATACCAAATCCACATTTGAAAAAGAGATTTTACTGGGCTTTAAATTTGAATTGATTATGATTTGGAAATACAACCCATGTTTATAAACTTGTAAAAACATGCACCTACAATACCCACTTTTTTCATTATACCATGATTATTAATGGAATACATAACTAGTTAATACTTGCATAATCAATACACTATGCATAGAACTTAGATGGACAATACTTACATGCCAAACTAATAACAACACTAAGAATGTAAATGTTCCACTTGCAATATCTACATGCCAATTACTTAAATCCACATTGGACTTGGGACCCAACCCTACAATACCCACATACCAACTTTAAACACACATTGGACTTAGGACCCAACCTTGTAATATTTGCATTCCAAAACTAAAACCCACATTGGACATGGGAACTAACCTTGTAATACTTGCATTCCAAATTAAAACATACAATAAACTTAAGACCCAACCAAGTGTAATACTTGCATTTCAAACTAAACACACACACAAGACTTGGGACCCAACCTTACAATACCTACATTCTAAATTAAAACACACCTTGGACTTGGGACCCAACCAAATGCGATACTTGCATTTCAAACTAAAACACACATTGGACTTGGGATGCAACCTTGCAATATTAACATTGCAAAACTAAAACACACATTAAACTTGGGACTCAAACTTGCAATATTTGCATTCCAAAATTAAAACACACACTAGACTTGGGACCCAATCTTGCAATACTTGCATTTCAAAACTAAAACACACATTGGATTGGGACCCATTCTTGCAATACCCATATTCATGACTAATAACAACAGGTAGATTTCTTGAACTAGGATTAAACATTTGCTAACTTAATATCTTCTCTAATAATAATTTAAAAATTTAGGTTATACTCACATGTTGATCCAATACATGAAACTAATTGAATTATAATTAAATTAAAACCACACATGAATGAAAGAAATGAAGGAGAGGAAAAAAAAAACTTTTAATTTTATGATCCAAGGTGATAACATTCTCCTTGCAAAGCTTTCCAATCCTAAATTAAACCACAACTCCAAGTAAAATAAAAACCTTGAGTATTGTTATAGATTAAACCTTAAAGATGCATCACTTTCAAAACATCTTAAACCTTAATTATAAAACCTTACACATGACAACTATACAAAAATTATTTTAGATGAGCTAATTATGAATTATAAATCAAAGTTTAAAAAATCAAGAATTTTAACAATTGAAGGAAAATATTTATCTCTTACCTTCTAATTTGAATCTTTCCAAATTAAAAAATGTTTTCCCTCACCTTCAAAAGAGAAGAAATAAGTTTCATTTGTTCAATATATGGTTCATGATTCTTCTATCCTAAATTAACCTTACCTTGAATTTAATTAATATCAAAAAAGATGTGTTTGCAAAAAGTCATAAATGTTTGGGAGATCTATTTAACCCTAAATCTTCCTTTGATCCATTTAATGTTATAAACTATAATTTTTTTCTCTTAACCCAAGGCATTAAATTATTTAATTATGTATTGTACAAAATGCAATAAATGGTACAAAGTGGAGGCTCATGGGGACATTGATTATAAGAAGAGCCCACAAGTGCAAAAGGCCTAGATATGCCTAATTATTGGGATCTTGGTTGTCATTGTGATCATTGAAGACGAATGCAAAGATCCACTTGCATGGTGGAGAGCCCATGAGGTATGTTATTCTTATGTTGGGTTTGTAATTTGACAAATTTTGGGGATTGTTAGTTTTTAGATTTAAGTAGAAAAAGTCTTGAGTATTTCAATATTTCCACAAACGTATAGTGGTTTTGGTTGGGCATGGATAATCTTCAAATACTTATAAGCATCTACAAGAATTATCCTGACAATGTCATGTTGGTAACCCTAGTTGTTATGGTTCATTGTGATCTTTTTGTCCCAAAACTAAGATTTAATTCATGTGATCCTAGTTTTGGGGCCAAAAGGGGGTGCATTTGGGGATTTTTAAGGTGGTGGTTTGGAGGGTATTTAGGGGCTAGTTGAGGGGTTTTGAGGGCTGAATTCAAGGGTGGCAAGACACATTTCAAAGTTCGCAGACAAATGCATGAGACATGAAACTAATTGGCATAAAAGAAATGGTATTGATCCATTTTAATAGATTAGTTTAGCTTAATTTTTGACCTTATAAAAGCTTTGAAGCAATCTAATTTTTTTTATAAATTACTTTATTTTATTTTTTACATTGTTTCCAATGATGTTAAACCTAACTGAAACTGGAATCGACCCCCATAAACTTTTCCAAAACCAAAACCCAAGGTTCCTCCTAAAACTTAACAACCACACAACACCGATTTATACATAGGTACGTAAGGGTTTAGGGTTTAAGGTTTTACTACGTATCTACTAATCCACAAGCAGGTAGTTAATAGGTAGGTAATAAGAGAAAAAAAAGGTTAGCTAATGAATTGGGAACCCAGCAGAAACCTGTTTCCTCATCACTTACCATCCATCCTTCGCGTTGTAGTGGACGCTGGTTCACTCTCTGGCTTGTGGATCTGGACCAGTTCTGCAGTGTCTTGTGGACTTGTGTGTGGACCTGGACCCGTTCTGCAATGTCTTGTGAACTTGTGTGGACTTCTTCTCCTTCACCTTCGTCCTCTTGCAGCAGCAGCTGGTGTTGTTGGATCGGGAATGAAATCTTCCTTGACTGTTGCTGGATTCAGAATGGGTCCAAGCAAAATGGGTATTACCGGATTGTCGTGGTGGTTGTTGTCGTGGTGTGTTGACTGAGCTCAAAATGATGATATGTTGCTGCTGCTGCTGCTGCTGCTGGGGCCCACTCGCTGGCCTGTTCTCCAGGAAAAGAACAATGGGAGAACAATTGAGGTCAATTCTCAAGAGCTTCTCAAGGCTGGATGCAACCAGCAAGTCAATCCATTGCCTGCTGGTTTGAGAATGACAAGAGATGATGATATCTGCAGTTGGGTTGCAGCACAATCGTAGAGCAAGGTTGAAGAAGACACAGATATTGCTTGTGTATCATCAGAAGAGCCAATTGTGAGTTTCTCAATGCCAAGCTTAAGGAGCATGTACATGAATAATGGAGCTGGTGCTCAACCCATCTTGACAAGGACTTCTTCCTGGAAACCCAGATTAGAGACTATTCAGGAAGTGAGAGCTTTGTCCAGGAGGAGATTCCACAACTTTGTGAGGTGAAGAAGGAGCTCACATAAAAGTGCACAATCATTGGAAGATGAAAAGGGGATACTGAGTTCCATGGCACATACATTTTGAGCTTGCAAATCTCATCAGTTCACATCACATGTGTGGTGCATCTGTTGGGCTCCTTTGGTGCCTTATTTGTGAACTCAGACTCTGAATTCAGGTCCATTGCCATTGCTTCTGCAGATGCAGAAACTTTTGGCATGTCAAGTGCAAGATATCCAGCTTGAGGCGATCATGACCTTCAAAGCTCCAAAATCATAGTTCATTGTATGGAGTGAAAATGGTGCCCATTCCTCTGGAAGCCCATGCCAATTTTATAAGAGCAGTTACAGTTGCAACTGAAACATCTTCTACACAATCAGGTTTTATGAGAGATGTTTGAAATCAAGCCATCTTCTACACCATCAAGCTTCCAGAGAGGATAATGGTGATTGTGTACAATTGTAAAGAGAGGTTTTGATTGATCAAAAGCTTACAATCTGGTCATCAAAGTAGCTTCTAAACCCAATACCTGCAACCAGTCGACCACGTGTAGCAGTAGTCATGCCTGCTCAAATGCACAAGACTTCAGGACATGCAGGATTGATCAAAAGCTTACCATCTGGTCATCACAACTTGTCATTGCAATGTAAGGAAAGTGCAGCCCTTTCTGATTTCTATGGAAAAACTGGACTCTTCCTACCCCTCCTCAGCTCCCCCTGAGCTCAAACAGAGGAAATTTTTCTAAGCAGACCCATCGGCAGAAACTATATTCACAGTTTGAAGAACCATCAACTGAGTCCTCACCGTTATCCTGAATTGTGGCCACTCAGTTCAAAGAAGACAACTGGATCACACTCTTTGAACAATGCCCTGAAGACTTTGCAACAGCAAGGTGCCATGGTAAGGAGCCCTTCAACCTACACAGGGAGCAGAGACAAAACATGCACAAAGCATTCCCCATCTTGAAAGAGCTCTTGGGTAATACATAACATCAGTGTGAAGAATGTCCCTTACTACTGCAAAAAGATCAACATCAATTGCTCAGCTCTCTACTTGAGCCTGCAGTAATGACATGACATTTCATCATGCAGTACAGAGTCTCAGATTGACTCTATCATAGAAATCTACCTGACATTTGCACCATGGCCTGGGATGCAACAATGGTGTCATCCAGCAGTGATTCTTGGCTGTCCTGGGAGCTGAGGAATCCAGTGCAGTCTTTTTGGCTAGTATGGTACCTCTAGATCTTCAAGAAATGAGAATTTACACAGCACATCCAGTATGTGCAGTGAAGTGGAAAAGGTGTAAGAATTGAGCCAGGAGCTAGCACATGCACTTGCATGTGCTCCTGATGAGATTGAACACTAAACCACTTGCACTTATACCAGTTGCAGTTGCACCACTACTTGCTTCATGTTTCATTGCTGTTAATGACATCTGAAGAGTAAGGCATCACGAAAATCCAAAGCTGAAAATGTTTTTATAGTTTCAACTTGCTTTCTAGCTCAGATTCCTTGAAACAAACTTGAGAAATCATTGCCAAATCTATACTGCACAGTAAAGAAACTAGAAGAAGCAGCAGTATCCTGCCAAATATTCTTCTCACACTAGACTTTTCTGGACGTGAGGTTGACCAGATAAATAGGTACCTAGCATCTTATAAGCTATTATTCAGCCAAGGGAAAACATTTGGAGAGCTTGGAACACGAGCTGTTAAAACTTCAACTCCTGTCTCTGTAACCAAAAGTGTATGCTCAAATTGTGCACTGCGTTTGCCATCTGCAGTCACAGAAGTCCACCCATCTGGCCACATGCGATCACGCCATACCCCTGAATTAATCATGGGTTCAATGGTGAATGTTTGACCTGCCTTCATCATTCCCACAGCTTTGTTGTGAGAATAGTGAGGTATGTTAGGTGCACAGTGGAATAGCTCTCCTATTCCATGTCCACAATATGACTTCACCACAGATAAACCAGCCAGAGATGCATGCCGACTGATGACCTCCCCAACTTCACGGTAACGCACACCGGGCTTCACAATGGCAATGGCCTTCTCCAGGCATTCATAGGTAGTTCGAACCAAAGTTTCTGATGCCTGATCTACTTTGCCTACAAAATATGTCTCGTTCAAATCAGCATGGCACCCATTCAGATAGATAGTCACATCCACATTGACAATATCACCCTCCTCCAATTGCCTGGAATCTGGAATGCCATGGCAGACAACTTCATTCACAGATGTGCAGCAGGATTTTGGGAAGAAATGATAGTTCAGAGGCGAAGGGTAAGCCCCAGCAGAAATTGTAGCATCATGTACAATCTCATCTATCTTGTCTGTTGTTACCCCTGGCTTGATTGCTCTTGCTGCTGCATCCAACACATCACGGGCAACCTTGCAAGCATGTCGCAATCTTGCTATTTGCTCTGCACTCTTGATTTCCACACTGGTTTGCCACTCACTAACCATCTCCTGCTGAGGTCTTCCCGAAGATGCCCACTCAGGTCGCTGGATGTTTTCTGGGACAAGCCGCCTTGGTGAGATGGGATATGGCCTCAAAGGTCCTGTCCAAGCAAAATAAGGCAGCTGTGTGCTACGAGCTTGACCCTTGCGAAGGCAGTACATCCAACCCTGCAGATACTGATCATGAACACCATTTCCTGATGCATTGTTTTGCAGCTCCAGCTGGCTGTGCAGAGGCTTGTGCATGATCCACGACTCCTTAAAGCATTCCTGTGAGCAAAAAGATGCATTACTTCGAGGGAGCTTCAGTTCCAAACATTTTGGACATTGAAGTTTGGCCACTTTGCTGCAGCGCACACAAGCCAGCTGCCGTCCTGAATCTGCATCCTGATTCCTGCTGCCTTCCATCACCTCCCCTTTCACTTATTCTTCTCCTCACAATCCAAAGTTTCCAAAATTCAACCTTAATGTCTTTTAGCTCTCTTTGTGCCTACAGCTCTTCAATCCTGTTGGTCTTGTTGTTGTTGGCATAGTCAGATGAGGTGGTTTAGACAACTTCCACTTCTGTTAACTCCCAATCTGTAACCAGATGGCAAAAAAACCATCAGAATCCACAAATCGAGTGTGGAGCAAGATTAAGTACAACGTAGAAAAAATCAGAATCCAAGATCTCAACTCTGAAGCAAGACAAAAGCCCATAACATGGAGAAAACATCAGAACCCAAGAAATAGCTACTCTGCAGTGAAACAAAGTCCAAAAAACCCTAAACCAAAACCAGAATTCCATGGCAATGCTACTTTGCAGATTTTTCACGTGAAGAAGGAGAAGATATTCTGCAAGATGCAAGACACACAAACACATCCAAGACAGAAAATCAAGACTATAAATGCACCCAACACAAAACAAGACATTTCAAACCCCAGAGCATTGAAGAAGTACCGACAACAAGTCCAAAAACCCTAATCCAAAACCGAAATTCCATGACCGTGCTACCTGGCAGATCTTTTTTGTGAAGAAGAAGAAAGTATTCTGCAAGATGCTTGAAGATATACAAACACATCCAAAACAGCAAATCCAACACTACAAATGCACCCGAAAGAAAGGACAATTCAAACTGCAGAGCATTGAGGAAGTACCAACAACGCGTCGAAAAACCCTAAAACAGAACCGAAATTCCATGCACTTTGCAGATATTTCGTGTGAAGAAGAGAAAGAAGAAAATATTTGGGAAGATGCTTGAAGTCATGCAAACACATCCCAGACAGTAAATCCAAGACTTTACACCAAAAAGAAAAGACATCTCAAACTGCAGAGCACTGAGACCAAACAGAAAAGACACGACACCAAACGAAATCGCAAAACAACAAAAAATAAAATCACCCACAAGTTTGAGCTTCACAAAAACAGACATACTTGCTGCAATACACTGCCGGCTGCTGCCGCTGCGCCTGAAGCCCTCCGCTGCGGAGCTGACAAGAATCGCAACATGGATTTCCATCTCTCGAGCAAACATCGGGAAGAAATGTGCAACACTTACTTCTCTCTCACGCAAAGAAATGCACAGTGTGAAAGGAGCCAAAACTGGATATATGTTAACCCTAGGTGCCCAAAAATTCGTTTCTTTCTTTTCTTCCTTGTCAAACTTAACAAAGAACAACCTACTTTGGGTTCACCTTGATATATGTTAATCCTAGGTCTTGACAAAAGCCCATCTTAGTTTTCCTTGTAAACTTTCTAAAGGAATATAACCTACTTTGGGTTCATGTGGATATATGTTAACCCTAGGTCCTCACAGAAGATCATCTTTTTCTTCTCTTGTGAAATTTAATAGAGAATAACCCTGCTATGGCTTCACCTGGATATATGTTAACCTTAGGTGCCAACAAAGACTCATCTGTATTAGTTTTCCTTGTAAAAATTAAACAAAGAATAACCTACTTTGGGTTCACCTTGCTATATGTTAACTTAGGTGCCGACAAATAACTTACTTTGGATTCACCTTGATATATGTTAACTTGTGATGCTGACAAGAGGATCATCTTTCTCCCTTGTAAAACTTAAGAAAAAATAGTTGGTCGAGGCTTTAGGTATAGGAGAAAAGCCTATACTAGGCCCTTCCCTGATGCCCAAGGCCAGTAGGCTAAGGGAACAGGTCGAAAGTCACAGAAGGGCTTGTTATCAGGTCCTTTTCGTAAGTAAAACAGAGCTGGGAACTTTTCACTTTTTAGAAACTAGTTTGGACCCTGTGCCTAATGCACAGGTGTGTGTGTATTTGACAATACATATTACAAAATTACAATTACAAACTACATTTCCAAAACCTCTTTATATACGACATTCCGCATGTATCCATTGGGACCTGGCCACTAAAAATCTTGATGTTTGCACTACTTGTGACCCATGAGATAGCAACATACAGCTTACCATGGGAATAGACTGGAAACAGCAAATATACCCCAACATTGTTCAACTTGTAAGTAAGTAGTAAGTTACTTATTTAATAGGTATCAATCTGTTGAAAATTATTTCTTTGTTTTTGTATGTTGATAAGTTCCAGTATCCAGACCCTCTCCCTGTTCACAATGGTTAGGGTTTCTGGTGCAGTCAATTTTCACATGCATCATAATAATACCTTTGGCATCCAGCATATTATTATTATTATTGGCAAAATTATTTTTCTGGGCAATCTGATCATTGCAATCATCAATATATCTATTAAGTTTGTGTGTTAAAATGGCAACTGACATCCATTGCCATTATTATTATGGCAAATGCAAGCCTTGAAATTGTCAATATATAATAAAAGTGTGCTTAACG
>Ga0116227_10005814_pt1 | contig 25551 bp, 19 predicted proteins | sample S1TSphgellanicum_FD_89693 | JGI IMG/M metagenome (GOLD analysis project Ga0116227, IMG submission 89693) | Host-associated microbial communities from peat moss isolated from Minnesota, USA - S1T2_Fb - Sphagnum magellanicum MG | ecosystem: Host-associated > Plants > Peat moss > Unclassified... | reverse complement strand
TTGTAATAGATCAGTCATATTTATATGTCAAAAGTTGACGGCTTACAATAGATTAATCATGGTGATGGAAAGTGTGTCTTGAAGGGGTGGAAGTCAAGAAGTAACTAAGCTTATGGCTATTGCTTGATGTATGATGAAGGAAGCTTGCATCTTTTGTAATGTGATCAATTGACAAAGAAAAGCGACCAAGGTAAAAAGATTAAGGTCCTTTAGCCCTTTCAAGTTCCAAATGGCATTAACACAATTGTGTAAAAACACATTGGCATGTTTGTGTAAGTAATCATATATTTCAATTGTTAAAGGGAGGAATTGATCAATGGGGTGTCAGTTGCGATTGTTCCTTTTTTTGGCTTGAGCTTTAGTGGAGGCAACAAATCTTTGAATTATGCAAGATTGAAAGAGTAAATCCACTTGTGTTGGGTCGACAATGACAACATCAATTAGGGTGCAAATGTCATTTTTGGTAAGCACAATGTCGATTTGTTGATGAAAAAAAATGAATGTGATTGAAAGAAGTGCATGTAATTGTTCTTGTCCCACATGGAAACTAATATTTTGCACAATGATGATAAACGTGTCGCGAATTGCATCATGGGTTTCAATGTGTTCGTTGCTATGAACACAACATAAGAAATAGATACTTATAGGGTCAATGAAATGTGCACACACACATCAAGGAATGCTTGCAATTGAAAGATAAGGTAGTTCAAGTCATGTACAAAATGCTGTGAAAAAATTTGGAAAAGATAATTTAAAGGTTGGGAAGATTGATCAAGTAGTAAGTCAAATGTTTGTCCTTGAATTAAAACATGATAAAATTCGAACATGATAAGTGTTAAATATCCCATAAAAAACATGCTAAAAAAATATGATGATGTAAATGTTTCAAAATGAACTTTTGAAGTTGAACCATTTGTTATGTGATGAACTGTTCAAATGAAGAAAGATATGCGTTGCCTCGAGTGATAAAAAATGGCATGTCATTTTGAGATGTTGTTGAAAAGGAAATGTGTTGCTATCTTTTTAAAAACCTTTGTTATGGGTTTTGGGTTCTATGGTTCATTTTTTCTTCTTTTTATTTAATTTTTGATGTTTGTTAGTTTTAAAATTGAAAAAAACATTGAGATAAAATTTTGATTGTGGGTGTTGGTGGGTTTTTAACAGAAAAAAAGGTACAAAAAGCTTATGTACCTTGTGAAAACAGTAATTATTTATTTTCAGTCTTGGGTCTCATTACTTAGTGCAAATGCACATTGTGAAGAAGAATTTGAAGAGTGTATTTATTTGGGGTTTTGAAATTTTGATTCTTTTTTCCATCAATTTACTTGCTTACTTAGTTAGTATGTTTGGATTGCTGTGTCCTCTGTGCATTGGTGGTTTGTTTTTTCTCTCCAATTTTTCTTTTTGCAACAACAAGTGCCATTCATTCTTTCTTTCTATTAAGTGTCTGCAATCTCCTCTGCCTTTTGTGTCTTTTGTCCAGAGATTTTGTTTTGTATTTTGTTTTGGTGGGTGTGGTTTTTTCCCCCTCCATTGTTTCTGCAAGGAGAAAGTGGCATTTCTTTGTGTTGTTGTTTTGCAAGCTCCAGCAGAAGCAAAAGGCTTTCTTCTTCTTCTTCTTCTTCTTCTTCCTCATATCCAGCTCTCAGGGTAATTTTTCATGTCCAGTCTTAGTAGTTAGTGCCTACAGAAGTATTTTGAGCGGGTTTTCTACTTCCTTGTGAAAATACTAGCTCTTTTAAAGAGCTAAGAAGCTTCAGCCAGGCATTTCCAGAGTTTGAAGGAGATCTGTACAGAAGAGTGTCTGTCCTTTGGATTGTCTCAGCTCTTCTTCTGCAAGCAAAATCTTCTTCTTCTTCTTCTACAGTGTTGTTTGATTTTCTTGTAGCCATCAATATCTTCTTGTTCTTCTTCAGTTTGAAGACAGTTTTGTTTGCTTCACAAACTTTGGACATTTCCAAAAGCTCCCTGTTGCAAGCATTCCAAAAGGGGGCCTGCTGCTGCATTGAGCATTCCAAAACTCCTAGCACTGGAAGGAAGCTCACTGTAGGAGGAACTCTCACAGTGTAAGTAGTAGTACCAGCAACAAATTCATGAAGCTCAGAGGATGATGCTGATGAATACTGAGAGGTTACATGAATTCAAGTGTAGGACTCAAGGACCAACAAGGATGATGATGATGATGTTGCGTTGCTGCTGTTTGCTGAAGAAAATGCTGCTGCTGTTTCTTCTCATCGCCATAGCCTCTCTTGTGTCTACATTTCTCCATCAAGCGTCTTCCATCACCACCACATTTCCTCTAGTTTATGAACAACAACATACCAGCTCCATAGCTCACCGGAGCTCTCACGATCAAAGCAGCTTATCTGACGACACAAGGAGCAAACCTGCTCATCAGTTCCAGGATCACCCAAAAATCCTAGCTATGCTACAGGCTCCCCTTGTCCGACGGAAGTTGTTACATCACCACCACAACAAGGCTTTGTTGCACAAGACCACTACGATGAAGAAAGAGAGTGCAGGAAATCAACAGGGTGGCGAGAACAAGGGTTACCAGCGCCATGGCGGGAGACTGGAGCTTCAGCGAAGAGAAGAGCGTTGTCATGAGCTGCTGCTGAGGATCCGGTCAAGCAGCAATGATCATCATCAAGCCGCCGCCGCCGATGATTTGCAGCGTCTCCATTGCGCAGTCATTAGAAGCTCTCTTAGGGTACAAGCGTTGAGGAAACGAGCTGTGCTGCGGTCGCGGCCTGCTGCTGCTGCTGTGGGATCCAAAGTTGTTGCAGCTGCAGGTAGTTGCGTCGAGCTTCTTCTGATGTCTTTTTTGTAGCTGGGTTTCTTTGAGCACCAGCCAGGGTTCTAAACTTTCTCAAAGAATTTTTGCAACTTCTACCACCACCATTGCAGATTCAAAGCTTCAGAATTCCCTGTCAGCAGCAGATGTTGTAGTAGGACTTCTTGTTCGGCAGATGGCAAAAGTGGGCAAGCTAACATGTAGGTAGCTGGTTGTTCTTTCTTTCTTTTGTAGGTGGGTTTGAGGCACCAGTGTCGGCATCAAATGGAGAGTATATCACCACTGTAACACTGGGAACACCAGGGCGGGTTTTCTCAGTGATAGTAGACACAGGGAGTGATCTGACATGGGTGCAATGCTCGCCCTGCTCTGATTGTTACCCTCAAAATCAATCCCTGTTCAGCCCTAGCATGTCAACATCATACTCCAAGGTACTACCTACACTATACAATGCTCTCTCTTGTTGTTGTGTTGATGCTTTGATGATGCTTGAATTCTCCTTGTTTGGCTGGTGGTTGTAAGGATAGTGAACCATGCATGCATACTACTGTATCTTCTCTGATTCGGTGGAAGGATTGATCGCTTGTTGTGCAGCTACCATGCAACAGTGCGCTCTGTACAGGTCTTCCTTTCCCGATGTGTAACAACAATAGCTGTGTATATTGGTATGCTTATGGGGATGGGTCTCTCACTACTGGTGACTTTGTCTATGATACAATCACACTCGACATTACCAATGGTCAACAACAGCAGGTACATATGAATCCTTTTATATGTTTTCTTTATGACAACCATAAGAAACAATTCTCAGTTGCTGAAGAAGTTCTTCTCCTTGTACGCAAGAGAATATGCATTTATTATATCAGTCAGAAGTGATGAACATATCAGAAGAGTTGGATATGCAAGTTGGTTGTGAAATTTTCCCTCCCAAGAACTCAACAGTGAGACCATGACTTTTGCTATCATGAGATTAGGTTCTTGAACTTTCTCAAAGATAAAATCAGGAGGACATGGATTTATTGGATACTCAACAAACCCCCTCTTTCATTTCCTTTCGGGGATTGGCTCAATCATTGGCTTCTATGGGCACATACATAGAAAGAAGAAAGAACTAAAAGTCTGCTATTGCACTTCATGTTGTGTGTGCAGGTTCCAGATTTTGCATTCGGCTGTGGGCATGATAACGAGGGTTCATTTGCAGGAGCAGCTGGGATCTTAGGATTAGGTCAAGGCCCACTTTCATTTCCATCTCAGTTAACATCCATCTTCCAAGGAAAATTCTCCTACTGTTTGGTTGACTGGCAAGCAGCCCCGAATCAGACAAGTCCACTACTGTTTGGTGAAGCTGCAGCTCCATTGCTCCCTGGTGTGACATATATTGGACTGGTGACCAATCCACAGAATCCAACATTCTATTACGTGAATCTCACAGGCATAAGTGTAGGGACTCAACTCCTTACCATTCCTGAGGGGACTTTTGACATAAACCCAGTTGGAGCTGGTGGAGCTATTTTTGACTCAGGAACAACAATCACGACACTTGCAGAGGCTGCATATACAGCAGTGCTGAATGCCATGAATACTTCAACCATGATGTATCCACGCACCGAGGCTGTTCCAGGACTTGACCTATGTTTTGCAGGATCAAATGCTCAACTGCCCAATGTTCCAACTCTTACATTCCACTTTGAAGGTGCAGATATGGTGCTGCCGGTGAGCAATTACTTCATATTCATTGAGAGTAGCCAGGCATATTGTCTCTCCATTTCTCAGTCGCCTGATATGACTGTCTTGGGCAGCATCCAACAACAAAACTTTCAAGTCCTCTATGATACAGTTAACAGGCAAATTGGATTTGTACCCAGAGTTTGCACTGGAGTCACACTCTAAATCTGCAACATGACATTGCCAGTGGTCACCTTCAGCACAGTTTTTCAGGCATTTTTCTTCAGACTGATATACTGATGAATTCCTGGGCCAATTTTGTTTTTTAGGATGCACAGTAGGACCCTGTACATTTGAGCAGTTTTAGATAACACTTGGGAGTTCACTACCCAGATTTTGATTATGAGGATTTGGTTTAGAAGGATGGGTAATAGTTAAATAGCTCAACAGAATACAGACAGCTTTGATATCAGTGCCGGGCTGATATATTTGCAAGGGGAAAGTTTAAATGACCACATTTTTTAGCGTTGCAAGTTCTGAGGTACTTACTTTGCAGGTATGACTTTTTTCTTCTTGTTGCTACCTTGATTAGAAACAAATGTGCTTCCAGTGTCCTGCAGATGTGGATTTGTATGTCTGTAAACCTCTTATGTCATAAAATTAGCTGCTGTAATGGTTTCCAGGCATCTGCCAAGCTGGAGATTTTTACATAAACTCTCCACTTGGAGGGAGTGGAAAAAAAATATTTCAGCTAAAATTGTAGAACTGCAACTATTGCACAAGAATTGTCACTCAATTGTTGCATCTTCTTCTTACAGATCTGCATGGATAAATCCAACTATTATGATCCCCAAGAACTCAGCATGGAAACTTTTGCTGCTGCACAACTCAAAGGTTTGCTGGTTCACAGGATTTAGAATGGCAATTTCACCATGATAATGACATGTGTAACTCCAGGATGCAGTTGTAGTTTGCACCAGCATGGTAAGCCTTCCAGAGAGAAACAAGCTAAGACATGAACTACCAAGTCCATTCCAGGGAACAAATTTCCTGCTCCTTAAGCCATGAGTATGATTTCACACTCCATCCTCATATGCTCAGTCCAGAGCCTGGTGAAAATCCAGTGCAAACCAGCAACTGAAACTTTTTTGGTCTGCCTCACCAATTGTTTGTAGAGCATGTTGCCCATGACCCACTTTTTGAGCAAAGGCACAAAAGAGAAGGGCAATGTGAGAAGCATTTGTGATACCATCCCAGTGAGGGAAGCACAGCACACATGCTTTCATTGCTTACAATTTCAGATCAGTTTGTGCAACACCTTGATTATAGAGTCTCTTCTGAACCCCCTGCATCACTGGTTTTTCAAGAAATGCTGCACGATTGATAGTTAATGCCTTAGTCCATTTTGTCTAAGCACAGTCTGCAGCTGTGAGGTTATATCATAGTTCAGTAGCAAATCAGCGCTTTTTGGTATGTCACCTCATTACTGGAGCATGATGATGGATTACTGTTCTGTCACAAACCTATGACTGATCTTTTGACATGCAGCTCCTATCATTCATACAGGATGTTTGACTCCTGCATTCAGCAAACGTGTCAATGAGGCTACTCCCCAGAACAGATGGGACTCCCAACAAGTTTGAATTGTCTGTTCAGGAACACACCTGCTGAGTTCAACTCATAAGCTAGCATTTGCAATAACCATCTGAACATTGCAAGGTATAAAATTTTACAACTTCACTTAATGGTTAATCACTATCAGATTTTTACAAATGATTTATTACTACTGGGTTTTTGACAATTCCTTTACCCCAAACATTAGAGTAACCAGGGCAGCATTCTACTTCTGGGAATGATTTCATTCACTTATGTACTGTATTATAACTACCCATGTAAATTAATTGAATTCCGCTTGTAGATCCTCATTTAGCCTTAACTACTTCAGTGGCACACATATACTACTGTCGCCATTAGCAACTTCATGGTGTTATTTCTGCTGCAAGTTAGCCTTGCTCATAACAGATACACGCTGAGATCACTCACTCTTTGCACACTTTCAGCAAGTAAAATAATTACAGAAGTGCCCCAAAGTACAGAGATGTGAGAGCGTCTTTGTTCTTCAGAAAAGTCCTTTTTAATACTTCCCTATGACTGCAGACAGTTACAACTTTCTCAACTGACAGTCCTAATCAGGAGGTGAGTTTGGCTACTTCTAGTTGTCCTTTATTTCAACAGTCTCATGGTTGGCTATCACCTTGTTCGGTTAACACTGGATCAACTACTCACTGATGGAGTTGGGCTAGCTATGTTTCAGGTAGCCGTGGTTCAGTTAGCCATGGTTTGGCTATCCTCTTCTGCCAGACATACTAATTCCTAACAATCATAGCTAGAAACCCCAGGAAAAAACACATTAGCAGAAGCCATGTTATGTTAGTTCTAGCCAAACAAAAACAAACACAAGAAGAATATCGAGCATAGACATAAACGTCATATCATCCACAATGTATTGGAGCATCACCATCACCAATGGCAGAGTGTAGCAGCCAGCAATCAATCCCCAGCAAGTGACTTCTTCATGCACTTGTGAGAGTGCATGTAGCTAAGCAACAAAATATTTGACTTACAGCAAGGACTTCATGATCAGAAAAGCCTGCATGGGACTAAACCTCGTGGACTGTCTTCACAAACAAAGTCACAAAAGGGAGATGCGCTGCATTTGCATTCATTACACATACATTCTCCATTTTACAGTTTATAAATCAATTCAGCAATTGCAAGGCCTTCTTCCATTCACAGGTCTGAAGATCAATGGGATATGTGCACATCCAGAAATGGAGACAACTATCACATTCAATTTCTCAGTTCAGTTTTGCTCTACCCATGTTGTAAATCAAGGTTCACTTTCACCAAATTTCAAGCCTCACCACTTTTCAAGACTCATTACCAGGATTATGGGCCCCAGGATGGAAGAAGAAAGCCATAAGTTTGCTGAACGCCATAAGTTTGCTGAACGAGATCAAACCCAGAGCAGAAAAGAGGAGAAAGTTTCACACTCACTCAAAAGAAGTCCCAAGCAACACACCTTGAGAGTGATTCATTGGTGCAGTGCAAAGAAGCCACTGAACTGAAACCCTTTGGATTTGCACATCCTCTACAAATGTCACTAGTGTGGCAACAATAACAGCTTCTGCAGTCACTGAGCTCAACTTGCACTTGCGAGAGAGCTCCCAGCCAGATGAAACAAACAAGAACTTTGCATGAAAAGAAATTGCAAAAGAGTGCTTTACCAGACCAACCATACTCTCGGAGGAGGTTTCAAGACAGAAACAGGTTCAATTGCCAGCCTACTCCCAAGCCGCAGAACGGGTGATGAGGGCAAAGGATCATTGACCTCAGGAAGATGCATTGGCAGGTCAAAATCATTAGACCATTACATACTGGTCAGGATCAAGAACAGACCAGTGAAGTGTGTGATTCCCCAAAAGCTTTCGAAGCTCAGCCAGCATACTGTTCTTGTAACAGTTGCAGTGCCAGTCCTAGCTCAGCTTCCCTGTTGTTCAAGATCTGAAGCAAGGTTCTAATTGTCGTCGCTGCTCAGACTTAGCACTGCCTCATGGAACTCTTGTCCAGGTAGTTCCTCCTGTACTTTTCTCCAGTGAATACAATTTACAGCTGGAAACCCTTAGTTTGAAACACAAAAGTTGTACACATCAAACCAACAAGACTCAGCTCCAGGACAACACCTGAATAAATAAAAGAAAACAAGTTTGGAATTGTGGTATTGCTTGCTTCACAAAGACAAAGTACTGTTGTACAGAAGTGGCAAAGAGGAAAAGAAAGAGTCTACAATCAAATGCAGTTTTCTCAGGCACAAAAAAAATACCATAGCAAGTTTTGAGATGAAAACTATACAGAATGGCCCCAGAAAGCAAACTACAGCCAACTTGCAAGCACAATCAAGTCTCTATTGGATAAACTAGAATCCAACAAAATGGAAGCAAGGACACTTGGTATCAGAAACAAATGTTGGTTACAGACCACCAGGGAATGGCAGATGCCATCAGATCTTTATCAAAGATGATGAGGAGCTGCTCAGATCAACCCTAATAATACTACTCTCATTACAAGTGCACAACCAACATTAACAGTCCCCTAGGTAGCAGAGTTTCACAAAGTAACAAAGCTACCAAGCAAGCTTTCCATTGGTGGATGGCACTCATCCAGAAAACCCACAACCCTAAAGTCTTTGACATACATGCATACACTATCAATGCCTGAGCTAGACTGCACAAGGAAATCATGAACTGTATATAGAAGAGGAGAAATGGGCAACATTTATCCGCCTAGTCATAAAAGGCCACACAAACCAGTCTACAGATCAAATTCATCATCCTTCAAGGCCTCCTGTGCAGCTGCCTCTTCTTCTTCATCATCCAGCACAAAGTAGGGATTGTGCACAACAGGCCGGAACTTGTAGCCAGTGTAAATGTAGAAGGCCAGTGCAGCCATCTCTTCAGCAAAGTTGCTGGCCCATCTGTACTGATATGCCGTGACTGTTTCAAGTGCAAATACCACAATGCGTGTGAAGTAAATGTAGCTCACAACCACAATGTAGTACTGACGGAACAGCATCAGCTTCACCAGGTTCCTTGCTGCTTTGCCATCAGTCTGGGATGCCTCTCTCAAATGCTTGATTGACCACACAATGGGAAACAAAACCGCACAACAGCAGATGATGTCCAGGAGGAAAAAAACCTGCTTTAATGTGAAGAAATCTTTCTTGGATGGACCAGATTCATCATAAACAATAAAAGCTGCATTGGCAAAAATCTGGAGAGGAATGACAATCATGAGGAGCTTCTTCTCCTTATCTTGAAGGTAGGGTTTCAAGAAGGACCAGCCTGTACCGATAAGAATAATCACAATGAACAGCATCCCACCTCGCAGGAAGTTGAAAATGTAGTAGGCAACATCCCAGCCATGTGGTGTCCCCGTCCTCTTCACGAACTGCTTGTCCTCTGCCTCGCAGATCAGATTCAGGGCCTTGAGAACGATCAAGACGCCCATGAGAATGTGGATGCGGTGAACTGAGAGTCTCTGCCTCCAGCAAATGTAGATCCAAAGTCCTAGAAGTACAACATGCGCCAGAAAAAAAGTGAAGTAGAGCAGCGGCAGCTGGGTCTGACCCATGGGCAAATAGTCCGGAGATCCATTCTCTTTATTGTACATTGAGGTAACGACTTCCATGGTGACTGGCGCATGCAAGCAATTCTCAAAAAACAAGCTGTATTCATCCGAAGTCGTCACCGCATAGAGAGGCATTAGGTACAACGGAGTTTCCTCTTCTGGAGCTTGAGGCAGATCCTGTAAAGTAAAAAGAGCCCGAATAGCATCATTATCGAGTAGACAATCTATCTTATCGGCTTCCATACTATTGTAAATAGGAAGCAGATCCGCAAAAGTTGACAGAAAAAACCCCATTCTGGTTTTATCACCTTCCGGCAACTGCGCATCAATGATGGTGATGTTGACCACACCTCCCACCTCAAACCCAAAAGTCTCAAACAATATAAATGGCCGCGAGTCATCCTTTATCGTCAAGTGTTTAATCTCCGCGAGACAAGAAGGCAACAGATTCACCACCGAGAACAACAGGGTCACCAGCAGTACCGACGGCAAAACACCACCACCGCCACCCACTGCCATCGGGCCTTCTCTCTCTCGTACCCTTCTTCCACCACCAATAAGAAAAAAAAACCCTGCGATTCTCACTAGGTATCGTCCGATCTACTGATCCCAAAACGTAAACTAGGGTTCGATCCCACTCGCACCTAACAGCAAACTACACAGCTTCCCCCCCAATAGTAGATCAAGAAGAAAAACAGCCAAAAAACAAACGCATGACTACAAACAATCTCCTTCAAAAACAATCTCTCTCTCTCTCTCTCTCTCTCTCTCTCTCTCTCTCTCTCTGTGCCCTTCAGGTAGCAATCAACTAGGGCATTCCTAACACAAACAGGGATCGACAGTTTCCAGGAGCTGGAAAACAACCCAAGAAAGCGAAGAGGAGGAGGAGAGGAGGTGGAAGTACGCGGACAACAACCAGTTTTCCTTCCACCACCACCACTGCCACTACCTACCAGCACCAACGCAGCAACGAATGCGAAGAGAAAAAGGGAGGAGAAACTATGGCCCTAACGAGCAAGAAACAAAAACGACCAGAAAAGCAAGAGTTGTGGAGTGATTGTGTTTTTTGGCGAAAACGTTTCTACCGTCCTCTCCTACATGTAGCCAAATTTGGCTACATCCTCTTGTGGATGATCGCCAACACACCTGCCTCACAAATTTGGAAAAAAAAAATTGTGGTGAGGGCAAAATGTTTGTGAAATGATTGAAGACGCAAATCAATCAACCCACTGTCTAAGTATGTGTGTGTGTGTGTGTTTTTGTGTGATTGATTGTTTGTGGCAGGTCCCCCAATTAGGTGCAGATATTTCCTCGTATTTTCCCTCCCTGTTTCCCCCTCTTATTGTTTATCCCACCTACCTCATGATAAGGGTCTTATTCGTGGCCACAGTGAACCAACAGCCACGAGCCCACCTTCATCCGTTGGAACCCTGTTTGTTGTCATGTCTCAGTTGTGGATGGATGGATAGATGGATGAATAAATGCCAAGTTCCCGTCTGCGATGATGCTGCCCGATTTTGGGCTTGTCCTTTTAGACTTCGTGCGTTTTTTGCACTAAATTGGGCTGCATGGTTTTTCATGTTGTGCATGTCCTATATTAAAAGAACATTATTTAATTTGTTATTCATGTTTTAATGCTCTAGGCCCAGTTTGAAGCCAACTCCTTTTTCAAGAAGTATCAACCAATAACATAGATTTGAGCACTCAAAAGGAGCAATCTTTTTTATAAAAAATTTAACACATGTGCAAGGTCAAAACACTCAAACCAAGTTATAAAACTAGGTGAGTTTGCTCAAGGCCGAACATCTTTGTTAAATTTGTGTGCTGAACAATGTCTGTTAATGGTGTTTAATGTTTCATGATATTATATGTCATGAATTTTTGTTATTTAAAAAATTGGGAAAAACTCTCTTTTTGGGGGTGTAAAATGTGCTCTTTTATTAAAAATTTGCCACTTTTGCCAAATTGAAAATTTGAAATAATAAATTAATTCATTTCATTTTGGTACCCTATCCTTGTTTCTTCATTATGAGGAGGGATTTCATTCCTTGAATAAAATTTTGGGTTTTGTTGGGCCATGATTTCAATTAAAGATTACACATTGAATTGGGTTTACAAAACCTTAATGTGAAAAGTAGCTTGTGTTTTATGGACAACAATAAGGGATGTTAAAACAAGGGAAGAATTGTTGAAGCTTGTGACATGATAAAGTCATGGTGTGAAAGGAGATTTTTGTTGCATATGACATGAAAAATGAAAAGTGGTAGTTAGGGTTAGGGTTTAAGTGTGTTTATTTGTGTGCGAAATGACGCAATTTCTAACCAAGACATGTGTGTGTGGTAGAAGAAAAGACTAATTTTAACACTATCAAATTATGTGTAGGTTTTTTATGTCTTGGAAAAGTGATTATAATCCATTTTCTATTGCACACTAGACAATAATTTTGACTAGAAATAAAATGTTTCTTCTACTTTGATCATGATTGTAGCTAATTCATGGGGATGATGAAGATGTGGGTGCTTGCAAGTTACAACATACAACCTTTAAAGTCACAAAGTGACAACTTTTAATACATGTAGCACTTTGATGCATCATGGTGGATTTTAGGAAAAAACAATTTGATGAAATTTTGTTAAAGATCATGGGTTATATCCCAATGTGTCAATATGTTGTGGAATTGATACACATATTGATGATTTACTTGTCCAACAAAACATATTTTTAATTTGTAAAGTTTTAAAAGTTGTTGTAATTACAACAAAAAGACTAAGAAGGAGTAGTTTTCATATGAATTTTTTAATGAAATGTTACACATATAAAGTTATTAACATAACGAACAATTTTTTCCTTCAAAACTTTCAATTTGTTTTGAAGTCTTGGCGTTCAAATTAGATGACATTAAAATGTTCAATATTATATTCTGATATGATAATGTTGTTGACTATGATCTTTTTAGGTTGTAAAATGTTCCTCCATTGAAGATGTACTTAGGTTAAGTGTTTTTATTAATCATTTGACAAAAATAAAATGGAGTTTCAATTTTTTTAAATGGAAAAATATTTTCAAATTTAAGGGTTTTTTTTTAAACTTTATAAAATTATTGGTGTACGTTTACATATAGTCATGATTATGAATCAATTGCATATTCAAGTTTTTCATGACTTATTTTAGTTTTGAACCCAAAATCATTTATATGTGATCTTTAGAAAAAATCAAAGTGAGTGAAATTTTACACGTCACTACTTTTGATACTATATGTAATCCCGATTTTGCCTAAAATCATGTACATTATAACTTGCAAACACCCATGTTGAGGAAAAATCGACCCATTCATTTGGCTAAAAAGAGTTCTTTGGGATTCTCGATTGGGTTTGAGATATGGTCTTGAGATAAATTCAAGGAAGTCATTAGAGGTGAATACCACACAAACCATTCCTATGTTGTTTGTTGATGTCATAAAGATAGGCAATTAGGGTTGGCATTTCAATTGTCCTTGTTTTTCACTTTCTATGGCACATTCACACTATATACATGGCCTTTAAGTAAGGTAAAGTATTAGTTTACAATATTTTATTTCCACAAAAAAATGCAAAGAAAGTATGTTTGGACAACTTTGATAAGGATGATGGAAATGGAAAGCATATATGTTTTTGAAACTATAGTTAAGGGGGAATAAGGTACATGTTGCCCAAAAACTAATTGTTATTCTACATTTATTACCTGTGAAACCTAAACATTAAAAATTATAAATTGTTGAAATTGTATCACAACATCCATGAGCCCTAATGACTATTGTTGTGAATCTATTACAATTTGTACTTTTGGATTTGGGTAATAAAAAAGTTAAAACTGTATATGTTTTTGTTACATTATGTCATATAAACATCCAAACATATTTTTGTAGATGCATGTAAATTGTAATTCACCTATGTAACATGTCAATGGATGCCTCCAACTATTTCCAAGTATACATTATGTTTGGAATTCACAAATGTAAGAATTTTACATTCTCTAGCAATGTGAGCAATAACCTTGTTTTAAAGTTGTCAAAAGTACTTTAATAACAAGCTCTTTAATGTATAAGATTTTCAAATTGTAAAACCATGTCCATGTCACATTTGATACATTCATATAGTTTTAAAATTCAATGTCAAAAGATTTGACATGCTTTTAAATTTGGTTTTCACACTTTTTTTCGCACGATTGGTTTTGTTGCAACCTTAGCATCACGTTCACAACGATGCCTAAAACATGAGAAGAGAAGTGAATCAAGATTGCATCATGGGACTTTGACATACTCCTACAAATGTGGAAGTGCAAGGCCCAACACTCCTAAGTGGTTTTCCCACTTTGGGAATTAGAGTCCTGCAATGTTCTAATTTATTTATTTTTAAGTGAAAATAATAAACAACATCCAAATTGGGCCCTTTTTTTGCTATTAAAAATGTTTGAAATGTAACTATCAAAAATGGGTTTCACATTCTTCATTCGGAAATCTAAAGCAAAAGAAGGGTCAATAGTCAAATTGATAATTTGATTATTGACCATTAAAACACGAGAAATAAAAAATCAAACGACTTCTAAATTGAACATGTGATATGGATTTGGAAAGTTCTTTTCAAGGGCTCCAACTTTGATTTTGGTAACTTATCAATCAAAGTTTTTATGCAAGATTAATGAGTTTACAAAAACTTCATGAAAATTTTCAAGATTGAATTTTTTCCACTTTTATATGACCATTGCCATTAGTCACAAAGTATATTAGAGAAAAGAAAGTGATCAGCTCTTCCCAATTTCAAGTTGTGTTTTTGTGAATTGGATTGCCCATGGCTTGTTTGTGCATTGATTTGGCTCCAATTTGCATTAATTGCACTCTTCCTTGGTTTGTGTAAATTAACTCCACCTTGAATTTTCACTTACAAGTTTTTCTTAATATCCTCCTGAAATTTTCATTCCCCATATTTCTTTTAGGGTTAGGGAGTGCACCTTGGCTTTGCATTCCATTATAAAGTCGAAAATCACCCTTGATATCACTTGACAAACTTAAAAGTGCATCAAGTTTGTAATATTTCTCTAGCATGTTTTACCATGTTCAAACCTTATAAGTTTCCTTTTTCTATGCTTCAAATTGTATTCATGCATTGTTTTAAAATGCTTATATTTTTTCGCAAAAAAAATGATATTATGACCAAATGTGATTATAACTTTATAGCCCAACAAAGGAGGCAATGGTTGAAAGGGGTCAACAATTTGTAGCAAAACATTAGTAACAACCCATTACATAAAAGTGGGGTTACAAGATTACACCAAGGTGATGGCAACAATGGTCAAAACCAAAGTATGTCCACTATGCAATAACATGCATTGAAACAACAATATTAAAAATAACAATAGTAATTATGGCAAGTTAAAGCAAACAAAACAATAATGCATGATAAAAAACCAAAAGTTTATAAAATTAGTACATTTATCAAGTCATTCTAAATTTTGTAAATTGTCAACTATTGGAGATGTTGGGAATGACACACAAAACCATTAGGGAAAGTCATTATGTAATGACCATTGTTGGGTGCTTATTTAAAACATTTATTGTAATAATGACAATTCTAACAATATTAACAACAATAATATGAGAACCAAGTTATTCAATTCTAACTTGGTGAAACCATGGTAAATTAGACCCAAAAAGTATTTCGCCTAAAATGTATTTTTTAGTATGATTTTTTTAACATAAACATAAAGAAAGTATATTCAAAACTTTTATAAATCTCATTATGAATACATCCATGCCTTCATTGAGTTTATAGTTCATTGAATACAAAATTTGAAAAACTTTAATGTAATAAAAATAGGTGACAAATAGTCCCAAAATGGATTCATGAATATTGTGTTTTGATAAATTTTACTTTAACCTACTTTAAACACATGGTTCTTAAATATGATTATAACAAAGTCAAAGAATATATTTATATTAAACAATTAACTAAATAATATTTCAAATTTTAATATATGAAGCCCTACTTTTCATTTACATTGCAAGAATCGTGAGTGGTTTAATTTATCATGTTTTCATCTTTAAACATTTCATTGATGATAGGTTTGTGTTTGTGTTTTTTCTAGATGAACTAATTACACACAAGCCCAAAATTGTTTAATATTTTTTTAATCAAAGGAGATAAAGTTTTAAAACTTATATTGGCCAACAAATTCACACTTTCATGGGGTTTCTTAGCATTGAAGTTTGATGTGGGTCATATAACAAATAACAATTCAGCAACCACATATTATATATTTCAACTCAAACATGAAGTTGATGCCATCAAGGCTAAAACAATAGGTAGAGATTCTAGCTTCAATTTTTGTGTTCTTTCGGGTCAAATATTATTTTAAGTTGTGTTTTGAATTTATCATCATCTTGTATTGAAAGATGTGATTAGTCTTCTTTGATTGTTAGTAATGGTGGACCCAAAAAATTTAATTGGAATCAAGAAATGTGTTGTGGGTTCATGTTTTAGGGTTTAGAATTTAAGGTTTATGGGGTTGCAAAAGCTTTTCACTGAATGCCTTTGATGTAATATGAGTGAGAGGGATCGCATTTCTACCTTTTTTTTTTCAATTTAATTTCACTTGAAAATTTCAAGTCTTCCATTTCATTTGGGAGTGTCAAGTGATTTAAATGTTTTTAAGGTTTTGGGAGTCCTATTTCATTTTTCTTTTTGAGGGTTCATTCCACTTTCCATCTATGGAGTTCATTTAACCACATCTTGATTTGAATTCTTCTAGTGGTGATAAGGAGTTGCTTGAGGAAATTGCAATAGAAGATTCGATTACAGTGCAAGTGGCAATCGCTTGTGTCAACATTTGGGAGTATTTCACATTAGCTGAGTTGGATGAAGAAAGTGGCCAATCAATCAATCCCAATGTAGGTGTGCAAGACATCTTAGCGACCATGCGAGCCACACCAAGTTTGTTTAAGTCTTTCACCAATTTCACTTTGGGAGAATTTGAAAAATTAGCGCAACTTGTGATCCCAATCCTTGTTAATCATGTGAGGTCCATAGGGGAGCCACATCTCACCATTGGGTGACCATCCAAGTTGGCCTTGAAACAATGTTTGTTTTATTTCATCTTGTTCATAAAATATGATAATGTGATTAAGTATGATGTTTTCATGTGGAATTGGAACAAGAATGTAATAATTGATGATGGCATATTTATTACATCTTGCATCAATTATGCCATTGCCGACAAAATTCATTGGCCCATTATTGAGTAGCAATAGATTTTGGTGACATAACTTTCGCAATTCTAAGCTACATTGGATTTATTGATGAGACCTTCATCAAAATCCATAATCTTTGGAACAATCCATCCCATCATAGTTGGTTTAATGGGCGGAAAAAATGTATTACATGAACAACATAGTTGTGATGGACCATCGTGGGTTGTTCATTTATTTGGACCTCAGGTACCCTAAGTCATACCGTGAGTATCTTTCACCAATCAAACATTCACAAATCATAGCGCTAGTATTTTGTCCACACAAATGAGTATTTTGAGTACTTTATTGGGCGATCCTTGTTACATGAGTGAAGACATGTTTGTGATGCGTTGTATCAGGAGGTGTGAGTTAGTGCTTAGAGTTCATATGGATGTTGTTAAAGTATACAACAAGATAGATGCATGTTTGACATTTCATTCCATTTTAAGGTTTGGTTTAAAGTTTAAGGTTTAAGGTTATGTTAGAATTTTAGGATCAAGGTTTAGGGTTAGGTTTAAAGTTCATGTTTAAGGTTTTACATATAAGTTTAGGTTTTTTGGTTTTTAAGGTAAATATAAGTTTTAGGGTTTGGCATTCAATGTTAAAGTCTATGTATAAGGTTTAAGTTTGAAAATTAAACTTAAAGGTTTAGGTTTTTATATTAAATATGAACTTTAGGGTTAAAGTTATAAGGTTTTAAGGTTTTAGATCTAAAATTTAAGTTTACATCCAAGGTTAACGTTGTAGGTTTAAGGGTTAAATTTATTGTTAAAATTTTAGATTTATAGGGTTATAAGGTTTTATGTTTAAAGTTAAAGTTCAATTCTAAAGTTTTAAGGTTTAAATTTAAGGTTTTAATGTTTAGGATTAAGTTTAAGGTTTTAAATTTAGGGTTTACAAGGTTATAGGGTTTTGTGTTTAGGGTTTATAAGGTTATAAGGTTCTATGTTTTAAATTAAAGTTCATTTTTAGGGTTTTAAGGTTTAAGTTTAAAGTTTTAGGGATTAAGATTAAGTTTGGGGTTTTTAATTTAAGGTTTATAAGGTTATAGGGTTTAAGGTTTTAGGTTTAGGGTTTTAAGTTTTAAGTTTTAGGTTTTAGGTTTAAGATATTAGGGTTTAGGGTTTTAGGTTTAGGTTTAGGGTTTTTAATTTTTTAATTTAGAGTTTCAAATTTTAGGTTGAAAGTTTTAGGCTTTCATGTTTAGGGTGTTAAGTTTAAAGTTTAGGGTTTTGTGTTAGGGATTTAGGGTTAGGTTTAAGGTTGCATTAAAATTTTCAAGGTTATAGGTTTTTTGGAAGGTGGTTGGACTAACTCACAACAAATTCATACAAGTTTCCAAGTTAGAATGGAATGGGGCATTGGTGAATTGAAATCCAAGTCGAGAAGGCTAATGAAACGTTTTGATTCAACAAAAAAAACAAACATAATCATTTATTTAGAACTATTGCATTATTGACTAACTTTTTACACAAGCATTACCAAGACTTCACAATTGAAGTTATTAGTAAGCACCATAATGACCCAACAGAACATGGTTAGGATGGTGACTATTGACAAAAGGTCTAACAAATCCTTGACCCTAGCCTTAAATTCAACATTTGAAATGACTTCACACTCTTGAACTACCTTTAAATTTGCTATTTTGAATTCAATTTTTTCCTATGTTAACATCTACTTTCGCCCTTAACAAAGCCTCCCAATTCCTACACACTAGCTACCAATTTGTTAATAATAGTGGCAAGGTTTTCTGATTGTGATTATAACATCTCCAACTTGGTCATTGTCCTTTCAATTGATGTACCCATAGATGTGGCAAGAGGTATAGATGATGACCATGTTATCTCATCTTATGTAGAGCTAATAGTAAGGTTAAGAAAAGGGTTAAGAGAGGAATGATAAGATGGACCAATTGTTCCTTCCATAAGATTTTGTGGCCTTTTTAATACATTTCGTTTTACATGTCCATTAGTTGATTTCAGTTGTGTCAAAACTTGATCACTTTACAAAACGACCCTTTTTGCATCTTCTTCATTAATTGTTCATGTCTTTAGCTCCTTCAATGTAATTTGTATTCTATCTTTTAAGCTTTCCTCTTCAAAAATAGAATTGAGGAATTAACTTGTAATTTACATAAATAACTTTCCAAACATGGATGGGTATAAGTTGTGTGACATTTTTTGTGTTCTGATTATAAAGCATAAAGTGATAGTTGTAGGAGTTGGCTAAGGAATCCAAATGTACAAAATCCATAATGCACCTTGAGGCTTCTTTTTTTAGGCACCTTTGTGGCCCTCTTACTAGCTAATATTTCGTAATCACTTTCTTGGGTCATGAGTTGGTCAAGGTCAATTTCCTCCATACCTAGTTGATCCTAAAATGCACTTGAATAAGTGGACATAGTTAGCAAATTTTGTAGTATTGTACGAAGGAGAAAGATTTTGGGTTTGGTAGCTTCAAGGTTTGACAATAATTGAAAGACACCAAGTATAGGGTTTATATTTTGAGACCATGCATAAATAAAAGTTGTACCAAAAATTAAAAAACAAACACAAAATTGGAATGGCTTAAGGTTTCAAAACTTCAAGGTCTAACATCAACTCAAAGAGACCATGTTTAGGGTTATGTTCCTTCAATGAATTTATAACCACCGCCAAGCATAAATAAAGGTTGTACCATAAATAAAAAACAAAAACATAACTCTCAATAATCCACAATATAGAAAAGAAATGGTTTGGAGTGGTTAAGGTTTTAAGACTTCAAGGTTTGACAACAACTCAAAAAGACCAAGTTTAATATTATGCTCCTTCAATGAATTTGTAATTGCCACTAGGCATAAACAAAGTTGCACCAAAAATAAATAGCAAAGACAAAATTAAAGTGGTTTAAGGTTTCAAGACTTTAAGGTTTACTCGCAATTCAAAGAAACTAGGTTTAGGGTTATGAAATTAATAATGGAATTTGTAATTGCCACTAGATGCCACTAGACATATATAGAGTATGTACCAAAATTAGAGAAAGCAAAGACATGATTCTAATTGGTAATAGGCATAGATAGGATATATGTGACAGAATTGCAAAGACAAAATTATGAAATTTTATTTCCATTCAATATTGTACAAAATTTATGCCATTTAAAACTAAAAAGTTACATCAAAAGAATCACTTTTTGAGTCATAGTATGTGGGATAAACTAGGTCACTGGGATCCAAACACATTTTCAAAGATTGAAGCTCAAATTCAAAACACATTTAGAGTGACTACCTTGGGATCCAACTACTAGCAAGTTGTTGGAGGTAGGATCTATGGTTAATTCTAACTACCTCCAATGCATTCCAAGGAAGACTCTTGCCTATAAACATAAACCATGCTTTATTCATTTAACAAAGATGCCAAAGCATTGAAAGTGTCAAGAACAAATGAGTGAAAATGTGTTGCATAACAATAGAATCCAAGAAAGGAAACAAGTTTTTTTTTTTTCCTTGAGCACATCTAGATTAAGTTGAGATTTTGGGTATACACAAGTTTATAGGATGTGCATGTCAGATTTGTTTGTACATGAATGTATGAAGTAAGTTTCTTATAGGACTGAGCTAATTTTAAACTAAGGTTTGTATAAATTCACACACCTTGCAATAGAGTGGAAAGAGACCACACAAAAGTGACGAAAGACCACACACACATTAAAAATAACTCCCAAATTGTGAAAATTTCCACACAATAGAAGACTTCATCATCTTGATAGGGTCTAACAACTATTGTCACCATGGCTCTAAAAGGCTTGCACCTCACTTGCAAGTTGACCAACTCCTCAAAGCAAAAAAATGACAAACTAAGTCTTAACCAATGCACCTCTTAAGGTTGACCTTGCAACAAACATGTATGCGAACAAACCATGGTAACAACACAAAAAAGAAAAACCTCATAAATAATATGCGAATAAACCTAACAACACCATGATGAAAAAAAGCTTTTTAATCAAAATGTGAACACAGCTTGGTAGCCAATTGAAGCAAAAAGACCTCACCAAGTTTCAACAATACCTTATAACATTGATGCAATTGCCACGGATCAACATCGACATTCTTTCTATTGATGCACCTCTTGACTTGTTGAATGACCTTCAAACATGCGACCTCAAGCTTTGCTCAAAAATGCACCAAAATCAATGCATTTCCAAATTTCACCCCATGTTTTTTTCCTTTGTTAACTCGTCACCTTGTGTTTTTGAATGTGCACTATGTTTTCGACAAACACAAGGTTCTCACCCTAACTTTTTTGCAATTTACAAATAACTATAATATGTGTCGCAAATATTTGAATATTCATAATTATCTTAACAAAAAGGTTTATTGAAAAAAATGCAAATTGAAAACTAGTGTCATGGGCATGAAAACTATGACAACCAAGTTATTTCAACATGCACAAGAATTAGAATAATTATAACAAAACACCCTTAAACCTAAATCCAACCACACCATAAAATAATCGAAAACAAGGTCTCAAAATATAGAAGAAAAATACTCCAAAACAATGTTATTCAAAGCATGGAAAGGTTGGAAACATGAAACAAAATAACAATGTCATGACTTTAGCTTTGGCCTTGCAACCAAAGGCTTGGGCCAACAAGGTAAGTGGGTCAGGACTGTGGCCAAGATATTCATTGATTGAAATGCATTTTCATGCCTTGGTGACATCAAGAATGTGATGGGAATTCTTTCATATAACCTTGTTTAAGTACATCCTGGAGCAGCTGCTTCTTTTCACCCTTAGCATCCACCACTGGCAAAAACTGCAGACCATATACCTGATGGAATTAGTCACTCATCCAGTATGAACTTTGATTTGAATGGAAACACACAATTTAAGCACTGGCAACCACACAAATAAAAGGGGTAAAGATACTGTCCTCATGTATTTTGACTGAAACTCCTACATACATAACCATAGAGCATGAGCACGAAAGAATGCCCTTGAAATCAAATAAGGGGAGGCAGCAGAGTAGTATTAGTCAATCCCTTTACATGTAGAAAACTAGGAGACTGAAACACACCAACAGAAATAAGAATGAAATTCTTTTGCAGCACACATAGCGATCAAACTTTTCATGTTATAAAACAGAAGCCACAGTCCACCACCCTGCAAATAACCTTCACTCAAGGAGCATCTTACCATCAGATGCCTTTGCCTCAATGATAGGAATACCATTGTCATCATTCACACGCTTGTAACCATGTCTGCGCCACCACTCATCATTTTGCTCGTCAAACTCCAGTTTGCATCTTTCTCTTTACAATACCTGTAGGCCAGATATCCACCATAACTTAATGGTCTTTTCACAAGATACATTCTCCAAATGACCATGGAAGATAACACCACCACACAGTCCCTTCTTTTGGCTGCTGGTGCTATGACCCAGTACCCCCCATCAAGCTCAATCAGTAGTTTATCGCACTGTGACTATCTCTCACTGTTGCAGTAACGTATCTACCACCTTACCACAGAAACTTGGAAGTGAAGTTGTGCCAAAGTCATGAATGTCTCAAGGAAGAAAAAAACCAATGTGAAACTGAAGCAGCAGAGTTGGTGACATCTGGGATGACAAAACAGGAAACAGATGCAACAAGATTACAAGAGTGATGACCCCTGGCACTGATAAAATGCACAACTCAGAGAGAGCTGCAAACACTGAAGACTATTTTGGATCGCTGTGAATACGTCAAGACAGAAAACTCCAGACAGATGGAAAGGAGAAGGTTCAACTTTTGTTTTGGCAAATGTTTCCCACTTTGTTGGTGGCCTTGGCTTGGGTAACTGCAACAGAAAGATGGCAATGATAAATAACTTGCAAAATCCAATTTGGAATTGATGGTTCCAGATAGAATTAGGAAAAGCTTCAAGTGTCAATTCCAGTGTGCTGCCAACCAGCCTCAAGAATTTCTAAGAACCCTTCAGCTTGAAGAATTCTAAAACCCTTAAGATGCCTGAGGAAATCTAAAACTCTCAAAGTCCCCAAGCACATACCGGCTTCTCTCGTGGGAGCTGCATTCTGGGGCGAGGTGAGTTCACCAGCGAACCAACTTTGGCAAGAGTAGATGGCATGTTGAAGAGCGCATCTGCAAGCACTTGCACCGGTACTCTTGCCTGTTCTAGATATTCTGCATCCCTCTCCTCCCATCACTCCCACAAGCAAACCATGCATGTGCTGAAACAATGGTGACATGAAACAGAAGAGAAACTGAGTACAATCACATGTCCAGAATACACACACATCACAAGAATGATGACAGAAGAAGAATGATGCATGTGTCTTGCACACACATACATACATACAAAGATCACAAAGAATGGATGCATATCTACCTCCAACAGCATAAGAAAATGATGACGCTCACTGATGATACAAAAAAACTAGTCTGTAATTTGGAGCAAGCATAATTGAAAACAATGATGTCAAGGTATGCCTTTCCAAAAGCTTCACAGGGGAAGAAGAGCATAATACTAGGTACTCACTCAGTCATAGAAGAAGACAATGGAGGCGGGTCACGGCCATGGAAGATAAGAAGGTTTCCAATGTCCAGTTCGTAGTCGGAAGCCACACTGGACATGATTACCACCATCTTCCATTCTCTCTCGATTGATGATCCACAATCCTCCCTTCGCTCTGTGGAAATGTACACAACCGCAAAGCTCACAAGCTCACTTCCAAAAATCACAAAAAGAGATAGATAAAAAAATCAAAAAACAGAAAGACAGCGACAGACAGACAGAGGAAGAGATAGATAACAACGCACAGAAGAGAAAGTGAGCGACAGATATACAGACAGAAAAGAAGAGAATCATATGTAGGAGAGAGTGAAGAAGAAGAAAGAGAAAAGTCGTAGAGACCTGGGACCCGGAGGTGAAGACACCAAAGAGAGGAAGGAGACGATGCAGAAGGAAGACAGAAGCTAAGACTGCCGATGCCTCTGCGTGTTGTTTCCTCAAGGCGCTCACTAAACCCTCAATGCGCAAAACTCTAATGTCCAGGACATGCAAATCTGGTATGCTCTCTCTCCTCAATCTTGAAGATGCATTCACGATGAAATGCGGCTTCTGTGTAATCTGGTGTGCTCTGTCTTCTCAGCAGTTTACATGCTGCGAGTTGATGAATTGTTTTCTTGAAGAGAGAGGTCAGATGGATGGCATTCTTAGCCGCCAAGAAAGCTATTATTATTGTATCCTTCCCATGTCTCTCTCGACTTTGGTAGATTCAATCTGGACATTGAGAGCTAGGAGGAACGGTCTGATTATTGGTAAGAAATTGCTTAAAATGCATTATTAGTTTCTGTGCTACCTTCTTCTTCGACCATCACTGCAACATGCTCACATATCAATTGGACATGGGATTGTGGCTGATTGCTTGCACACATTTGGTGTACAAAAAGGGATTGTACCACCTCCTGCCTGAAGGCTAGGCTACATGTATCAGCAACAGACAGACACTGATACCTAAATGCAGCCAGAGGGTCGTTGTTGACAGCACAGAATGGGTCACATAAATCCAGATTGGGTTTTAGAATACGGGAACAGATATGGTGATAGCAAACAGGCATAACTAGGCAACCATTGGGAAGCGGCTTCCTTCAGATTGCTCATGATTGCATTGCAAACTGAATTGCCTGACATAGGGGGTGGATATATGGCAGCAAAAGTTCTTCACAAAACGATGGCTTTCACAGCCATTCCACCAAATGGTGCGCATCATACCCATTACCATGTGGCTGAATCCGAATATATTCTTAAACCCAATGAATTTGGTTGCAAGAACTTATTAATTTTGGCAAATCTAGCAGACTTATTATGTCTTCCCACATCCCATCCAACATTCAAACTATATATTAAACAAGAAAACATTCCATGTTTGAATAGTAAGCCTTTTAAATAGTTTGTATACCTGGTTTGAAAAGTTGTACATGGCATAAACTCCCTTTTGAGTTTATTTATTTAATCTTTTGAGTGGTGTTAAGACACTTGCAACCCTCTAATTACAACACAACAAGTTTGAACCCTGTGCCTAATGCAGAGGTGTGTGTGTATTTGATGGTACATATTACAAAATTACAATTACAAACTACATTTCCAAAACCTCTTTATATACGACATTCCACATGTATCCATCAGGACCCTGGTCGCTGAAAATCTTGATGTTTGCACTGCTTGTGACCCGTGAGATAGCAACATACAGCTGACCATGGGAATAGATTGGAAACAGCAAATATACCCCAACGTTGTTCAACTTGTTAGTAAGTAGTAAGTTACTTACTTAGTAGGTATCAATCTGTTGAAAATTATTTCTTTGTTTTTGTATGTTGATAAGTTCCAGTATCCGGGCCCTCTCCCTGTTCATAATGATTAGGGTTTCTGGTGCAACCAATTTTCACATGCATCATAATAATACCTTTGGCATCCAGCATATTATTATTGGCAAAATCGTTTTTCTGGGCAATCTGATCATTGCAATTACCAATATATCTATTAAGTTTGTGTGCTAAAATGGCAACTGACATCTATTGCCATTATTATTATGGCCAATGCAAGCCTTGAAATTGCCAATATCTAATAAAAGTGTGCTTAACGGCTGCTCGCTCTGGCATCCATTGAA
>Ga0116227_10005813_pt1 | contig 25553 bp, 22 predicted proteins | sample S1TSphgellanicum_FD_89693 | JGI IMG/M metagenome (GOLD analysis project Ga0116227, IMG submission 89693) | Host-associated microbial communities from peat moss isolated from Minnesota, USA - S1T2_Fb - Sphagnum magellanicum MG | ecosystem: Host-associated > Plants > Peat moss > Unclassified... | reverse complement strand
ATTTCCCCCATTGTGTTTGCTCAACAGACACTAACTCATAACCAAAGGTGGTGGTCGCATTTGACCACCGACCGACCCAACCCGACCCAATGCTGAGCTTCATGTTTAATGAGCTTTCATTATACAATCGGTTTGGTTTCAATTGGTAATCGGATATGAACGTACCCGACTCTGAGCTTTCATGTTTGTCTGGGTTATTATTATAATATATATATATATAAATTGGGTTTAGTAATAGGAGATAGAATTTGTACTTTGTACCCAAGGGTTCATGTGGAAAGAAAAGCCTAAACCTGGTGTGGAGTAGGGATGTGGGGGGGGGGGGAGGGAAGGAAGGAGGGGAGGGATCAGACTACTTATGAAGCAATTGGGAAATGTAGTAGGAAATGCACATGCCAGTGCAGTGGCCCTCAGATCTAGGTGTAATATATATGAGCTCATTCTTTCAGGCAGAGAGTGAGTGTAGTTTAGGTGGAAAATGAATGGGATGTCCAACAACTCTGCAGCCAAAGATTTTTCCAAATTTCAAAGATCCCTGAAAAAGTCCTACCTATTCATCAAAGTTAAGCTATTATAAAATGTATGTATGGGTGTAGTTCTTCATTAGTCCCTATTCCTTAGACTAGGTAATGAATTCATTGTATTCTCACCACTAGGTCTTGTTCATTGTAAATCAATGAATGCACTCCAAATCATTCAGTGAAATCACTTGACTTACAAGGAGGACACCTTTTGTTATACTTATTATAATAAGTTAGGTTCTCTTCTTCTTCTTCTGGTGGCTCTCTCTTTTTTTTGTTTTGTTTTATGGAACTTGACATGACCCAAATAGCTACTACTACCATCAGAGAGTTAGTACCTACACAAGTTACTGGACTTTGGAACAGACTCTTTGTCCACATGTTTGTGCTGTTTGGTCATCATAGTGTAGGAATGTATGTATTGAAGGTGGATAGACTTTAAGAAACTTTTCCAATTCTGATTCACTAGGTAACTTTGCATGCAAGAACTTGCTGCTTTGCAAACACCTGCTGCAATGGTGGGTGTTCTGTTTTTTGCAAATTTTCACAATTGTTTTGCCGTTTCTTTCCAGGATACCCACCAGGTCTCATGGGAATAATAAATAATAAATTAATAAATTAATAATGGGTGCAGGTCTTTATGCTTGGTAAAGCGGTTGGGTGGCTTTGAACAGGGCTTTACCCTACACTTAAACGGCTTATCACTACTGAGATAGTATGTTTTGCATTTATTGGACCGGGCTCTTTTACTCAGGTAAACAGTCTTGGAAAAATTTGTCACCAATGTAGTTTTGATTGTCACCAAAGTAGTTTTGAGGAACACGACAAAAAAAATTAAAATTTTATTTTATAAAAAATCCGAGGAATGCAAATAAAAAAGGAGTTTCAATATTTTCAAAGAGGGCCCAAAAACCAGGAATGAAAACAGCCGAAAAATTGACCCATTACCACCACACACTTTCTCTCTGAGCTCCAATATTTGTCAAAGCAAGTGTCACAAATTCAGACAAAGTTTTAGTGGGTCCCCTGAAGTGGTTCCATTTGGAGCCCATCTCTAATAGGACAGAGAAAAGGGGGATCATCAGTGGAGCTCTCTTTTGAGGTGTTTGGTGATGGTGTAAAGTAACTGGATTGTCAATGTGGTGTTTTTCAAGACATTGGAGTTATCTGTGAAGTATCCCAAACTGGGTTTAGGGTTTTGGATAAAATGAGAAGTCAATTTGAAAACAGTCCACATGAAGGAAAGAAAGAAAAAAAAAGGGATCAAATTAGTTATCTCGCTTAACTTTGGTCTTCAGGGGAGTTTGATCCCCAGTTTTGGATTTGGCTTACCTGGGTTGCTCGTACTCTTTCATTAAATCAAAGCTGCCTTGTCAAAATAAGATCCTGCCAATCTTCTGAACTGATACCAAGTTACCAAGTTTGGGGAAACAGTACCCAATTATTTCACTCACCTTATGGAGACACTGAAATTAGGGATGAAACAGGGATTACAGGATCAAATTAGGGCCCAACGACAGGGTGAATTTAGGGTTAAGATTCTGTTATAAAAAGCATGATCTATTTTAGTTATCTGGTCTGTCTGACACTAGTGGCAAATGCTAGTTCACCAAGCAACATGGAAATAAGAGAGGATAAAAAGTACACAAGACTCTCAAGAGTTTCTCATTTGGCAGCACCCAACAAGATTCAGGAGTGATGTTTAGGAACAGCTGTTGTCTTCAGAAGTAAGTTAAAGGAAAGAAGGAAACAGCCAGGGGGGGGGGGAGGAGATAGTGAGAGAGAGAGAGAGAGCCAAACCCATTTGTTATGTCTGGAAAGCCACCAATTTCAATTTGTGCAGCCCCTTCAGAGTGGTGACCATGTTCTGCTGAGTCCCCTGCAATTTTGTTGATACAGCAACAACAACAACCAAAAAAATTGTACCCTGCACTTTGTGAGGAGATCTAACAACACAATCCACCCTGACTACTACTGACTCCTTATCTGAAAGAAAATGTGGTGAAATGGAGTTGTTTGTACAACAACTTCCTTCCTTCCTCCCTTCCTTCCTCCCTTCCTCCCTTCCTTTCTACTGGGCTAGCAATGACAATTCTGGACTGCTCACCAACAAGTATGTATGTATGTATGTATGTATGTATCTTTTGATTGATTGCTTGGAACAGTTCTCATTGCCAGAGCTCTGGAAAGCACCCAACCCACCCACCGACCCACCATCTGTAGATCAGTCTGTCTGTCTGTACATGTAAAGACCTTGTTGGATCTTTGTAGTGTAGTTGTAGGCCACCACCGTACAGACCATAATTTTCCCTCCTCAAATGACAGGTATTTCAAAATATGTAATGCTCGTTTTTGAAACACCCAAGTTTTGTTTTTTTTTAAAAAAAACAAATTTCCTGATAATAACGGTGGATACCCTTTAGGTATTATATGAAAAAAATTAGAAATTAAAATCCTATGGGACTTTATGCACAATAAAGCCCATGGCCTCAGGCAGCTTTACCTACCACAATCGATACACAGTTAGGAACAGGGAAGACAAAACTCATATCTTTGTCGTCCAAAGAAACAACTCATATCTCTGGTAGTCAAGCTGTGGTCCCTCACACACACACACACACACACAGAGTTTATTTGACCCAAGTATTCTTCTAAGTGCGATGTAGGGATGGGCAAACTTGGCATCTCCATCTTTTTTAATGCAAGCAAGTGTTTGCTCCTTTTTCCTTCTTTTGTCAAAATTGTGATCAATCCCATGTTGTGGTACTTATCTAAAACTCCAAATGGGTACATTGGTGGTTGTGACTTCTTAAACATTTCAAATATCTGGTCGTCCTCCGACAAAATCAGGGTCTCTGAATCCAAATTGTATAATTTCTCGGGTTAAATTATTATTATAGCAACAAAGACGACGCCTCACTTAGGAAGGTGAAGGTAACAACAATGAGTGTGATTGAGTGAGTGAGTAAGCAAGTACAGGTTCACACTGGCTGGCCAACAAGCATTTGCTGGGTGGGTGGGTGAGTTGGGTGGCCAGTATCCACTTCCTTAGTCCAAGGCCAACTTTTGATGGGCCCAGCCAGAATCAACTTCTTCTGTGCACTCTCTATTTCTACAAAGTGTTTGTTCAGTTTCAGTCAGTGATACGGCTCTCTGTCCAAAGCCAAGATAAGAACATGGATAAGTTCTGTGGGTCTTATTTTTGACCAGACAAAGTGCTTGATTTCATACATGATTCATCATCTCAGGCACACACAACAACAGGGTCTGCAATGGCGAAAAAATGATTTCTCATCATGCAATGAGTATGATTCTAATTGTGGGCCCAGATTAATTAAGGTAAACACAGTCATGCCCCCATCATCCTTGATCTCCAAAACACTAGAACTAAAATTTTAAATTAATTTCAAATTAGTCTCCTCTGTTCAAACTAGGTAGGGATAGTAGTAACTTGTAGCACAAGCTAAGAATTAGCTAGAGAGGGGGGAACCTGTACAATTCTTTAGTTATTATTAGGGCACACATTTGGGTCACTGGTCTTTTTTCTGGATTACACCCAAAAATGTTGCAGATTTGAGCATTCACAAAGTCTAGGTATATAGCAGCTGTCTTTCAGTTGTCCTGGAAAGAGGGCTTGATTGACTGACTACCCACAAGGCTCAAAGCTCAAAAGTTGTGGTAACAAAGTTTCTGGAGAGTTGTTGGCCTAATATCCTTGTGATCTGGGTGTGCAGATTATATATATATAGCACCCCCAGTTTAATTCACACCTACCAAACTCATGAGGCTCCATGGTTTTAATGCCATAATCAAAATTGGGCCTGATTTAGTGGGGGTGTTAAAACTGGTGGGAAAAAAGGTTAGCAGAAAAGCCTCTGTTTCAAGAAATTCCAATTGGTAACACCTAGTTGTTTATTGCAATTGCAAATTACCAATCTTGTAAATTTTAGACCATTCAAACTACATGCACACCTCGATATAATATGACACTCGATAATGTGACACATTTTAGTGCGATTAAACTTTTCAAGTATGTTAAATTCCGTCCTGAATATGACTATGACCCTTGTTTATATGACACCTTGAAACCCCTCTTTTGTCATATTGTGGAGCTAATTCATGTTATAAAAGTGACAAGACCCATATAATTCTTGAGGTTATGTGTACATGTGTGTGCCCAAGTCTCGTAACTTTTTTTGTTTTACATTGAGGTTTTGAAATGCTAGAATGGCCCCTCAATGAAGTCCAAAGGTTTCATCTTGGCCAAAATGAAACATCATTACCATAATATGTGGAAATGGATGGTGAGGATGTAGTGGAAACATAATATACAACTAATTGTCTTGTGTATTTAGCATTAGGAATCGATTATCATGTGTATGATGAATCGAAGGGAGATGAGGTTAATGACATTCCTAAGTGACCACCTTTCATTATGAAATTGCAAGATGGTTGTGATTATGCTCATCTGATTTCTAATTTTGTTTTGGATAATCCCCAAGACTTTGGAGGATTAAGGAAGATGCATATTCAAAAGCTTTTGGGCAAACTTAATAAAATGGGTATTGCAAACCTCAATAGACAACATCAAACATCTTTGAAATATTATTTTCAATATGATGGTTAGTTCATTTTTCATCTCCATTTTTTTTTGCTTGTGTCTCTCAAAATTGCTCATACATTTATAAATATGTATGGGTAAAACTTAAAGTGTATAGTAAACACCTTTGTTTTTTAAGAAATTGCATTCTTTTCCTAATATAACATTAAACCCTCAATTGTCATATTATCAAAATTATGACACCTTATAATATAACACTTTCATTGTATCCTTAAAGTGTCATATTAAAGATAGAGAATAGTAATCAAGAACACACAATTGCACCTCTACAAGATGAAGGTCAAAGGAATCATTTTGTGCCCCTTTTAACCTGAATGCAATATCAAAAACTAATTCATGGACACTCAAGTGTCAAAAGTGTGTGTACCCAATCCACTCAAATCTCCCCCAATCAAAGAAATGGTGCAAAAAAAATGCATAGCATCCAACATGTTAACAACTAACATAACTTACATAATTGACTCCAAAATTATTGGCTAAGTTGGACATTGACATGACCTTTCCTATACTAGAAGGCAATATTTAGTTGTTGACAACATGCAAAATATGTTAAGTGCTACTGAGCAAAGTGTCTTATGGGTGGTGGGAATCAAAGGGTAGCAACCCCAAGGCTATTACTCAACTTAATATCATAAATGCTTATAAATTTTGAACTATAAATGAATCTTTGTCTTAATAACATTTTATATTTATATTAAAAATGCAAGTTCATTTGAATCTCTTACAATGATCTAGACAATGAATTCAATAGCATATCTAAAACACACTCAAACCATTTGTTGTGTGCTATCAAATTGGCACCCAACAATATCAACACTAGCAAAGTTGCACCCATAAACACATGCACGCACAAATTAAGTGGTTGTCAATTTGACATTATGTTTGATTTGTGATTAAATTTGTGTGTTTAAAACTTGGAATCCTAGAGGCTATCAATTTGATGCCATGTGGGGTTCAATGCAATCTTTGATCAACTAATTATTGGTGTTACATCCTTTTAAAAAAAAAGATTCACTCAATGTCCATGAATGTGTTCATTTTGAACGAAAAACAAATAATAACCAAAAATTGAAATGTTGCTACTAAAGTTTGTATTGATAACATGAGCATGCACATGAATTTGACATCAAATTTTTAAAACTACATGTGGTTTATTTGAAACAAGTGTAAATTGTTATGGTTTTTTAACTTCAATGTTTTAGGTATTTTATATAAGACATTAATTTTTTGTAAAATTCCATTTGTTGTTGCAACCTAGTTTTGTATGAACATGCTTCCAACTTTGCAAGGGGATGACTTTGAAGTCTTGTATTTTTTGTCTAAAAAATATTCACATACAAACCTTAATATTCCAAATTTAAAGCATAAAAATCAAGTCACACCCCCACCCCCTTATGGAATTAATCTACCTCATTGGCCATGTGCATATGTTGCCAATATTAAACATGCATCAATGAGGATTTAAAACACATAATTTCTACCCCAAAAAATCACTTTGTAAAATAAAGTAAGGTTATTACACAATGAGCCAAGGTTTTGTGAAATGGATAGCATGCACATATGCTTGAACTACCTTACTAAGTAATGACTACCATGTGATAATGAAAATTGCTCACTTTAAAACACAATTAACATCAAATTTATTTCTCCCCCACATACAATGAAGATGGCCATCTAGTTTGTAACATACTATTAGGTTTGACAAATGGTATCAAGGGTAAAGAGCCAACTAATTCTTGATTTTGTAGTGAATTGCAAACCTAGGGCACATTCCTTAGCTCGCACAAAGAAAAGGGGAATGGAAGTTTCAAGATGGGATTAAGACATATTCAAAACAAATTGTTCAAGATGAAATCAAATTTACATAAATTAAAACACATGGTGCTTATTGCAAATTGAACCCAAAATGGTCCAAAAACAAATCATAAGCAACCAATTCATTAAACACACCATAGTTTGGACTTAAAAGGAGTTCATTACTCTACTTCCTATAGTATATTATGTAATTAATGGTGGGGCATGCATCAAAGTGGCAAAAACTCTTGTCAAGAATCCCAAGACTTCTTTAAATCCTTAAACTTTTTGCCACTTCTTGAAAATTTTGAAATTCTTTTTAAATTTTATCAAATTATGAGTCTAAAAATTTTGTGGGCTCATAATTCTTACGTACAAATTATGATAAAAAAGCCTTCCAGTACAAAGTTGTAGCGTTTGCAAAAACGTTTTCAATAATGTATTGCACACTTCAATTAAAAGTGTTTTGACCCTTTGTTTCCTAAATTTTAATGGTTAGGAATCAAATTGTTAATTTTAACTTTCAACCTTTTTTTGTTCATAACTTGAGTTTTAAATTTATAAATAAAAAATGCAAGGTCATTTTTTATATTTATGTTTGAAAACCTTCTTAAATGATTTTTAAAAGGTCAAATTTGAACATTATTTATTATTTAAACTTTTGTCCCAAAGATTCCAAGCACCATGGGACTTTAACTCCCAAAATGAAAAAATCACTTGGGAGTTTTAAGATTCATTCTCTAACACTTATGAGAATTTTTTTGAATATTGGGACACTTTTGCAACCCACTCCCCCTCTCATATGCATTGACCTTTGTGAGCCCAAGGCTATGGTTTTGATAGTTTGGATAACTTTTACAATTGAAGGGAGTCTTGTCACCAAATAATTTATCAACAAATGTTGGATTAATGTAAAAAATATATGCCTTTTAGCTTGTGTACATGTTTAATGATAAAGTTCACAATAATATACACTCAATTTGAAGGCTATCACTTTCATTTATTTCAAGCAATAGTTTAACAAATGTAAGGTTTCATCAAATCCACCTTCTCTTTTGAAATTGGCCCCACATTCTTAACCTAATCAAATCACATATTGGATCTCAGTTCTCATTTTATAAACTTGCAAACTTCATACATATTTCAATTTGGAATTACCCATGAATACTTGAACCATTATGCCCCCTTCCACTAGCTAGCTTTTTGATGTGTTCCTACATGGTGTAACACTTGTCAAAACACAATCCTAATGTCATTAATAATGAACATATGATGTTTCACCTTGATTGAACAATGTTTATCATATATTCACAAATTAAACCACCTTACCATACCTAGTTTATATTCTTGCCCCTCATGGCAATTAATGTCTAAAGTTGTAACATGTACCACATCTAAACATTTTATTGGCTTCAAACCTTGCTCAAAGGGTGGAGTCATATTAACATGTATCATTAGCAGTCATTACCACTACTTAATTTTTTGAATTTTAGATTGTAAAAAAAAATTAATATATATATAAAAAATTTTTATTGTGAATACATTATGTACATATCATAAAAAAAGTTGGAATCAATCTAATGAGTAAAAATTATGTAATTTACACTTTTAAAGACTTGTAACCATTGTTTAAATATAGTTTTGACACTAAAAACACAATATAAAAATATTTGTATGACATATTTTTGGAAATTTTTAATATACACTTTGACATAATAGTATCAAGAAACTATTAAACATTTTAAAAGTTTTTTTGAACGACATATTAAAAATATTTTAAGAATATTCTTTAGAAAAACAACAAAAAAAACAATGGTATAAAGGGGCACATGTGGCTCTTTATAGTGTGGTTGGATCCCAAAACATAATTTGACACATGCACATATGTACTTATGTTATAAATCTTCAAATTTTTTGTCATAATTTCAAAGGTTGATTATAAACTAAAAAGCCATAAAACATATCACAATTTCACATATTTCCAATTTCATTGGTGAACTTCAAATAACATTTTACATTTCAAGTTCAAATGTTTAGTGTATGTTCACAAGTTAGTAAAATAAAAAAACTTTTCAAAATGAACCTTGCTTCAATCAATATATACTAATATGCATTATTTCGTTCTACAATATGCAATAAAAAGATGGAATATGTTTTTAAACATTCAAGGATAGTAATTTATATCTCATGATGATACATGTGTTTAGAGTTGGGGATTTTCTTGTTTTTAATTGAATGTGGAATCACGTTTTTTAATGAATGTTGGAACACCAAAACCTTCATGAATGATTGTTTTGTTAGGTCAAATCAGGTAGAATGATATTCACATCATCTTAAACACCTTCAAGACCCATTCTAGGATTTTTTCCACCTTTTGTTTTGTCTCCTATATCTTAGCATGTGTCACACAAGATCACAACCATGAAAGTGAGATGTTTTTAGCCACCACCCGTTCACCTCATGAGTTTTGGGGAAAAAATCTAAAACTAGAGCCACATTTAGAGGTAGCATGATCCTAGATTTTGCCCTAAGTTTGTGGACAATTATGATGTGAAAACCATTAGCAATTTAGCATTTAATTTTTTTATGTCCACACCATAGACAAAACCTATAATGATACATTCGCACAAACTAGTTGGAACCATGCATGTTCATGATGGAACCACACACCTCCAATTTCCAATAATAACATTCATCATTTCTTCTACTCAAGTGTTTTTTTTTCATAAATGATTTTTTAATTGTATGCCCCTTTCGAATGCACAACACTATTTTAATTAAGAAAAAATGATGGTTTGATATATTGAAAAGGTATAATCATGGAAAAACAAGCTTACCAAACATGATATTTCTTGGCACAACATATTCATTGAACCTTTTTTCAAGAATTTAACTAATGTCATACCTTTAATCACAAATCTAAATTTTCATTCAATTATATATTAATAACATATGTGCTAACATTGAGTTACCTTCTTGTTAATACATAAATTGTCGCATAGGATCTAGAGTTAGGTAATGCTTTAGGTATCAAGGACAAAACAAATATTCAAGGAATAAATTAAGTATATTTAACAAGAATAAATATTCAGCAATGAATCAAGAACATAAGTTTTAATTGATGGAAATAACAAGGAAAAATGTTGCGCCTTAAGGTCAAAATGCATTATACATAAATCATATTTGTGTTGGCAAGATTGAGAGGTGATGTTCTTAAGGCCTTCAATTCATAATATAGCTTTAATTAATCTCTTTAAAGATTCATTAATTTTTTAAAATCTTCCTCCAACTAGGCTTGCTAGTACTTTACATCAATTTGGTCTTTTGAATCCTTCTACCATCTTGACTTTCAAAGAACTCACAACTTTTACAATAAGGACTTCTAAAAACTTCCAAACATATTTTTAAAATATCTTTATAATTTAACACCTTTGGATCCCTATTGTCTATGATGATAGGTTTAGACACGAACATAAAATAATTATTCTTACAATGGATTTAACATTGAATTAGTTCCAAATGTGATGATAATTTAATAATATTTATTTAAAAGCCTTGGAAATTATTCCATTTAAGCACCATTAACTCCAACTTCAAAAGCTTAAATAGTTATCAACTTAATAAATCTCATGTGAAGCTACTATAGGTGAACACCTAAGCAGGTTTTCACCATTATCATTTCATCACCATGTGGAATTATTTCAACATAACACTTAAAACCTCAAACAAAACAATAAAACGATAACACATAAAAGCAAAGATTGTGATGAAGGTTTCATGCACATAAAAAGGCAAAAATCAAGATAAAAATAAAAATGAAAAAAATGAAAAAATTTCAAAATAATAAATATGTAAGAAAAAAAAAAGTGGTGGAATCAAGGAATAGAAGGGAACATGGTGAAATGAAAGGTTTTTAAAATAATGAACAAATTAAATTGTATTCAATTACCTTGATCCTATGGGAATTTAAGAAATCAATGCCTCATTGACATTTGGTGTTGTTGCATTGGAAGGTGTGAATGTGACAAATGGAAAATCAATATTTGAATCTTGAGACAATAGCCCATTATCGTGGTTGTGGCTCCATGCAACTATTCATTGCAATGTGTGTAGTCTAATGTGCCAAAATCAAACCTTAACATTAAATCACTTGAAGAAGCATGGGTTTTCATAGAAGTCCAAATGAAGTTAATGGGTTAAATTTGTGATTATTATGGGTTCCAAAGTTGTTTTATATTAGATCTTCATTGGAATTATGATGAAAAGGTAGATGGAGATTTATATGCATAATAAAGGCAATGCCACAACATATTTTAAAGGTTAAACAAAGTTTGGATCCCAATTGACAAAATGTTTGATAAGTGTCTTTCATCAACTAAATTGTGTGACCAATCACAATACCCACATTACTTTTTAAGTCTCCAATGTTTTCCAAAGGGATTGTTTTTTATAAGTATAGCCTTGAATGGTAACAAACTTGGGTTCAAATTTGACTCATTCATATTATGATATCTCACATGCTTTGGTTTTTAAAACATTAAATTTTCTTAATGATACTTTTGCATAACAAAATGAAGTTGGCTAGTTTTGTAACTTTTATTTTATTTTATTCATCATGGTTGTTTCTCACATTCACACCAAATTTTTTAATTAAATGTTAGAAAAATGAATAAATAATGACCTATGAGTTATGCTTGTTGTATATCTTTGATTCATGTGGATAATTTTTCCATTGATTGTTGGAACATGATCGAAGAGGAACATGTAGTTTCACATTGTTGTAAGTTGTATCGATAGTATGTATGCATAAAGCTTGAATATTAAGGGTGGGAAGTTTTCTTGAATGCACAAAATGTGTTGAATATGAGGATGGAAGGAGTTTCTAATGTCATTTGAAAATTAAAGATCAATGAACAATGAATAGTTGTGGTTATTAGAGACCAAGTCCTTGCTACACAATGTGGTATTTTGTTTCAACTTGGGCACTTTTGAAAGCATTTATAAGCGTTTATTTTTAGGGTGGAACTTTTTGCAAAGCTCGAACATGGGTATGATGCATAGGTTAATTAATCATGATGACATATTGGATTTTTTTTCATAACTGGGCAATGCTAGTTTTGGAACCAATTGTGCATCTGTTGTGCATGTCAATCATGATGTCAATTTTTGGCATTGGTTATAACCTTAAGTAGTTATTGAAACTACACAAATTGGCCAAGCTAAAGCCAAAAAAAAAGACTTGACCACATCAATTGGACATTCATTTGGGATCAATCCACATTTAGGTCAAGGGTATAAGTAAAGTGGTAAGGTAGATTCACAATGTGAATGACCAATTCAAGTATTCTTCCAAGTGATGAATAAGGTGGCTACATCCCCATGAATGAGCCTTCTCAAACAAAAGAACAAAAGGGAAGGGGGGCGGAGTAGTGGTGGGACAATTATCTCATAAAAAAAGGTAATTAGAGAATCCAGATTGGTCAATTTGGCATTGCATGGAAAAAAATCACAAATTACACCATAATAAAACCTATTAATGACATGTCTTAATGGTTTTGTGGAATGAATTGTGTATTGTTTATTTATATAACTTTAAGCAATTAGAACATGGGTATTAAGCATGTGCTATTTCTTTAAAAAAATCAACCTTTCGAATACAACAAAAGTATTTTATAAGTTATTTGATTATGATGAACGCACTTATGGTAGAAGAATTCCTAAGAGGTTCTACAAATTCAACCACATATAGTCGTATTGCACAATACCGTTATTTAACATACAATTATAAAAAGGAGCAATTTGGTGTTTGGTAGGTTTAGTTGACATCTTGGTAAAGTCTAATAATGAGATTGGGATGCTACCATCAATTATGGTTTGGAACAAGACAATAGACATCATGAGAATGAATTTGATAGGTAAACTAAACTTTCTTAAATCTTTTTATTAATTAGGGGTTCATGGTATAACATTCTTGAGAAAGATGGTTTTAGTTCTTCAATTGGTCATACCAACCATGAAAGATAGGTTGTTTTCTTTTATTATGATGTGTTGTGGAATTTGGGCTTGTCCTTCAAGTTGTGTGGTGCCTTTGTCGAATGGACTTGTTCCATTTGTGCCCTATATATATGTGTGTATGACTTTTACATCATGCCAAAAAGAATATTAGGATAAGTGATCAACCAAGATTTAAGGTGTTGCAATCATGGAATGCTCATTTCAACTTAGTGCATACAGGATAATGAATTTTGATTGAAACAAAACCTTGCTTTGGTTACACATTGATGACACTCCTTTCCAATCTTTCAAAGTTACATCAAATGTGTATTTAATAATACAATCTGATGATCAGCCAGTTATATTAGTGGAATTCATGGCTAATAAAAAAACATGAACAAGCCTTAGAGATGTGATTTAAGATTTGAGAATAGGGTGCAATTTTAATGACATTAAACAATGATGATTTGTGTAAAAAAGTTTATAGACTATGGAAGCAAGTCAACAAGCCCTTAATGATGATGTTGTTGTCAAATTTTTCTAACAACAAGCTTAAAGGAAGTTTCTTTAATGAAAGCCATTTAATGAATGGGGTTCATTAATAATATGTCATGGTTGAATGGGTGTGGACTTTTTATCACAAGTCATGAAAGCCAAGATGTTCATGACAAAATGGAAAAGCTATACATCCAAAATATACCTATATATCCCTATTCCCCTTTTGTCAGCATATGGTTACTTTTTCAAACCAACTACAAAAATTGCATGATTTAAACCCAAGAATTATAAAAAGGCATAAGTTACATCTATATACAATTTTTTTGACATTGACTCAAAATTGGCTCAAACAATAGGCTCTTCTTTATGCTATACCTAGCAATGTTTCCATAAGAGGTCATTTCAAAATGTTTGTAACACCAAACCGGTCGTTGATTACCCATCCCAATGTCTTTCATAGCAAGGTGTTTAAACATCATGTTCTATTTGGATTTATTAGTTCATCTAAACCTTTTGATTTGGCAACTTATGCTACCCAATATAAACAATGACACACAAAACACAATATTATGCCTAAGTTTACAAAGGATAAATTTTGCTCAAATTTTTGACTTCATATTCAAAAACATTTTTGTATTAAGTGGCATTAATATTAAGGTCATTGGATGAGGACACCATGATGAGAACACCTTGAAATGCATATAACTTTATGTGTAAGGTGCTATCTTCATGAGACCTTCCCATTTCTACCATTCAAGGTGCCACCCTCTGTAAGTAAGAAATTTTGGGGAGGTCTATACATGGATGAGTAAAGTCATAGCCTTCATGAATCACATAGTTTTTATGTCCTCTAGTCCATGATTTGGCATGTTTTAATGCCCCCTCAATCTTTTTCTACCTTGGGGGACATCAAGAGTAGCAACTTCCTCACCTTAAACAAACAAAAGGTTCAACACTAATTACATTATTTTTCAGAAATGTTGACATTTCCCAAAAGAATTTCAAAGAACAAAATTTTTTGTGAAGGAAAATAGAGAGAGATTACTTTGGAATTATTATTTTTAAATATTCAATTTTCTGACATGAAGTCTGATAAAAATAAAATAATTAATTTAACACTGAAATGTTTGAAGTTGCCACCATAGTACATTACTACAGTAGCTAGGGAACTACTAATTACATTTTTAAATGCAAAGATATAAATTAATTAATAGGGGCAGGGGCATGTACCATAAATATCCTAGGCTTCTGGATTTTGGCAGGGGCAGTTACCAAAAATATTCTATTTACCAGGCATGTGGTGATGACAGGTACTGAGTGTAAAATATTTTTGGCAATTGGGCAAGAGACCGGGGCAGGCCTCTGATATGGTTTCTTGGATGAAAACTGTAATAACTGGTCTCTTCATGGATGAAAAAGAGGTCATCTCAACTCTCATTACACTCAGTTGTGACTGACTATATATAACTGGCCGCCACTTTGCCAACCTTTTTTTCTTAGCAAAATTTCACCAAATATGTTATTGATTTTTTTTAAAAAAAAAATTGAAAGTTATGTGATTTTGGAGGTTTTCAAATTGACAAAACTAAGAATTTTTTTTTGGCAAAATTTATGTATTTGGTTTTCGGTGTCAAAAAAAATATAGAACAATGATTAACAATTTGTACTTCATATCTGGTATATAGCCAAATTTGGCTAAATCTCCCCATTTTTTCTACATCTTCCAATGGGTGATTGTCATTTGGACTACACTAAAAACTTCCTATGTAGACACTAATCATCATCGAGTGGCTAAGTTGACAAACAACCAACTTTTTTTCTTTTTTTTTTCCCCCCTATATAGCCAAAAGTGATATTAAAAATTAAAACTGCTAAAATCAAGTGCTTGTTTGAGATTAGCCAAAATATAAAAGAATTTTTTTAATAAAACATTTTCATAGTTAGCTTGTAGCCAAATTTGGCTAAATCTTCCTAAGGATGATTGCCACATCACAAAAAAATTGGCAAAAGAAACATTGCAAATAACCTACTACCTTAGCACATGGCACCAATGTGAGCCCTCATATATTGCCCCCAATGAAAATCTGTAACAATATTGGATGAAAAGAGGTAATCTCAATTCTGATTAGGGTCAGTTATACGGGGTAACTGGCATCCTCTCACTGGTTACCTAGTCCATAATGGGAAGAATCCTTGGCAACAACAGCAAGAAGAGCTGCACACATGAGAGCAGCTGCTGAGGCAACAGACAGATGATCAGAAACCCAAAAACATTATGGGACCACACACAAGGGGTTGTTGATAGTACTAGGGTAATTTTATTTTATTTTCCAGGTGCAATTTCAACATTTTTTGAAAAAGAAAATTGAGAGAAAAAAATTTCCTAGTGTAAATTCGGCTAATTTTTCTAATTTTAATGTTGGATTTTGCCCAAATTTTTTGACACCAAAAAAATGTGGAGGAAAAAAAAAAGAAAAAAAAAAAACCATCAATTGATGTTTGATATGGTGTTAGTGACTTTCAAAAGACAAACAAAATCAGGTTAAGTAGGGTTTAGGGTTTATTTTAGGGTAAGTAAGTAAAAGAGGGGGAAGCCACTAACCCTAGCCCCATGAGCACTTGGGGAAGCAGCAGCAGCAGCAGCAGCCCCATCTATGGTTTGCCCCTAGCCTGTGTACCTACTACCTACTACTAGCTAGGAGAAGCCAAGATCTGAATGTCTGGGTGCAACCCAACATGAGGTTTGATTGGTTCTCCATCTCCTGATGGCTGGGGGAATGATGTGTCAGAGCCCAATAAATAAATAAATAATTAATTAATTATTAAGAAAAAAGGATGGGAAAAAAAAGGAAGGACATGATCTGTGAATGTGAAGGACCGAGTTCAATTTTGTGATGTAGTCAAAATGGCAAATGATCCATATAAAGATTTAGTTAAATTTTGGCTACAAGCTAAGTATGAAGAGTCAAAATTATTTTAAACATCCTTCTATATTTCTGGCTAAACAATACTTGAACCATGTATTAAGAATCTGTTGATTTTTTACAATTAAATTTTGATCTTGAAAAATCTCTCAAAAAAACACTCGATTTTTAGCACTTCAAATTTTTTAATATGAATATAAATATTTGCTATACATTGCCAGACCCTAAAACAAAATCAAATGAAAAGACTGCAAAAAACCCATCATCAGAAGGCAGCACAGTAATAAGTAGCAAGTAGCTAGCAACAGTCCTCCCAGCTGCCAAAACACACACACACAATCTCTCTCTCTCTCTCTCTCTCTCTCTCTTTCTGGGCCCCCAAAAATCCTGATTGCATGCAGGTGGTGGAAGTGCAAGAAAACCAACAAACAGCACAAGAATTTAAACTGCATTTCATCAACTGGCAGGACAGCAGCAGCTCTTCCTATCTCCTGACTCCTGAGAGTCCTTCCTCATCAGTCCTCACCAAAAGGACTTCTCAGAGAGGAGGGAAGAGGATCCTCTAAAAGTACCTGACTTTAACTTACTTACATGTGAGGTGGTGCAAGAAGAGATCATGGATCACTGGCCAGTGCCTGCACTTCTGCTGCTGGGCTGCTGCTGGCTGCTGCTGGCTGCTGCACACAGTTATTGATGAATATCTCTTTCGCATGCTTCCTTCCATACCTCCTGCTCCCACTCGGTCAAAGAGATCTCAGTATTTGGGTACAAAATACTTGAAAAAAGGATGAAAGGTTTTCTCGCCTCACCCAAGAAAGGGGGACGAGGACTGAGGCCAAGGAGCTACTTGGCCTCTCTTGTAGGGGCCATGACACTCAACGTACCCAGTCGGAATGTGGACTGCTGGTGGTGGGGTAGGTAGTAGGTGGGTATGTATGTAGGTACAAGTTACACAAACACGTAGGTGAATGCATTTGAGAATTTGGTGGCGTCTTGGTGCTTTGTACTTGTCATTGGTATTGTGGTCCCTGCCATTGTCGTGGTGCTGGCAGGCGGGCATGCTACCACTCTTCTCTACTTCTGTTTTTTAAAATTCTCACCATCATTTTGGGCATTGCTCTTTTTTTAAACCCTTTTTTCCCCTTTTTTTCAAATTTCTAATGTAGTGAGAATAAATTGCTGAGGTGGTGATCAATCAATCCATAAGATGACGATTAAAGAAAATGTGACTACAGATTTTTAAATGAAAGTGAATTTTTTTGAAGAATCCTTCTACATTATTTGCTACCCTACTGGAACTTAGTGCAAAACCCTGGTGATTTTTCCTCCAAAAAAAAATCTGAAATATGGCAACTAGAAAACCTGAAAAAACACTTTTATGTTACCATTTAGCATTAATTGACCAGACATTTTTATATTAAAAAAACTGTTCCAACTGTAGAAAACTGGCAAAACACTGCCCTAAAAATAAAAATTGTGTCCAAGTGTGGTGATTTTTTGTCCGCATTTGGGTCTTCTTTTCGACTTCCAATATTGTTTCAAAGCAATCCGGTAATTTCTATTAAATTTTCCCTTCTCCTTTTGGGCTTTTTGTTGAATTAAAAGTGCTCAGGGTTTTCTGGCATTAAAGTCTACTACCTTCCTGCAAGGATTTTTATTTTTATTTTTATTTTTTTCCAGTTTTCTGATGCAGTATCCTTAGCAATCATTGTAAAAAAGGTTTAACATTAATTGATGAGACTGTGCTAAAAAACCACTCTGCAAATCCTCATGAACACTATGCAAATTGACATGCAAACTACTACGTAATGGAGCCTGTTTTGGTGCCCGTTCAAAAATTTGGGATTGCCTAGCCCATTGTGCCCATTTTGGTGCCCAAATTCCTCATAGGCACTTCACCAGGCACAATGGCTTTTACCCAGGTAAGCTCCATAATAACCTTCATAGGTCTAGATTTGGGGGGGTGGGGGGTCATCATGGTGAATGGCAATTTGTCAAATGGGTTTAGCCTTATCCCACATCGTGGAATATTGAGGATAGGTTTTTTGATTTAGGGATAGGCTTTGCTAATGACACAACAGGCATGAGGAGGTTGCAAAGGCACTTGCATAAAGGGTTATCACCAACAAAGCAACACTTGTTGTCAAAATAACATCGAATCGTTAGCACATGAATTCAAACTAGTGCCATGGTGACCACATGGCAATCACAATGCAACAATTTCAATTTCCAAGCCATCCATTTGACAACCATGCATGATGACCAACATGGCCACACATGAGTCTAGGGAAAGAGGTTGTCCATCACCCGAGCTCCAATGATGTTTACACAAGGCTACGATTTCTAAGAAGTCAAGAGAGTCAAATAATTAGTTTCAACCCTTGCTTCTTAGGGGGTCCCCAAATACCCTCACACAACAACTTCCAGATACCCATCTCATACCGACTTAGAAATAATTTTCTGATTCTAGTTGAACATGAAGCTCCACAATATATAATTGTGGGCAAACTTTGAAGTACTGAACCGACTGCTTAAATGTGAACATAATGTTTAGCTGATGATCTAGCCATGTGATATAAGCTACTTACTTAATCAAAAATTCATCTTGTGCATGCCAAATAACCTAACTATCAATGTTCTTTTGTTGGGCGAACTTTTGCACAATGGCAACAGATTTTTGTGGAAACCTTGTTGAACTTTTGAAATCACAAAATTAAATTTTATATATGTATATTGTGCTAACCATGTTACATGATTCCATTATCACTCATGATTTGTTTGAGTTTGTTGTAAAGGGCAGAGCTGTTCATTAATCACTGAGCTCTGTTGTTTAACCAGGGTTCAGAATTCCCTTAAGCAGCATCATTTGTCTTGGGGAAGTGGATGAAGATCTTCTAGCCTACCAGTTGTTGTTTTGTCGTATCTGAATTTTCACCAGGTGGTTTTACTTCCCCTCCTCAGTTACGTACAAAGTACGTGACTCTTGGAAATGCAAGCTGAGAATGCGCTCGGCTTTTGCAAACTTCACTCTTTTGCTTTTGTCGTCTACTGCCCTGCCCCCTGGCTGCATGCAAGTGGAGCTTGCTGGATGAGGAGCAGGGTACTACGGTACTAAGTATACAAGCTAGTAGATGATGATGGTACAAAGACTCAAAGGTTTCAAATGGGTCACTGACAAAAGAGGATCACAAACTGTGTTCATGCCGACTACCAACTTGACAGAAAGGTCATCTAGTCTAGCCTAACGTACACTCTTGTTTTTCTTGATGGAGTTTTATTGTCTCCAAGAATTTAGTGACAAGAATCTTATAAAACAATTTCAGTCAGTTCCCCTGATCTTGTGTCAGAACATTGAAGAGTCAAATATTTTTAACTAGACATGCTGGAAAAGCATGATATCATGTCAGCTTGCACACTCAAAAGGATTGTTGCATTAAAAAATTCCCCCTCCCCCATTGATAATAGCATTGAAATGTCCTGCTGCTTTTGCTGTTATTAAGTTACTACTATCAATCAGTGTGCGCACACACACACACATATATTACAAACAACACATCTTGTGTGTCTTACACCACATCAGATCTTGGTTTCCTGAGAGTGTGAGCTTTGGTGGTCACAAGTGTCGTGTATTCTTTGTCCACAGAGATAGATACAGCTTTTGAAAACAAAGCTTCTTAAGACGAAGTACACAGGCTCTGGCCTTGAATGGCAAGTTCAAAACCCATGTTGGGCGGGTATCAAAAGCCGGCCAAAATATCACCTGGGCTGATATCAACCTTTGAACACATCCAGATATCACATTTAGTGATATCCAGATCCATGGATATTACTTATGTGTGATGAGTCAATCATGAGATCCTTTTACCCTTTTCATACCTTTCAAAACATTGATACCCGAGGTGGAGTGAACGGGTGTAATAGGGTCAAAAGGTATAGCTAATTAGTGATAGGTTTGTCACAAATGTCTAGGGGACGAGTAGCTTACGGTTTCTATTAAATGTGTTGTTGTTGTGTAGCACATTTCTGTCAATGTCCATGTGCACTCTAAAATACATTCTTCACTCAACAAATAAAATCAAAGCAAAGAACTTGTTTTCAACTTAAGAATTATTTATTCCCACCACCAACCACAAAGAAATGATTGAAATCAAGACCAACAATGACACAAAATACATACAAACCAAGATTTTAGTGGGGGGGAGTTCTTCTGCATACACTCAAATCTCAACACAAACCGCCCCTAATGATAAAAGAAACATGGGGGTTAGGATCAATGAATGAAAAAAAAAAAATGCTCAAGTTTTGCAATTCAAAATTTGTGAAAGAAAAAAAAATTAAGGAAAAGAAAATGATCAAAGATGCAAGGGGGAGAGGCACAAGTATTAAAATTTTGAGAGGGATGAAGTTGTTGAACTACAACGATATAAAATGTTAATTATTGTCACCTTGTTGATTTAATCCAAAAAAAAAAAATTGACAATGATTTTTTGTAATTAAAATTTTATAATTGTATTGAGAAAACCACCTTAAATAACTAACTATCCTCAAAGTTATGAGACCCAACACTTGAGAACACTAAGAGTTTAAACATATTTTTGGCATTGTGCAAGTAACATAATATTTACAAGAGCATGTAAACTTCCCTAATCTATTTTTGACACAATGCAAAAAAAAGTTGTGGGACAAAGTTGCAAGTTTGCAAAAGACAAAAGCAAGGCTCTTGCTAAGGAGTTATAGGGGATACATGATTTGTTTGGGAAAAACAACCCCTGAGTTTGAACTTTTGGGGTTAAACAAAATACCATATATAGACTAGGTGAGCAAATAAGAGATGGGCATCAAACCTTCTTTCTAACATTGTTCACCAAACCCATTCAAAGTGAGTGAGATAAGATGGCCACTTACAATCATGTTTTCAATCCCAAAAGAGCATAATTGGAAAATATGACCATGTAAAAATTATAATTCTTATGACCACTTCTCATGTTTTTTCACTCCATTCAATTCCAATCATGCAAATAGGTTGTAATAAGATAAGATGCCATAGTTAGCATCCTTTTTTCTCAAATTTGTGAAATACATGTGAGTTGGCAATCATGCACAAGAGGACATAGCCAAAGGCCAAAAGGGGAAGTAGAAAAATTTAGGATTCCTCTTGCAATTTGGTGACTTGTTGGAACATATTCTCTAAATTTAGTGACTTTAGATTTTTTTTCCCTCATAATGTGGTGACTTGGGCCCATTTTTTCCACTCCCCCAAAAAAAAAAACCTTCGTACCTTTCACACCTTCCCCTTCTTCTTTTTTGCCAAGTTATGAAAATTTGCCCCCAAACAAAAACACTAAGGTATGTTTAATTTATGCTTACCCGATCTATGCCAATATTCTTCTCTTGGACTAGTTTTGGGGATGTTGCATCGAGTTACAAGTGGACAAGTTTGCAAATTTTATGTGTTTTCTTGGTTTTTTCAGCCTTAGTCACCATACCATAGTACTGAAATGGAATTCTCAAATTTTAGTAATTAATTAATTAATTAATTAACAAACATGTGTCGAAGTTGCCAAGGTACTAACCCTACTTCTAACTGGCCACTAGCCATTGCTGGACCTCATAGGTTGTCACCAGTGTCAGGTGGGCATTGGGATGGCACCAACCCCCTTCCGGTTATCATGGCGGTTCTTTAGTTTCATGACTGCTGTTCTCAGAAAATAAGAGAACCGGTTCTGTTGTATAACCGCCAATCTTACACATATGTAACAATAACCAAAGAATCACCCAGTGAACCTTCTGGGGTGCTATCCAGCCTTTGGTTTTTGTGATACCCATCGGTTTTGGGTATTCGACAAATTCAGAATCAAGGAATCACCAGTTCCGGGTATTTCAAGAACTCCAAAGAACCACTGGGTTTCATGAAAGAACCGGCAAAGACCGGATGGTTTTATTAGGCAGATATTTTATTTTATTTTATTTTTAAACCATGGTCATATGTAGTAACTGGGAATTTGATTTTTTTGATAATTATAGTTATTTATCAACACCAAGTATTTGATTTTTTGATGACCCCAGTTGTTTATGAAAATCGGGTATTTCACTTTTTGATAACCATGGTTTAGGGTTTAGGGGTGACTGGCTTGTAACATTTAATTTTCACAACTCACTACTTTGACACTCATGCCAAAGAGGAGGCACTTTATAAAGAAGGTGCTCGACATTGAATTGGAAATTTGTGACATGATTTAAGTCTGGAGCAGCATAAAGGTGAACCCATTATAACACAATTAACAAATTTGCTCAAGAAGACAAGGTTTGCAAACATTTTAATGAACATTATTATTGGCTCTATATGTAACACAAAATCGGCAAATGCATGAATTTGGATTTGTTATAATATGATCGTATTGGGTGTGTTGCGTTTTGGAAGTGAGGTATCTTACATATGGCACTTAAAACCATGTTGTATAAATATGACTTTTATAGATCAATAGCATTTTATTTTATTTACTTCACGGTTCCATATACTACAACAATCATACTATGTGGGGTTATGAAAATGATTATGGTTACCCAAGGTTTGTCATAGCTAGGATAGTCATGTATGATGTTTTAAGCACCTTAGGGTAAATGTAGTCTTGGAACGGGTAGCCTCTAAACACTTGGAAAATGCTGCCACAAAGATTCAAGGTTGAGTTCACCCTCTTGCATTTTCATTATTCATTTGCAATTTTTTTTGGTTGCATTGCTTGCAAGGTGTTAAAACTAAAGTGTGAACATGTTTAGTGATTATGAAGTGCAAGGTTTTTTGCATTGTTCCTTTGTGCTATTATTTTTTTGTTGTTTTTTCATCTTTTTCTTTCATCATTATTGTTTTTCATTGCTATTTCGTTGTTACACTCTCACATTGTTGCTGGTTTGTTTTCTTCATGTTGTTGCTCCATCACATTGTTGCTTGTCCATGGCTACTCCATGTTATTTGTCTATGGCTTTTTTTTAGCATTGCTATTTGTTTGTGGTTATTCCCTCGCATTGTTGTTGGTTTGTCATTGAGTTGTTATTGGTCCATCCTCACACAACTATTGGTCCTATGTCATCACCCCTTCACATTCCTACTATCACTATGTTGTTATTCTTTCAACCTCAAGCACCATGCCCAACCTTGTACCTATTAGGTTTGTCATTGTTGTTCCTTTGTGTTATTGTTGTTCCATGTGTTTGGTTAATAACCCCCGCCCCCCGCCCCCCCTCAAACAATTTGCTTGTGCAAGTAAGCTATGGAGTGTGGAATTCAACCAAGAAGCTCTTGCAAGCTCTAATAGCAAACACCAAGAAAGCCTTTTTCTTTTTTTTCAAGTTTTTTTTTCCTTTTTGATGTTGTTTCTTCTTTTTCTTTCGCCTTTTTTGCAATATTTTAATGTAGACATCATTTTTTTTTTCTTTTTTTTTTTCTTTTTCTTTCATTTTCTCCATTATTTTTTTGGTCTTTTTTTGCATGTAGTTGTGGATTGTGGAGCTTAACTAACAAGCTCCTCCAAAGGTAAGTTTTTTTTTTCTTTTGAACTTTTTTTTCTTGTTTCTTTTGTTTTTCTTTGTTTTTGTTGCTTCATTTTTTTTGGAAAATATTTTAATGTAAATGTCTTTCTTTTGTAGAAAAAAATTCATTTATTTCCTTTTTCTAGTTTTTTTGGAAAACTTTGATGTGGATGTTTGTTTTCTAGCTGTAGGAATTGTTTCTCAATTGCAAAACCATATATTTGTTTTTTCCATCTTTTGCATCTTGTGAGAGGAAAAAAAGTGAGCAACTTTGTTCAATGTAAATGTTGGTACCCTTGGTTTTGTTGATGGTTTGGTAGAGCATAAAGATACATAATTATTTTCCCCCATTTGTCAAGCAAAAATGTTTTGTGAAAATTAAAAATGGAGAAATGATCCCAAAATGAAAACAATGATGAATGTGAAATATATATGAACAATGTTGTATGGAAATACATATAATGGAAGATGAAACTGAAATTTTGAAAGTTTGAAAATAGAAATGAACAAAAGTTCACAAAGACAACAAAAATAAATAATAATAATTGAAAAAAATTGCATGTTCAAAAAAAAAAGAGAAAAAATCACAATATAAATGCATTGTGTTGAACTTTTTATTGTGTGAATGGTAATAAGTAAATTGATGTGAAAATGCCTCAAACCATGAGATGTATATTTTCTTACAATAATTCAATTTTTATAATTAATGCAAAAACAAAAGTAAAGAAGGGTTTAATTTTTTATACAACACAACGAATGACATAACATCATTGAAAAAACATGTGTCTGCAAATCATTTTAACATTGCAAAGATGTTTGAAAAAGTAAACAATGCTTTAAAAGATGATTGGATAAAGAACTTGCCAAAAAATACCTAATTTATTTAACAATGTAATTTCCAAAGTTCTTTAGTGCTACAAAAGATCATTTTAAAAAAATGGATGTGTAGCAAAAGTATTTTGGGGAAAACTTGGGTTTGTTGATTGTTATAAACCATTTGCCCATGTAATTTGTTGAAAATCCATAGTTGAAAATCCATAGTTGAAGTAGTTTAGTTTGCATTTATGCTTTAACTAGTTTGAACCCTGTGCCTAATGCGTAGGTGTGTGTGTATTTGATGGTACATTACATATGTGCCAAAAATATATATTACATAGTGACAGCCAAGTGTTGTAGGCGACATGCAGTAACTTATTGGACAACACAAAATGTTTTCCCATATTTTTGGTCGAACAAATCACAAAATTTGTTTTTAAAAAATCACTAAATGTGAATATGCCAGAAAAGTCACGTAGCACTAATTTTTCTAATGTTTGGAAAAAATTATCCGAACTATAGAAAATTGGCAAAAACAAAAAAACAATTGTCCCAAACACTAAAACTTGTGTCCAAATGTGACAAAATATTTTTTCCTACCAAAAAAAAAGATGCATTTCTCAAAAAAATTGCAATTTTTTTTTTGAAAAAAGGGAATTTATGAAGAAAAATCCTCTTTTATTTTTTTGAAAGTTCTAACTCATATTTTTGAGAGAATTCACCATGAAACAAATTGGTCAGATTTTGGGTTGGGTGGATAATTTTATTTTATTTTATTTCTAATTTGATGACATCCGCTAAAAATATTATTAATTTTCAATTCACTATATATATGTGTATTCCACTCTTTCTTTGCCT
>Ga0116227_10005811_pt1 | contig 25565 bp, 21 predicted proteins | sample S1TSphgellanicum_FD_89693 | JGI IMG/M metagenome (GOLD analysis project Ga0116227, IMG submission 89693) | Host-associated microbial communities from peat moss isolated from Minnesota, USA - S1T2_Fb - Sphagnum magellanicum MG | ecosystem: Host-associated > Plants > Peat moss > Unclassified... | reverse complement strand
CTTCTTCATTAAGCTTCTCTACCAAGCTTCTATCACAAGCTGCCTCCTTTCCATTCCGTTCTTCCCCCACTTCCATGCAGCAGTAATGGGGCGCCGTAATAAGAGGACGGCTAATAAAACACATAAACCTCAAGATCAGCCAACGTTCATACTTGGGTGGGGACCTAATTTCGTGTTACACCATAACCTTGGAGTTCCCAATAATCTGAGTCCCAGCCTAAATGTGAATTCCTAAAGTTTTCATTCAACACCTCCCCGCCCCACCCACACTCTTATTAATCAATAGTTTTAATGCCTTCTCCAAACCAACCTTTTGTTCCCTATGGCTCTTCATCACTTTGACCAAGTACACACATTTTTATTCATGTTGTTGTCCTACAGTACTCTTGCTTATAGACCCCAATGCATAGGGGAGAAGTCCTAGAGTTTAACACAACCACACACCTAAAACATGCAAACATTTTCCTCAGATTATTTAAACCAAAAAGAAAAGCACAACTCCTCTATTCAAATCCCCCCTCTTTTTTTACAAAAAACAAAATACTTGTTCTTTAGCAAGGTGTCCTTTTTATTTCCTCCATTGCGCATTCCTACATCAAGTTCCACAACCAACACATCCCGTTGAGCTTCACCATCACCAACAAACATCAAGAGCAACAAACACAAAATTGTCTTTATTGACGTCTTGAATTAAAACACATGAATATAATATCACCAATTTCTTCAACCCCATAAACCTACAATAGACAAAAACACACACATTGCCATTAAGGAAAGAAAAGGATCAACATTAACTGCCTACTCTTTTGTCTCTTTCGCCTTTTGGCAATTTGATCTTTTCATTAGGTCTTCATCTAGGTAAAATTAGATTTCTTTTCATCCCACAATAGTTTACTTTTTCAAAACCTCAACATCACCTCATACCCAATCTTTTGAGGAATTTGGTTCTAGCCTTTGCTTTATACCCATTGTTTTTAGAAGTTTGAATAGCCATAATTGAACTGACCCGAAAGGAAACAATGGTCAAAGGTATCAACATAAAGCTTGGGTGCATAACCTATCTAAATACCCAAAGGAGTCTTCAATTGTTTTTAAAGGTTTGAATAGCCATAACTAAACTTAATTCGAAAAGAAATATGGTCAAGGGTATCAACATAGAGCTTGGGTGCATAAGCTATCTACATACCCAAAAAAATCTTCTTGATTGTTTTTAAAGGTTTGAATAGCCATAATTGAACTTGATTCAAAAGGAAAGAATGGTCAAGGGTATTAACATAAAACTTGGGTGCATAACCTATCTAAATACCCAAAGGAGTCTTCAATTAACATTAAGTTTTGTAGTTTGTAGATTTCTCCTTGAACATTACTATGGGCCACTTTGTTGATTACAACGATGCTTTCATGACATTCCCTTTTTGTTTTCTACATTTCCAAACATCAAGCTTTCTAATGAAGCATGGAATATGCACTTGTTATTAAACTAAAAGAACTAGAAAAGGGTAAGTGGTTCCCAATTTCAACACGTTTTTTTTTTTTTTTTTCATTTTGGTTTACGGTAGAATATGGTGTTATTTGTTGTTTGTTTCCTGTTTCATCACACATTGTCAAAAGCTTTGTGTGAGGTGGGGGGGTAGACTCCTAAATTAAAAAATTGTCACCTTTAAGTTTGAAAGCAAATGTGTGAAGTAAAAAAGGTGAGCTACAAAATTTGGACATTTGTAGTGACCTTATTTTTCATTGCCTATCACCAAGCTTTGTGATTGTTTTTGTCTTTTGCATTGTTGCATTTATTTTGAAGCAAATGGATAGCAATGAAAGTGGAATAATTTTTGTTATATGTGGGGATCTAATGTTTTATAACCTTTCAGCTCAAGTTCTAATTTTTGGACTTTGTGCTTATTTATTCTTTTTGCACCTTGTTATTTTTCCTTTGAGGTAAGTTTGTAAATTAACAAGGGTAAGGGGAAAAGTTTTTGCATTTGTAGTGACTTGTTATGTTGTCTTTCATCGAGTGAAGAACCTTTGATCATTAACCTTCTTTTGGCACCTCATTGCTTATATTTTAAAATGCATTCGTGAAACTAGTGAATGAAGGAAATCTTTTGGCTTCAAGCATTTGTGGTGATTATTAACATGTGGGTGAATGCATAATATAGTGACTCAATAATGACAAAAAATACACTTTTGATAAGTCTATACAAGATTCTTTTAAATAATTCAAACGGACACATTTGTTAGTTTTTAAAATATTATTATTCTAATCTAATACATGTTCAATCACCTACAAACCTTCCCAAATCTATGTGAAAACTTGTATTTAATGTAACTGATGTCATTTTTTAATTTGGAAGTTCTAAAAAAAAAACCCACAAAGTCCAAAGGAATAATGCCCCATCTCAAACTTTCAAATAATATGCTTTTGCGACAAAGAAATTGAAAAAAAAATTGCAACTTATATGAACTTATGAAAATATGGTCAAATTTAAACCATTCAAAAGTCCCTAACTATCAAACAATTAAAGTTTTCAAAGAACAGATTCTTCATGAGTTTATCATGTTGTATTACATTATATATTGAGTCCCAATAACAAATTTGGAGTGTGAATCAATATAATTTTTTTCATTTTGTGTTGTCCCAACCAAATGACCAATCCATATTTTTCAACTTCAAAAGTCCATTACTATTAACAAATGATAAATAAATAACCACATAATGATCTTCATAATGAACTTTTTAATTTAGATTCAAGTCCCAATTAGTAGATCTAAGGATATATTAATCACCATATGCATTTGAATAAAAGGTACCTAGGGAAAAAATACCATTTTGTCACAAAAGTGAACCACTGTAACTTGCATCTATCCATGTTCAATCACTTCACATCAACCCTTAAATCTTAAACCTATGACTTCTATTACATTTAATTTGTTGTTTAAAGGTTTGGAGTAGTTTTTTTGTTTTTCCTCACCTTTTAGTTTTTAATTACAAACATATTCAATTGGAAGTGATGGGTGAATCCTTTTCATGTCCTATGAGGAATGTTCATGATATTAATTCTAATGAAAGGATTTTAAGTCAATTTTTGTAGCACAATATGATAATATTTATAATATTTATATATTAACAATATACAAGTTGCGCACAAAAGTGGGTAGTTGCATTGTTAAATCCATCTAGTAATATTCTAGGTTCTGGGAAATGAAAGCAATAGGAACAAGAAGTGAAAATAGGAGCAAGAACTATTCTTCTTCCAACTTTAAAGTGGCAAATAATCACAAAAGTTTTGAAATCAATAGTATAAATAAACTACAAAATTTTTACAAGAACTCAAAATAACAAAACTTAGTAGGAAAAATGAAAACATTTGAACTTATGAAGCACATATAACTTTGAAATGCAAAATAAAAATTTGTAATGGAAAAGACAACTTCAAAAATACAAGAATTTGAATTCTACTCAACATCAAAATATAATACACAAGTTATGTTGAACTTACCTAAAACCAAACCTTTAAATATATCAAAATAAAAAGTGCAAATCTAAATTCAAAACAGTGATGCAACCCAAAATAATAAAATTCCTAAAATATTTAAAAAATCGATAAATTTTTATTTACAATTTAAGAAATCCTAATTAATAATTACATTTAATCACCAATTTTCTAGTACTAAAAATCATCAACAAATTTCAATAACATGAATCTAATACTCAAATCTGGTAGTGAAATTTGGTGGTCAATTTTCAATAGTAAAATCTAATAATTAAATTTTTTGTATGAAAAATCTTAATATCATCCTATTAAGATTTTTTGACCTTTAACATCATCCTCCCTCCCATTTTTGATTGTTTCTTCAATGTGATCATCTCTCTAAATAAGACTACAAATTATCCTACCAAATAATTAAGAATATTCTATCATGGCAAAAGGCCCTACAACATTTACAACATGGCCTATGATATTTTTAATTGGCTTTGCAACAACTCTTAATGCAAAATCATTCTCCATGGTAATTGTGGTATCATGTTCCTCATTTTGTCAACTACCAAAGCCAATGAGTGTTTGGGTCTTCATGTGCCCCAAAAAAATATTGGAATTGAATTTTGGTAGTTCATAAAAAAGGAAGGCATTTCGATAAATGTTGAACCTCACTTAATAACTTTGCTTGTATTGTTAGTAACTAGTAAAAGCTTTGTTATACATTTTGGTAATCTAGTTTTTCTATAGGTCCCACTTCTTTAATTTACCTTTCTTTGTATTCCTCTAATAGATCATTGATTTTACCTTCATGAAAACAGTCTCCATCTTTAAATTTCAAACTTAGCCATCTAGTGATCGTAGCCATTTACAACCTTTGCCCTCCTCCTAAGGGTCATATTCCATTACATCAATCTCCTCATGATTCAAAGATCTACTTTCACCTTTGGATATTCTTTTGTTGGAGTTCAATTTTTTAGTATGATGTTTTTTGTTTACATCTTATTCCTTTAGCCTCTCACCCAAGGAAGAGTTTTCTTGTTTTGCCCTTTAGGCCTTCTTTTTGGCCAACCTAAACTCCTTGTTAGTCATACTAACTTGCATGTCCAAAGTTTTTTAGTTTTGTTCATTTTTCTTCCATTCAAGCTCCACTTGATTCTTTTCTTCCTTAAATGCATCCAAAGCAATATTAATTTTCAAAATTGATTATTTAATTCTAGTAGTTTATTTTGGTAATCTTCATTTTATATTTAGGCTTCATTCAATCTAGCCTAAACACCTTGGAAATTCTACATGCCTTGAATGGTCAAAAAATCTAATTGGTGGAGTCCATGTAGGAGTTTAGTTATTTTTTGAGTTTTAACAACTCTTCTTGTGTTTTCTACATACATTTTTTCTATAACCAACATTTTAGTAATGGATGTCTAGAAAATTCCCCCCCCCCTTTTTTTTACTATTAAACATAATTAACAAAAAACAACAAGTGGTCCTCTAGCCCCCTAAAAGAATATGTTAGGGAAGAAAAAAGGTCTTGCAAATGGAGTCTACCTTCTACAAACTTGGGAGTGCTAAAAAGTTGTAGTCATATTGAAAATGACATTTTTGGTTGTTAGGATGATGTTGAGGTTCCCATGCCCATTGGGAATGGAGGGGTTTTTAGATTAGTTCAATTGGAAATGAATTTTGATTGCATATTAAAATTTGGTATGTTTTGTATCAAAATTGCCTTTCACTATAACCTATAATGCAAAGTTTTAGAAAGGTTGGGAAGAACAAGTTTTGGTGCACCTTCTTGTGTAGGAAAATTTGGTCTGGCTACTTTGGGACTATTAAAATTTTATGGAGGTCTTGTTAGACTTGGGCTTTTCATCTTCATCTTCTTTTTTGGGCTAGATGGTATTTTTTATGATTGCAATGTTAATATACATTTCCCAAATGATGACATCTTGCCTTCAAGGTAGCACAACTTCAATTTACCCAAATTCTAACTCTTCAAAGTTAATAGCAAGTTTGTTAGCCCAACTTTTGGCATTTTGAATTCTAGTTCATTGATTTTCGGTATTTCAACCATTTCCAATGGTCAACTAGATTGACCAACTTTTGAAAGGTTGAATGGTTGTTGATTTAGTGCAAGGGGTTTGTTTTCTTAGAATGCATATATGTTGATGATGTGAGCCTCACAATTTGCCTCCCTTAGCATATTTTTGTCTTCATTTTCTAATTTTGGTATTTGCAAATTTGGATCCATCAAAAACCAATTTTGAACTAAAATGCTTACAACTTGAATTGGACTAAAATTTGGTTCCTCACTAGGTTTGTCTTGCTTCAATTTTGTGGGCGTTGATAGATCTTTCATAACATGTTGTATAGCTTATTGAAAACAATAACTTATTAATTGATTTACTTTCCTTGTTTTACCAAGGCAACAAAAATCATGAGCTTTTTGCTCACATACGTGATTTGACTCCCATTCAACCAAATTGCTTAGATGACCACCAACATCTACACCACATGCTTCCCCTTTAGCTAGGAAACCTTCCATCCTTCCTTGTTCGACTACATTTAAAGGTGCCATCATGATGCACATTATGCTACATTCTTTTACTTAATTAATGGCAAGCTATTAATTTTGGATTGTGGCACACACAATGGTTTTGGTAATGAATACCATTACACCTTGCACTACCAATTCTATCAACTTTGGATTGAACTAGACCATTGATTGCAAAAATTCCTTCATTAATTGGTTTATAGGCCCCAACTACACATTATAGATATTGAAAATTATAATATGTTTGGCCCATTTGACATCCTTGCTATCTGTCCGTTTCTAAAACTTGTCCATTTTGATTGAAAATAGCTTCCCTTTATTAAAAAAGCTCATGACCATTTTTTCCTCTTTTGTTTTTCTATTTGCAATTTTTGTATTCTTTCCCCTTCCACTTCCTTCAATATTTTTGCTTCTTTCTTGTTCACACTCCCTTTCATGGCACTTTCACACAAACTAGAAAGAAAAAATTTAAAATTAGAATGCAAAGATAAACATATTTTTTTAGTGAGGGAAAATGAGTGGGGTGGTTCCCTTTATATAGAAGTTAATAAGGGTAGAAACACCATTTTGAAATTATTTACGTACATCAAAACAAAAAATGCAAGTCTAAGTCCAAAATGGTGATGCCATTGAAAATAATATATTCTTAAAATCTCTTTAAAATTAGTAGAAGTCAATATTATCGACAATTTAGAAAATCTTAATCGGTAATTACATCAAATCACTAATTTTTTGGTATAAAAAATAAGGAACAATTTCAAAAACATAAACTTAGTACTCAATTTCAGGGCTGAAATTTGGTAGTAAAATTGAATAAAAGAAAACCTATCAAGAAGCTGTTGAAATTTAGGATTCATTACTACATTGTTAATGTTTGTCACTTCAAACAAACTAATTAATGACATTTTGCCTCTTAATCACTTGAGATAAAGTTAACAACACAAAACTACACATCATGCACCATTTTCAATGATTCCAATGATAAAATGTTTATGTGTTTGATAAGCAATTGACCAATACAAGTTGCACATACGTAACCATAGTTTTTCTACCAAGCCAAACAAAACCTCTTCCACAAATACCTTCTTACATAGGAACACAACCCGTGCACACAACCTATATGCTAACCTTTGGAGCTAAATGAATCAACAATATTCATACACAAGAACCTTTTAAACATGAACAACATTAAATCCTCCAAAAAACCAATGTGTGTTGCATCATTTAATATTATGAATTGAGTTGCAAAAAGTATAAGCCAAAGATAACATTTGGGGATACATATTGTGCCTATTTTTTTTCCCAACTCACATTCAACTATAGTTTTTTGGGCAAATACGTGCTTTTACTAACAAGTTCTTCATTAAGGTGCCATACTCATAGTCAAAATGATTTTTCATTGTTGTTAAGCCATGAAACTAATTATGGTAAAAAATGGGGCCTTTTTAACACTTGGTGCGTAGGGCCAAAGTTTTAGGACCAATAATTTCATTACATTGGAAAATAATATATTTCATAACTTGGTTTAGAAAAACATCAACAAGTTAATTATTGTTCACTTTTAAAAATGCCCCTATGGTTGAATTGCAATTGTATGGCTTCCAAATAATTCTTTGTTTTCACAAATTCCCCATCTAAGCTTTGAGTATGATTCATCACCATTAATAAACTTTGGAAAATGCATGTTAAAGCTAAGAAAGGATTGTTAAGATTTGATGTATAAAAAAATTTGACTATTAGATTTTACTAACTTTGGTAGGTAGTTGAAAATGTCATTTTGGGTTGAAAAAAACATTTTACAGTTGGAAGTGACATTTTCAACTTCAATATGTAGTTGAAATGTAGTCAAAACCATAATCGAAAACCATAGTTTTTCTGCTAGTGAAGTTCCAAGGGTTAAACTCCTAAACTTTTCACACTAGGGTTTAAACAAAGGATAAAAACGGAATTGGATGAACACAAAAGAACTGTTAGTATGTTTCGATAGGTAGCAAAGTACAGTGTACAAATGACAAATATTTTGCTTAAACTTTTTGATTTGGAGATCAAGAATAAGCATATCATAGAGGAGAAGGATAGATCTATCTAGAATTTACAAAAGGCTTTAAAGGAGTAGAAGTTCAAAGCAAAGTTGTACGATAAAAATAACGAAAATAATCAGGTATTAATAGAACTTCAAGTAACTAAGCAAAAGATTAATAACATGGAGAAGCAAAACAAGGATTTGGAGAACATTATAATAGAAAAGGATTTTTTGCAAGCAACTCTAAAGGAGATAGATGCCAATTACTAGAATTTGAAAGCAAAGAAGGATATTTTGAGTGTGGAACATAACAAACTTCAGAGAGACTATAAGAATACGAAGCAAACTCTCTTGAAGCAGCAAAAAATATTGGAGGACCTTAGAGTGGAAGTTGGAAATGTGTATCAGGTTAAGAATGAAATACAAAGGCAAGCTGATTAGAAGCATGCATAGATTGACAAAAATTTGCAGATGCAGATGGCCTTTAATGAAAAATTACAAAATTTTTAAAAAGAGACTCAAAGAGTTAAACCTTTTAATTATGATAGTGTCTTCACAGAAAATAATGAGTATAAGAAACAAAATATTTTGCTTCCGGTATGACTCAAAGCATTACCAATCAAGGAAAGAGATGCAGATATCTGGTGGGATATAATACATGATATTGTTTATAAGAATATTGGAAAGATTTGCAAGAGGTTTGAGAGAAGTGAAAGGTTATATAGGCATAGGATTCTCAAATGGAAAAGGTAATGCCAACATTTGAATATGAACCTTTGATTCTTTCTCCAAAACCTAAAACCTCAGATGAGGAAGAAAACAGAAGGGATATGGTGGTGCAAGACCATCAAGTACAAGAATAGCAGAGGAGGAGCCAGGGGACCTTAGAGGAGGGAAGGAAAGCCTTAATAAAAAAGCTATTGGTAAGACATATGCATCAAAACAAATTTTGGAACCAAAAAAATTTGTTGTGCAGGATGTCAATTTTTAGGAATATGCATCTACAGTTATAGAAATGGGGAACAAATACCAATTAAGGAACAAAGGATTCAGGAAGTTTAGCAAGATCAGATTAAGTTAACATTAGAGTTGCAACAATAAGAATAGACTCATATTTTATCAAATTTGTAGTCACATGAACAAATTCAAATCACATCATATTTGCAAATAGAGCAACAACCATAAGGGATATCAGAGTTATAGTCATAGGAGTAGACAACAACACATCATTAAATGATTATATAATTGTTAACAGAGGCATTAGAAGAAAAAAAATAGATTCTAAACACAACAAAAAATCAGCTACAAACAAAGCAAATTATAGTACAAATTGTAGTACAACAAGAGTAACATTAGACTTTTGAATCATAAGATCGAAAATAACATCAAATTTAGCTTTCTAAACATATTTTTTGATCTAGAATTTTGGGACATAATACATAATATGGGTGGGGTAATGTTAAAGGAGTAGTTACTTACGATAATAGTTAGTTAATATATTTCTATTTACTTAATTATTGTTTTAGGAATTACTAGCTATATCACATAGTTTTTGTCACCATTTGAATTTGAATAAAACATAGGATTGTTTTCTTTTTGAATATTTTTGGAGAAGAGGAGGAGATGATCATCATTGTAGAACATTGAGTTTTAATGGAATATGAGAAAGAACACTTTGATTTTTGGAAATGTTTAAGTTTCTTAGCCATAATTTTTGTTTTGACGTTTTGTGATCATAATTTCATTGTTGGATTTTTATTCTACAATTAAACTTGAATAGATCTGAATGAACAGATTTTGTTAGTATTAATTTGTGACATGTCAGTCCACATTTAGATCTGAATATAGGATTAAAGATTTTGTATTTTCCAAAGGGGTATTGCATAGCCTTAAAAAAACTTAAAAGGAATGCAATACCTTCATTGGACTAAATTATAATACCCTCGTTAGGTTACACAACAATACCTTCATTGAGCCACATTGTAATACCTTTCTCAAGGTATCTCAAAATACATTGGGCTCCACAACATATATTTTGATACGTGAAGGGGTAATGCATAACATTACCAAAACCTAGAAGGATCTCAATACCCTCATTGCACTACATTATAAACACCATGGGCTGAATTATTTTGGTCTAGGCTATCAAAGGGCAACTGCTCATGCCCAAAACTATTCAAAACACCTACAATACCCCTCTTGAGGTATCCCAGAAATACATTGGGTTCCATAACATATTTTTTGACACATGGCAAAGTATTGTGTTATGGCAAGGAATATTCAATGCACATGCATTACCCCCTTGTAGGTTATCCCAAAAATACATTGGTTTCCAAAACAAATCTTTTGAAATTTACAAAGGTATTGCACAGTTATACAAAGAAACTAATATCATCATTAAGGTATTCGATAATTAAACACCATGGGTTTACACTATTGAAGGGGTATTGCTCATGCATAGATCATTCAATGCACATGCATTACACCTTTCAAGGTATCTTAGAAATCATTTGGGCTCTATAACATATCTTTTGAAACTTGCAAGGGTATTGCATAGCCATACCAAAACCTAAAAGGAAAGCAATATTTGCATCATATTGTGATAATATTTTAAACCATGAAACAAAAGGATATTTTTTAAAATACTTATTACATGTTCAATATAACATGCCCTACACATTGATTCAAGTAAATGAAAGTATTGCAAAGTTTTTCACGTTGATGGTAAAAGGTCATTTGAACAAAGTTATGAAGTTTAAATGCAATACCTTACATCATCATGAGATATTTGCATTCACCATGAAATATAATAACATTTTTAAATATTTGATCCCCCACCAATATATCATGAAATTCATGTTTTCAAAATTATTTATTACAATATGATTTAACATATATAAAATGGACGTAATGGAAAATTGGTCACATTGATGGTACAAGGGTTTAGGGTTTAATGTAAAATTTACTAATTAATGTTAGAGTTTACAGTTTGTCAACATGAAAAAATTAAAAATTCATGCTTAACATTTTTTCAATGATGTATATATTTATGTTTTCCCTTTTAAAGTTGTAAACTCATTTCATATATATAGTTTCTAATTTAATTATATTTTAATTATATTTTAATGAACATTTTTTAAAAAATTAATTAAAGCACATGATTTCTTAAATGGTCTTTCCCATATATTAATCCTATGTATGATTGAAAATTTGCTTAAAACTTTTTTGACATATAATAAATAATTTATAGCCTAAAATAATTATATAGTAGGTTGGTAATATTTTATATCTTATAAAGATGTAACACAAGTCCTTATGTGCAATATCAATTTAGAGAGCTTTTGAGAACCCAATTTGAGTTAGATTTTGTAATCTTCTTTGATTGTTTTTGTTAGGGCTTTCCTTGAATACCTATTGATATGCAATGACCTCATGAAAACAAAAAATTTAAACATGTAGAGTGAAATGATAGGTAAGTTTCAAACCTTTCAAAATCATTTGCCTAATCAATTGACTCAAAATCAAAATATTATCACCATGGGAATCAAAGGTCTTGAAAGTGGGTTGAGTGTCCATGTAGGAACCGAAGGGTTTCGAAAGTGTAGGCTGGACTATGTGCAAAGGTCTAGGGTCCCAAGTGTGGGGGTGGGAGTTTGCACGAGAGTTGAAGGTTTCCACAAGTGTAGGCAAAAGTCTACATGAACTTTAAAAAGTTCAAGTGGTAATGCTCCAAAATTGTGAATTCTTTTCTTTTTCAAAGTTTCTATACATTACTTTCCTTACAAATCTTGAGCATTCAATCTTGTCCTTTGGGTCAAATTTCAAATGAATTGGTCCACCATGAGGATGGAGGATGTTGTTAAAAAGATGTAGGAAATCCCATGTTTCCAATCACTCCATCATGAAAGAGAAGATGTTGTTGGATCCTTTTAGGAGATCCCTGCAATTTTTTTGTAAGAATATGTACATAGGTTTGGAGAAAATAGTCACTTCAAGCTACCAAGTGGTTGACCGTTGCTAGTTCATTTAAAGGTTATAGAAAGAACAACTTATTCCAGAACTTTTATATAGCAAGGTTGGCAAAATGTCATTCATGTTGTTGAATTGGAAAGAGGTGACCATATCATCATATCCTTTAAGGCACATTCAAAATTTCACATGTATGTTTTTGATGGAATTGGAAGAGTCAAGAAGGAAAACAAGGTTTGGGGCCAAAAACACAAACAACCAAATGCAACTCTAGAGAAGAAAATACTACCATTTCTGGCCTTTGATCAACCTCATGATCAGAAAGCAAGACCACAAAGTTGCAATGTTGATGAGGTCAACATTAGGACCTCTGGGTCTAAAGAGATGACGAGAAATTGTTTCAACTCATGTTTTATGTTTCCAACTTTTGTTAAATACTTGGCTCCCTACAATATATATTCTTCTGCAATGAACTCATCATATTTGGTGAATAATCTTTGGAAATGTTGATGATGACAAACCAAAACCATGGATAAAAGAACATATTAGACAATTGGGTTTACAAATGTCAAACATGTTGGAACTTACATGAGGAGCTTTAGAATAGTCAAAAAGATGATTGTTACTCACCTTAATGCTAACAAGCATATTGCCTAATTTGCAAGAAATTCCACATTGCTTCATGCATCAACATGGAAGTTTTCTTCAGAAAGGTGTAAGTATGATAGGTCCAAGTGGCAAAAAATGGTCAATAAAGTATGGGTGGCGTGCCCATTTTTAGAATCCTAGGGGCTATTTTACAACTAGATGGACTGAATTTGCAGCTGATAATGAGCTCAAGGTTGACAACAAGATCCTCTTCACAATCACCTCACCATCTAGTATCATTGTGAAAGTTTTTAAGATGATGGAGGCAGTGTTGAGTGTTGATGACAAGGCTGATGAAGATGATTCTGAGAATGACACTAAAGAGGAAGATATTGTAGATGATGAAAACTACAATGAAAGGGACAAGGAGGACAAGGATGAGGATGACGAAGATGATGTTGATGATGATGATGATGATGACAAGGTGGTCAGGTTAACAAGTAAGAATGAAGAGCACTCTTATGAAAACGACGTCATATTACACTTTTTTAGTTCTGTCTTTAAGCTTGTTGCCATGAATATTAAGGATTGATTATTAGCATTGAAGCACATAAAAACACCAAAAATATTATCATGAGAAATCTCTAAAAGTGGAATTTGCATGGAATTCTTCAAACTTGGCACATGATGCAAATACTTTGTAATCTATGCAGTTGTAATTGAGAAGGTGAAGTGCTACATGTATTTGGTCACTAAAAAATAGACAAAAAGAGAAATCTTTATCTTGGCCAAGTCCATGCCCAAGCACAATTGGGGCCCAACACCAAATGCTACAAAAGAAAATGACTTTATAGGCTTTTGTAAATTCATTACAACAACAAAGAAAACTGAAATCAATGTAAAATCAAGAGATGTAGCCACCTAATCTAGAGCTGACCTTGAAACCTAAACTCAAAACATTTGCTTCACATATGTTGACACATTTTTTACAAACAAAAAGAGAAGTTGGGCAATCTGAACATATACTGATCAAAAGTGGGAATGTTACACAAGCCAACCATCTAAAGAGAAACTCTTTCTTTCTTATGACCCACAATGTTTTTCTTAGGCTTGGACACCATTCACCTCAAATCGAGAGGGTTGAAACTCTAATAGGTCTTTGAACAAAATTGGATCATGATGTCCAACATGCAAATCCATAAACATTTTCCACCCGTTCTTCACCTTGAATCCCACTAATGAATTCTAACAACTTCATGACATGTTATATACATAGGACCATACTTGCCAATCCATGTAAAATATGAAGGCAATTTTTGGAGATAGAAAGACAAAGCACATGTCAAAGGACAAAAGAAAAATGCACCATTGATGTCTATGTCGTTATTGGCTTCTCTTGGGAACCAATACATGAAACTTGATAGCCTTAGGGTCTCATTTAGTACCTACATTTAGAGCAACCCATTCCAAATTCACTCAACTTACTTTCCATTTTTACAAATGTTTCTGCAAATTTGGACACGCAAAAGAGTCTTTAATTAAAAGAGTTTCAAAAGGTTAATGTGTTACCACCAATATGAAAAGTGCCACGGTGCTTTTTGAACATTGTTGTTGTCTAGCCTTTTTCCTCAAAAGATTCATCTCTACATCCTAGATGCAAATAAAAATGGAATTGCAAAAAAAATCCTTTTGTAGAAAACGTTTTGCTTGAGTGACAAACCAAGAAAGGTCTTGCTTGGGACTCTAGGTTTTGCTATGGCTATGCAATACCCCTTCAAGTTTCAAGGTGAATGCAAATATCCCAAGATGATGCAGGTATTGCAGTTAAACTCCATAACTTCATTCAGATGGACCTTCTAATGTCAATGTGAAGAACTTTGCAATACCTTCATTTTCTTGAATCAATATGTTTGGCATTATATAGTGAGCATGGAATAAGTATTTTTTTAAAAAATATTTTCTTTCACAGTTTACGATAGTATTGCAAAATATGTGGTTAATGCTTGCCTTTTAGGTTTTGCTAGGGCTATGCAATACCCTTCCAAATTCCAAAAGATATGTTGTGGAGCCCACCCCCACCCCCTTTTTTTTTGTTTTTTGTTTTTTGCTTTTGAAACTTTTCCCATCCACCCACCTACTACCCCCCATTGTTCCCCACTAACCTATTCACCTATATATTTAAATTAAAAGTAAAGTCTTCCCCATCTACCTACTCACCTATAAATTTAAAATGCACTACTTTCATCCCCACCTACTTTCCCACCCCCAATCTATTTTTCTACCTACCAACATTTTAGGTAAGTACCTACCAAACCCCACCTACATGGCAACACCTACCTACTTGGTTGGCACTCCAATAGACCCCCCAATGGTCAAAAATGATTAGGAAAGAATAAAATGAAGGTATTACATGGAACTTGGTCTTGGTCATTGAGTAAAATTAATAAGGGCAAGATTAAAGTAATTGTCATATCCCCCTATGTAGGGGTATTGTAAATAGGCATTGGTTGTAAACATGCAATTTTTATGTGTTTTGAGGGTATTGCAAAATCTTTTGAAAACCTAAAGTATGTGAAACCCCCCAATTAGGGTACTGCAAGTTCAACATCAGAAGTGTTTCCATGATGGGCAGTATTGCAAAGCCAACATATTTAATGCATGTTGTACACATGGGGGGTCTGGATCAAATAATAAGGCCTAGATAAAATAATTTGATTTATTTATTTTAATGATGTATTTAAGCAATGTGGATTAGATTTAACAATTATTTATGTTAGTATTAGGGTTTTAGAATTTTGGGTTATGGGGACAACAAATATTTATGACTTTTTGCATCTTTTAAGCCTAATTGAAATTAGACCTATTATGCATTTTGGGGGGGATTTGGCATTTGCACATATATGTCACAATACATTTTTTTTTCCTTCTCTTTTTCTCTCAAAGAGAATGGAAAAAGGTTCACAAACAAAGACCAAAGTAAGAGGTAAGAAACACATCATGGCTTCTATTCATGTTTTTTTCATTTGATTTTTTCAAATTAGGGTTTAATTAGTGATTTTTTGGTTTTTGATTTTACTTAGGGTATTTTGTTCCCCCTTACATATGGATGGTCATGGAAGTATTAATTGCATGTGGGTATTGCACATCTAAATTGAAAGCCTTACATATATTCAATTGATTATCTCTAGGAGGATAGGGATTTTTTTTTTGGTGTGTAAGTCTAAATATCCATAAGATAGTTGCGTGATTTTTTTTCCATTTGTAATTATTGCTTGTTTATGGGTTGTGGTAAGGTTCATTTGTAAGGTTTAGGGGTTTTTGTTGATTAGGTTTTAATGGCTTTGTTGGTTAGGGTTATTACAATTTATAAACTTGTGAAGGTATTCCATGGGTTTTCACAAGTTGGGGAATCCTACTACATGGTTATTCCTTCGACAATTCAAAGCATGAGCCGAACTCCATTGTCCCAATCCATTGATATCCAAAACCCAGCAAAGTCACCTTTCTCAAATGTGGACTTGGTGTGGAAAGATGGGTTTAGGCGTGGAGGCCAAAACAAGGTGGCAATTGAAACCACATACATCCCCCATGTTCATGTCTTTGAGTTTTTGTAAGGTGAACGAAGGGATATATAAACTACAATCGAATGGAACATCTCCAAGAATTTGTCCCCTCAACAAGATGTAAAAAAATTGACGATAAAAAATCACCTTGGACATATTTGGTATGGTTTCAAACCCTATAAACCCTTTCCATTGGTCATTTTTGCAAGTTCTAGGGTTAGTCGCTCTTGTGTCTTTTGATTTAATTGAGTGGAAATTTTATTTTATAGGTACGAACGTGGTTATGGGTTGGAAGACCACCACGAAGACCCCAACCACATGAAGTTAATCAAGCACAGTTGTTTGGCCCACTTTTCCATCAAGAGGCTTTACACACGGCCAAATGTGGTGGAAATCATTTTTTACGATCGGACTCATACTTGGGCCAATGGAGATCCTGTTCAAAATGCATGTGACTCAGGGTCCACATCATGGATGTTGACATATGCTCCACGTGTATTTCATAGGTTGAAAGAGTTTATATGGACCCAATTAGGGTTAGGGTACACCATGAAACAAATTTATGACAAGCACAAAGAAATTTGGTGGGCATGGGCAAATGCGGGTGAGTGGATGACCCAGGATGATTTCTTATGATTCTAAGATATCACCTACTTGGACCAGAAGCATAAGAAGGGCACTTGGCACTTGCACACAAACCCGACGCTTTCTATTCAGTCATGGGTTTGTGCTCATCCTAATGATGTTTTTTATTTCTAGGATATGGGTGAAGTGAATGGGATTCATGTCCCTTTCACGATAGGGATCCAGACACCTAAACAGCTTCAGGCCATGCTCTAATTTGGTCACAGGAGGCTTATTTCTATAGATGCCATGTTTGGCACCAACAATGTGAAATACCATTTATTCACATTGATGGCATTTGATTGTCATCTCACATGGGTGCTAGTTTCTTGGGTTATCATGAATTGGCAAAACATGTGAAAACTTGTGGAGTGGTTACGTGCCTTACGAGCAAAATTTCTCTCACATATGTTAGATTGGAGACCATCATGTTTCATTGTGGATGATGCCCCACAAGAACTTCGAGCATTGCGATAGGTTGTACATTATTTTATTTTTTTTGTTACATTGTTTTATGTTTTGGTACTACGTTAACATGGGGATTCCATAACATATTTATTGGTCATGGTGAGGGCCATGGTAAACACATTGATGTTGGGTGTACCATGGCATGATTGTGTGGGGTTGAGATCTTGTCCCAATTTTTCTTTGTGCATGGCATGTGTTGAAAGCATGGTGCTTATGCTCCATGGAAAAAATCAAGATTAAAAGGTTAAGTATGTAGTACTTGATCACCTCCACATGGTGATGTTCATGTCCATCAACTCAGATGAGACCATTACTAATTTCAAGGCACATGGGAGGGAGATGGTGGTGGAGAGTTTTGATAACTTACAACTTAGTGTTGCTTGGACAAGATATTTTTGGGCTTATCATTGCCAACTCGGTAAGTAAAGGGTCCCCCTTCCAAGTATGGCATAATTTAAAATCTTTTTGCTATGGATGCATTACATGGATGCATGTTCACTTTTCACACATATTCGATTACATCATGGGTTGAAAGTATGTTGTCCATGTCCATGCAAAGCTTTGGATGGTTGGGCTTCATTGGGTTCCACATTCGAATCAAGACATACAAGCTAACATAGAGTCTTATCACGGGGCTCTGAAACGTTGGTTCTTTTTTGAGACGAAGGGTTTGAGGGGGCACTACATTGATTGGTTAGTGTGGAGGCTAACCATAATTGTGGCATAACATTATATGCACCAAGCCGAGATGAAGAGGCGAGGGTTCATAAAAAACAAGGTCATGGCACGACTTGTGGTGGCAGTGTTGACAAAGTTAGTCAAATTCCACACACCAATGTGATTTCACCTACCTTTGAGGGACAGATGGTGATGATGTTTGGTGGGTGCAAAGCCAACACCATCTTGGTGTTATTTATAAGATATGTGCCCTTTTCACAATATGCAAGTTGCACTTGTGAATGGGCATTGTGAGGCAACTTTTGTAAGCATCAAATTGTTGTTCTATTGGCGTGTACCGACCTTACAACAAAGAATATCATTGAGTATTGCGGCACATATTATGGAATGCACCATGGTGGTTTGAAATGCATGTTTGTTGACTCGACATATTTACAATTGGATGATGCTACATCCAATGATGAAGATCCGATCAATGAGGTCAACATTGTTGACATTGGGGGGTTATAACCATGGATGAGGATAGTTGTTTTGAGAATGTCAATGTGCCAAAAGGTTCATCCACACCCATAGATCGAACCCTAGCCCACTTGCATGGAACGATGTTTGAAATCACCATAGAGTGTACTGCAAGTGCAAGTGTTGAATTGTGTGACCATGCAACATCACTTCTTTGAGGAGTTGGATCAAACATTCACCACCTTTGTTTGATTTGAATCAAAAAATCCATGCACCCATGAATGGTATTTTGCTGGATGGATGATGGGTTCAGGAATTCCATAAATTGGATGAAAGATTGGCACTAAACAGTGATGGAGCATTTAGATACCCATAAAAAAAGGACTAGGGAATAAAGAAAGGTTTGTCACTTGTACCCATATTTAGACTTAATATATGTGACTCAATTTTCATTTATAATTAACCTTTTACGCTTTTCACCAAATCAAATTGAATCATGCACAATTTGCATGGGGAAAAAACTCCAACACATGCTTTAAAGTAATATTCAAATGATTTAGTAACCAATATGTGTCAATGAATAATTGTTAATCACAACTAGATGCGATTAATAGTGAGATCTAAAACTCCAAGTAATGCATAAAACAATGAAAATTTCTTGTTTATATAATTTTAATTCAATTGCAATACCCAACATTATGTAATCCAAAAATGTGCAATACTCATTTTTAGGTGTCCAAGAAATGCTTTGGGGCTAATCCTTATGGTTGGACATTTTTATGAAAGGTATTGCAATACTCATATTGGGGTACACCATGTGCTGATCCATTTTGGCCTACGTTATTAAAAGGGTATTGTTCATGACCATAAGGATGGAGTGAAATTGTAGTAACCCTTTCAATATATTTTGAAAATGTCAAGTGGTTAATCACATATATTTTGACAATTAGTGGGGTATTATATAACCTTATCAAAAACCTGAAGGGGAATCAATACCTTAATTGGGGTATTCTATAAAATGCCATGGGCTAAATCATTTTCCATGTAAGCTACCCAAGGGGTATTGCTCATGGCTAGAAGGATGGAATTAAATTGGAATACCCTTGTTCAATATCCCATAAATGCTTTGGGGTTAATCACATATCTTTTTACACTATGTAGGGTATTGCATAACCCTACCAAAACCTAGAGGGAAATCAATATCCTAATTGGGGTATTATACAAAACACCATGGGCTAAATCATTTTTTGCTTAAGTTATCAGAGGGGTATTGTTCACGGCCAAAATGATTGACTTAAATTGCAATACCCTTATCATTCATGGCCAAAAGGATGGAGTGAAACTACATTACCTTTCTCATGGTATCCCAAAAATGCCTTTGGGTTAATCACATATATTATGGTAATTAGTGGGGTATTACATGACCCTACCTAGAACCTATAAGGAAATCAATACCCTAATTGGGGTATTATGTAAAACACCATGGGCTAAATCATTTTTCGCTTAAGCTATTGGAGGGGTATTGTTCATGGCTAGAAGGATGGAATTAAATGGCAATACTTTTGTCTGGTATCCCATAAATGCTTTGGGGTCAATCACATATTTTTCAACACTATGTGGGGTATTACATAACCTTACCAAAACCTATAAGGAAATCAATACCTTAATTGGGGTATTTTATAAAACACCATGGGCTAAATCATTTTCTGCCTAAGCTATCGGAGGGGTATTGCTCATGGCCAAATGGATGGAATTAAATCGTAATACCCTTGTCCAATATCACAAAAATGCTTTGGTGTCAATCACATATCTTTTTACACTATTTGGGGTATTGCATAGCCCTACCAAAACCTATCCAAAAGCTAACTTATTAATTATGTATATTTAATTAATGCATGTAATTTCATGTTCATTCTATGTAAATTGAAATTTAGGTAACAACACATCAAATAATGGCACTAATGATCACTAATTGTCACACTTCAATTTGTATTCCTTTTTGTATTAAAATAGATTAAAACATATTTTTTCTTCATATTTTATTAAACCTAAAACACATGTGAAATTTATTTGAATAAATGAATGGTTGTTTATGATTCAAAAAATATAGATGGTGCATATGTATCAATTTTTTGTTTTGAAAATATTTTAATTGAAATCATGATATAATTAAAATTAATATGTGAAATTATATATTTTTTGCATTTCTAGAGATATAATATTTGCCCAATTGTTTTAACTTGGTAATATTTTAATTAAACATTCTAGTTTAAAGTCATTTTCAACATCATAAATGACAATAATTCACTAATGGACCAATGCAAATTGGAATGAAAGTATTGCAAAACTAGCCACATTGATGGCAAAAGGTTTACTTGAACAAAGTTTATAAATGTAAATGTAGTAACCTCATTGTGTTTTCATAATGTCATTAACCATGAAATATATCAAGTTTTTTTTTTTTTCATATTTAATCCATGTTCAACATATCATGCCGACTTGCAAAATTGGTCACATTGATGGTATTGAGCAAAATGTTGAAGTGTAAATGCAATATGTTTATTACTTTATTGATAAGTCCATTAACAATGAAACATAAGAATATAGTTTTAAAAATCTCCATTTAATTAAATTGTGTGGATTTATTAAATTTGTTACATTATTAAATATATAATATCTTAATTAAAAAAATTATGTTAAATTTTATAAATAAACATAAAATATAGTGGAAAAACATTTTCAAACTCATACATGGACCAATGCAAAATCATTGGTATATATGTACATGCAGGTATTGCAATATTGGCCACATTGATCGTATAAGGTTTATTCAACAAAGTTCTGATGTGTATTTGCAATACCCTCATTTTTGTGATAATTTTATTATGTTTTACCATCAAATGTGACTAACTTGATAATACCCTCATTTGTATCATGGTTTAAAATATTGTCACAATATGGTGCAGGTATTATATTCCTTTTAGGTTTTGCTAGGGCTATGCAATACCTTTCCAAATTCCAAAAGATATGTTATGGAACCCAAAGATTTTATGGGATACCCAAAGAGGGGTAGTGCATGTGAATTAAGTATTTCTGGGCATGAGCAATACCCCTCCAATAGCCCGAATCAAAATAATTGAGCCCATGGTGTTTGCAAATTATCCCAAATAGGCTATTGCTTTCCTTGTAGGTTTAAACAATACCTTTCCAGGTTTCAATAGATATGTGATGAAGCCCAAAATATTTTTGATATACTTTAAGTGAGGTATTGCACACCCATTGAATAATTATGGGCATAAACAATACCCCTCCAATAGCCTCGATTAAAATAATTTAATCCATATTGTTTACATAATATCTTCATGAGGGTATTGTGTTCATTTTAGGTTTTTTTAAGGCTATGCAATATCTTTATAGGATTCTTAAAATATGTTACGGAGCCCAAAGGATTTATAATATACCTTAATAAGGGTATTATATGTGCATTAAGTAATTTTAGGTATAAGCAATACCCTTCTAATAGCCTGGACCAAAATAATTCAATCCATGGTGTTTATAGAATACCCTCATGAAGGTATTGTGTTCATTTTAGGTTTTGTTAAGGGTATGCAATACCCCTCTAAGAATCTTTAAATATGTTATGGAGCCCAAAGGATTTTTAATATACCTTAATGGGGGTATTGCATTTGCATTGAATAATTTTGGGCACAAGCAATACCCCTCCAATAGCTTGGACCAAAATAATTCAATCCATGGTGTTTATAGAATGCCCTCATGAGGGTATTGTTTTCCCTTTTAGGTTTGAACTTCTAATTTTTGGAGGTAAAAAAAGATTTTTGGTTTGAGTGCAAAACTAAAATCATTGTTTTGATAAATTTATCAAGCATACATATAAGAATATGTGAGAATGTATTTCTAATTATTAACATAAGACGGTGCAAAATGAAAGTAAAACGCTTCAAATAAAAAAACATGGGTGACATGTGTTATAAAAATGTGCAAAAAATGCCCAAGTCCAAAACAACCATAGCTTAAAATGGGGAACATGTAGTTACCTCAAAAATAAATTGCTACTTTAAATCTTGAAGACCAAAACAACAACTTAATCAAAAGTGGGATAAACTATGAGATAAATTACTTTGTGTCACTACCAAAAGGGGATGGGATCCCATGGCCTTCCTATATTGTGCTGATGCAACCTTTACATCATGGGCATGCCATTGGATAAAAACCGTACAATTGGCTAATGTTGTGTCCACATCAACCATAAACACCTCCTTGGATGGTGTCTCAAACCTTAAAATAAACAACACAATACAATAAATATTGCATATGAATTTTAAAACCTAGAATTCAAATAAAATTCAGTATGGCATTGTTGGAAACTTGCCAACGATTAATCATTTCAAAATCATGGTATTGCGTAAGGAGGCCAATTTCCTTATGTCACATTGTCTTATTTGATGCAAATTTCCAATTGCATTCCATCCAAGCACCTTTGAGTGCATTTGCATACTTGGTTCAAATTGCTCAAATCAAAAGTGCAAGGCCTTCGTTACGCTCCATCTTGGCTTGCACATTGAGAGGGATGGCCCCCACACCCCATGCAATCATGCTAAGAAGCCAAAAAATGTGGCTAAAAGTTAGCTTCACAATTTGGGCTTCAACACTTTAGGTGTGTATTGTAAATCAACTTGGAGCCTATATCCCACTCCACGAATGCATGTCTCCTAACTTTAGCAATAGCATTTTGCTCATTGTGATGGAACAAGGCCAAAGGGTTACTTAAGACTCGTGCATTCATGGCCACGTGATCTTGAACCCTCGAGCTTTCCTCCCAAATAGATGGGCATTTAGGATTACTCAGTTCCATAACCACATTGTGGTGTGCCCGCAAATGTCGTACCAAGTTGTATTTGGCTGTATAGGATGCATCACACTCATCAACCTTATAAGCAAATTTGGGCTCGCCCAATGGACACCTTCTATGGCAACTAGGGGAAGGGCAACCACATCTGAAACCAAAAAAACAAAAACAAGAATTAAAATTATGGATGAAAGTTAGCCCATATACAATGAGGGTATTGCGTAGAAGGATAAGATAAAAAACCAAGATTCAAAGGTATTGTGCAGAAAGATAAAATACCCAAAACAAAAGACAAGGGTATTGCCAAAACCCAATGTTCAAAAAACTAATTTTGGATAAAAAATCACCTACAAAGGCTTTAGGTATTGCTTACAAACTTTCACCAAAAAATTGCCCCACCCACCTTCTCACATGGAGAAGGAAGGTGGGGCAAAGGTGGGGTTTAAAGAACATAATTAATAAAGGTATTGCAACAAAAAATTGACAAAAAAAACCCTACCCATCCTTTCCACTTGAAAAGATAGGTGTGGCAATGGATTATAATAACTAAGGTTCAATATGTCACCTCCATGACTTTCAACATGAGGTTCAACATCCCCATTTGCATTTTCTTGCCTAGGAGCTATAACTTGTTCTTGTATCATGTCAATAATTTTCTATAGCTTAACTTCTATTCTAGAAACATTTGCAAAAGCAAATGTTTCTCCACCATCAACATTAGCTTGCACTTGCTTTTCAATATTCTCACTTGGAGCCAATGTAGGCACATTTCAACATTAGCTTGCACTTGCTCCTCAATATTCTCACTTGGAGCCAATGTAGATGCATCTTCAACACTAGCTTACTGCTTGTTGTCCAATCACCCCAACTTTTACATCTCCATTCATCACACCTCCAACACCATCGAGAGATTCAACTAGGGCTTGCTAATCTATTACTGCATTCTTCGTTTCCTTTCAAGTGCACATATAACAAAAAAAGCCCAACAAGCCCAAAACAAAATGAGGACCAATAGTATTTGATTAATTTCTAACTCTCTTACTAGCACCAAAAAAAAAAGAAAAAAAAACCCAAAATAGTTCCATAGTACTAATAGAATCCAAGAAAAACACCAATCCTTAGAGGCAAAAGTTGAAGAAAAAAAATACCAACCTCTTTGTAAGAACCAACAAATGTTTTTTCAAAAAAACTCAGGTGGCAACAACAGAGAACAAACAATTAGGGTGATGAGGTACTAATCATGAGAAAAAAAACCACAATGATGAGCATAACACTTGTTGTCATGGTTTCAAAGGTTGCAATAAAAAACACACATAGGATGACGAGTTGCGCTTGTCATCTTGGTTCTGGAAATGGCAAGAATGAAAAAAAAAACCACAATGATGAGTGTGGCACTCGTCGTCATGGTTTCAGATTCTACAACACAAGAAAAAAATCCAAGATGATGAGCTCGTCGTCATGGTTTTGGATGTTGACAACACAAGAAAAAAATCCAAGATGATGAGCTCGTCGTCATGGTTTTGGATGTTGCAACACAAGAAAAAAAGCTAGGACATTGAGCTATAGCTAATCATCCTGGTTGAAAAGTTTACACAATGCAACAAAAAACAAACTAGGACGATGAGCACAACTCATCATCTTGGTTTTGGAAGTAAGTAGAATGTGAAAAAAAACCACGATGATGCATGAACATTTGTTGTGGTGGTTTTGGATGTTGTAACATTAAAAAAAGCCAAAACAATGAGCTACACTCGTTGTCTTGGTTTTGAAAATACCTGTAATGAAAAAAAACTAGGATGGCGAATTGCAGCTCATTGTCCTAGTTCAGAAGCTTACACAAGGCAACAAAAATAAAATAAAAATTACAGGTTGCATGAGAAAAAAAACTCTTACCTTGAAAGTTGCACTCTAAAATCATGGCAAGCTCCTTGCTCTTCACTTGGCAAGTTGCTTCCTAAACCCTAAACCCAACTAGTGAAGCTCTACCTAGTTCTCAAGCTCTAGTGATGGACGGGAGCACAAATGAGGGGTGGGTAGAATGGAGGAGGTAGATGGGTTGGGTGGTGGAAGGGAGGTAGGTATGTTGGAGTTCCCAAAAATAACTTGGGTTCAAGGATTTCGGGAAGGAAAAAAAAAAAAAAACAAAAGTGAGGCGTGGGAGAAAAAACAGTGAGAGTGACAAAAAACAAAAAAAGAAAACGACAAAAAAACAACTGTACCACTAAACCAGACCCTGGGGGCGGTTTTTCTCACTTCTGGTAAACGCGGGGAGGGGGAGTCTTGGCTGGCCCCCTAGTGG
>Ga0116227_10005810_pt1 | contig 25568 bp, 22 predicted proteins | sample S1TSphgellanicum_FD_89693 | JGI IMG/M metagenome (GOLD analysis project Ga0116227, IMG submission 89693) | Host-associated microbial communities from peat moss isolated from Minnesota, USA - S1T2_Fb - Sphagnum magellanicum MG | ecosystem: Host-associated > Plants > Peat moss > Unclassified... | reverse complement strand
TCTGCAAATCGATGGTGATGTCCTCGCGGGTCGCGGCGTCGAGCAACTGGTCGATTGCGACCTGGGGCAGTGCGATCAGCAATATGCCGTTCTTGAACGCGTTGCCCGCAAAAATGTCGGCAAAGTCGGGCGCGATGATGGCGCGGATGCCCAGGTCGGCGATGGCCCAGGCGGCGTGTTCGCGGCTCGACCCGCAACCGAAATTGGCCCCCGCAATCAGGATCGGTGCGCCGCGGTTGCGTTCGGAATCAAACACGTTGGCAGGGTCGGTGCGGATCGCTTCGAATGCGCCGGGCCCCAGGCCATAGCGGCTGGTTTTCTTGAGCCAGCGTGACGGCATGATGATGTCGGTATCGACATTGGCATGGCCGAATGGAATGGCCACGCCGGTCAGAGTGGTAAAGGCTTTCATGCGACCGGCTCCAGACGGCGTACGTCGGTGATCCTGCCGCAAATCGCTGCAGCGGCGGCCATCGCCGGCGAGAGCAGATGCGTGCGCGCGCCCGGGCCCTGTCGACCGACGAAATTGCGATTCGATGTCGAGGCACAACGCTCGCCGGGGGGAACCTTGTCGGGATTCATCCCGAGGCACATCGAACAGCCCGGCTCGCGCCATTCGAACCCGGCGTCGATGAAGATCCGGTCGAGACCCTCGGCTTCAGCTTGGCGTTTGACCGCGCCAGAGCCCGGCACGACGAGCGCCTGATGAACGGTGGCGGCGACTTTGCGGCCGCGCGCCACTTCGGCTGCGGCGCGCAGATCTTCGATCCGGCTGTTGGTGCAACTGCCGATGAACACATTTTCGATCGAAATGCCATCGATCGCGATACCGGGGGCAAGGTCCATATATTCGAGCGCGCGGCGGGCGGCGGCGGCCTTGACCGGATCGGCCATGGCTGCAGGATCGGGCACCGGCGCATCGATCGCCGCAACGTGTTCGGGCGATGTGCCCCAGGTCACCAGGGGCGCAATCTGTGCGCCGTCGAGAATGAGAGTGCGATCGTAAACCGCGTCGGGGTCGGTCGAAAGTGTCGCCCAACAGGCTACCGCGTCATCCCAGTCCGCACCTGACGGCGCGCGTGGCCGGCCCCGCACATAGGCGACCGTTTTTGCGTCGGGCGCGACCAGTCCGGATCGCGCACCGGCCTCGATCGCCATGTTGCACAAGGTCATGCGCGCCTCGATCGACATGTCGCGCACCACTTGCCCGGCATATTCGATCACAAAGCCGTTGCCGCCGCCCGCGCCGAGCGCCCCGACCACCGCCAGCGCGACATCCTTGGCGCAGACACCGAACCCGAGCGTGCCGTCTATCCGCACCAGCATCGATTTCGATCGCCGCAGCAGCAACGTCTGGGTGGCGAGCACATGTTCGATCTCGGATGTCCCGATGCCGAATGCCAGCGCGCCCAGCGCGCCATGGGTCGCGGTGTGACTGTCGCCGCAGACCAGGATTGCGCCGGGCAGGGTAAATCCCTGCTCGGGGCCGATCACATGGACAATGCCCTGATCGGGATGGCGCATTCCCAGATGTTCTATGCCGAACGCCGCGCAATTGCTGGCGAGCAGGCTGACCTGGGCGGCGGATTCCGGCTCTGCAATCGGGCGGTTGCGGTCGGTGGTCGGGACATTGTGATCGGCAACGGCCAATGTCAGGTCGGCCCGGCGCACCCCGCGTCCCGCCTCGCGCAGAGCTTCGAATGCCTGCGGTGACGACACTTCGTGGACGAGATGGCGGTCGATCCAGATCAGATCCATGCCACCGTCCTTTGCGGCGACGATATGATCGTCCCAGATTTTCGCGTAGAGCGTCCGGGCGAGCGTCGGTGCGGTCACTTCGCCCATTTCTGCTCGAACGCCCAGACGTCGTCAAAGCCGATCAGACTGCAAAATGCCTTGAAATCAAACATCGGCTGGTCCGGTGTTTCGCCAAGGCCCTGCGTCTTGAGCGTCACCAGCGCGGTACGCATGGCGGCGGCGGCGATCAGCGAGGTCATCGACGGGTACATGCCGATGGCATACCCGATGTCTTCGAGCTCTGCTGCCGAAACGACCGGGGTCAGTCCGCCGTTCGACATGTTGGCAAACATCGGTTTGTCGAACGCGGCGCAGGCGGTGCGCATCTCGTCGGTGCTGGTCAGCGCCTCGGGAAACAGGATGTCGGCGCCGGCTTTGGCATAAGCCTCCAGACGGCGCAACGAACCGTCAAGGCCTTCGCTCTGCCGGGCATCGGTCCGCGCGATGATCAGCAGGTCGGCGCTGCTGCGCGCGTCGCAAGCGACCTTTATCTTTTCGACCATGTCTTCAAGGCTGATCAGGCGCTTGAACGGGGTGTGGCCACACTTTTTCGGGAATTCCTGATCTTCGAGCTGGATCGCAGTGACACCCGCATCCTCATACCCGCGCACAGTGTGATGGACGTTGAGCAAACCGCCGTAGCCGGTGTCGGCGTCGGCAATCACCGCTGCCTTGCTGGTCCGCACCAGAGTCGCCATCCGGTCGACCATCTGGCTGTACGTTGCGATCCCGGCGTCGGGCAGGCCATAGGCCGACGCGGTCAGCCAATAGCCCGTGCCGTAAACAACATCGAAGCCGACATCGTTGGCCATGACCGCTGCGATCATGTCCTGGATGCCGGGAACGATCAGAAACTCTTTTGCCGCGAGCTTCTTGCGAAGGATCGGGTTGGCCATATCAAACTCCTGGGAAGGGATTGGCGTTTTACCGCCCTATCAGTGTGATCGCCTGCGCTTCGCTGAGCACTTCGGCGTATTTCTTGCCAAGATCGAACAGGCTGGCCTCATGCGGGCGCGGGTCGCGGTCGCCGCAGGCTTCGCCCACCACAAACGGCGCAAAACCGTTTTGCAGCGCGTCGAGCGCGGTCGCGCGCACGCAGCCCGAAGTCGAAAATCCGGTTACCAGCAATGTGTCGATGCCCATGCTGGTCAAAGTTGCGGCCAGCGAAGTCCCGAAAAAGGCAGAGGCGTATTGCTTGGTGACGACCAGTTCATCCGGCATCGGCTGGAGCGTCGGCGGAAAGGCGCCCATCGGCGATCCTTCGAGGAAGGCCGCGAGCGCGGGCACCTTGCGATAGAACAGCCCGCCATCGCGGCCGCCGGCACGATAGACGACATTGGTAAAAATGACCGGGACGCCCGCTGCACGCGCGGTGGCGACCAGTCTTTCGTTGGATTCAAGCGCCACCGCAAATGCCGGATCGTAGAGCGGCGATCCGGGGGTGAGATAGGCGATGACCACATCGACGATCAGCAAGGCCGGCGACCCGCCGAAATGCAGATGTCCGCCGAAACCGCCGGCGTCGTAGTCGGCATCCAGATCGCTCATGCGGTCTGCTTTGCGGACTTCCAGCGCGGCCGGATCGGTGCGGGCAGGCCGGTTTCGGCCAGGCAATTGGCGCGCAGCGTGTCGAGGTCGGGCCCGAAGTCGAACAACGCCAGGTCTTTTGTCCGATCAGCCCGCAGCGTGGCGCGCAATGCCTCGGTCGCAGCGGTATCGACGCCCTGATCCGTCAGCACCACGCCATAGCGCCGCGCGCCTTCGACAGTGACGAGGCCCTGTTCAAGCTCGATTTCCAGCAAGGCCGGATCGCGCTCGAGCGGATCGCCCCAGCCACCGCCGCCCCAGGTGATGAAATGGAGCTGGTCGCCCGCTTCGACGAGGATGTCTTCGACTTTGTTGCCGACGATCGTCTGCGATCCATCGGGCTTTTCAAGGATCTTGCGCGCGCGAGCGCCCGGCTGACCGCCGTTGACACCCCATGGCGGCACGAACCAGCGATCATCGTGGATCGATATCGTGCCCTGCTGCAGAAACCGATAGGTCATGTGAATGCCGTTGCCGCCGCGATGCAGCCCGGGGCCACCCGAATCCGCGACAGTCTCGTACCGCTCGATGACCAAGGGAAAGTAGCGTTCAAGGAATTCGTTGGGGACATTGGTAAAACCCGGCCACAACGAATGACCATCGGGGCCGTCGCCCATCGGCCGGCCGGGGATGCCGCCAAAGCCGATCTGGAACAACTGAAACCATTCGCCTTTCTCGTCATAGCCCGAATAGAACAGATGCGGGCTCGACGAAAAACCGGCGGCGTTGAGAAATTCGGGCGTCTTTTGTCCAAGCAACCCGCCCAGCACGTCGAAGATGCGGCCAAGCGCGTGCGTGCGGCCCGACAAGGCCGCGGGAAAATCCGGTTTCAGCAATGACCCTTGCGGAATGCGGACATCGATCAGGTCGTAATAGCCGTCGTTGAACAGGATCTGCGGATCGAACACCATCACCATGTAAATGCCGAAAAACATGCGGAACATGTTTTCGTTCAGGAAGAAGTTGATCGACGCCTCGGACTGCGGATCGGTTCCGTCGAAATCGAGCACGACTTTGCCGTTTTCCCGCCACATCGTGCATTTGATCTTGTAGGGGCCGAAGCCCATGCCGTCGTCGCAGATATAGTCTTCGAAACTCACCGGCTGATCGCCGATCGCGGTATCGATCAGCTGCTTCATCGCCCGGAAATTGCGGGCGAGCAGCTCCTCGCAGGCGGACACGAACACGTCGTCGCCAAACCGGACTGCCATTTCGATAACGCGCCGCGCGGCCACCCGGCACGAGGCAATCAGCGCATTCAGGTCGGCTTCGCACCAGTCGGGTTTGCGCGTCTGGTGCATGACCAGCTTGATCAGATCGGCGTTGTAAACGCCGTTCTTGTAGATTTTGACCGGCGGGATGCGCACGCCTTCTTCAAAGATCGAATGCGCGTTGATCGGCATCGAACCGACCACTTTGCCGCCGATATCGGACATGTGTCCGAACATCGAGGTATAGGCGATGATGCGCCCGTCCTTGAACACCGGCAGCAGCACCAGCCAATCGTTCGAATGGCTGATCGCGCCGCCCACCGAATAGGGATCCGACAGGAAGATCATGTCGCCGTCTTCGACCGTGCCGTCATACCCGTCCAGGAACGGGCCGATGTACGATCCGAACTGGCCCACGACCATGCGACCCAGATGATCCGCGATCAACGGGAAGGCGTCGCCTTGTTCGCGAATGCCGGGCGACATGGCGGTGCGGACCAGCGTGGCATCCATTTCGACGCGGGCGTTGCGCAACGCGTTTTCAATGATGTCGAGCGTCACCGGATCGATCGCGACACGTTGAAAGGGGCTGGGGTTGGTTTGGACGATCTGCGCGGTCATGTGCCGTTCCTAGTCATGTAGCGTTCTCAGGCCGGGTTGATCAGGATATTGCCGACCGCATCGACGGTCGCGACGCAACCGGTCTCGATCAGGGTGGTGGAATCCATTTCGGTTACGATCGCCGGGCCCGGAATCACGTCGCCAAAGCGCAGCTTTGCACGATCGTAGATGACGGCGGGCTGCATCTGCCCTTCGATCCACAGCTCATGGTCGCGCAGCTTTGCCGCGATCGGATCGCCATTGCCCTGTTCGAGCCGGGCGGCGGGCAGGTCGAGCGATACGCCAAGGGCCACCGCGCGCAAGTTCACGATCTCGTGCGTGGTATCCATGTTGAACGTGAACAGGCGGTGATGTTCCTTGTCGAACCGCGCAACGATGCCCGCAATGCCATCGCGGCGCAGCGTTTCGGGATCGATCGCCAGCGGGACTTCGAATGCCTGACCCGAATAGCGGACGTCCACTTCGAAAACCGAGGTGATTTCGGCATCGGGGATACCGTCGGCTTTCAGTTCATCGCGGGTCTGCGCGGCCATGTCCTCGAGAATCGCAATCAGTTCGTCACCGTTGGTTTCATGCGCAAGACGCGAGAAACTGCGTGCCGTTTCGGTCCGCATCTGCGTGGTGGCATCGCCGAGCGCGCACAGCACGCCGGGCGAAACCGGCGAGACTGCGGGCCAACTGCCCATCAATCGCGCGACCGCATTGACGTGGAGCGGCCCCGCACCGCCAAAGCCCATCAGCGCGAAATCACGCGGGTCATAGCCCTGCTGCACCGAGATCATGCGCAGCGCGCCGAACATGTTCTCGTTGACGATGTCGATGATGCCGCGCGCCGCTTCGAACAGACCGATGCCCAGCGCATCGGCGATGGTCTGTACCGCAGCCTTGGCGCCGGCACGGTCAAGCTGAAAGGTGCCGCCAAGCAGGGCTTCGGGCAGATAGCCAAGCACGACATTGGCGTCGGTGACTGTCGGCAGCGTGCCGCCTTTGCCATACGCCACCGGGCCGGGAATCGCGCCGGCAGACTGCGGCCCGACCCGCAGCGCCCCGGTAAGCTCGGGCACATAGGCGATCGAGCCGCCGCCCGCGCCGACGGTTTTCACATCGACCGAGGATGCGCGCACCGACAGGTGGCCCACTTCGGTGGTGCGGACGCGCCGGGGTTCAAGGTTTTCGATCAGCGCCACATCGGTCGAAGTGCCGCCGACATCGAGCGTCAGGATATTCCTTATGCCGGCATTCCGGCCGACCCACAGCGCCCCGGTGACGCCGCCGGCGGGCCCCGACATCAGGAGCGAGACCGGATGCTCCTCGGATTTCTCCGACGACATCAGGCCGCCATCCGAACGCAGCAGCGCAAGTTTGCCGGCCATGCCGGCATCGCGCAATTTTCCTCGCAAGGCGCGAACGTAGCGGCCGACGACCGGGCGGACGGCGGCATTGGCAACCGTGGTCAGCGTGCGCTCGTATTCCTGCATCTCGGGCAGCACGATGTGGCTGAGCGAGATCGGGACGCCGGGCATGATGTCATTGGCGAGTTCGCCGATGCGGGTTTCCTGCGCGCCGTTCATATAGGCGTTGACCAGCGAAACGGTGATCGCCTCGACCCCTTTGGCCTTCAGCTTTTCAAGCGCGGCACGGATTTCGGTTTCGTCGATCGGGCGCAGTTCCCGGCCTTGTGCGTCGATCCGGCCCTTGACCTCGATCGTGTCCTCCAGCGTGGCCAGCGGCACCGGCTTTGGCCAGACGATCCACCCGGCAAGGCCGCCCGGAACAAAGCTGCGCGCGATCTGCAGGACCTGGCGATACCCTTGCGTGACGATCAGCCCGACGCGCGCACCTTTGCCTTCGAGGACGGCATTGGTGGCAACGGTCGTGCCATGCAGGAAAATTTCGACATCGACCGGCGATATGCCCGCCTGGGCGCAGATCGCGTCAACCCCGTTCAGGATACCGACCGAGCTGTCGTGCGGAGTCGAAGGCGTTTTGTGACGCCAGAAGGTTCCGGCGCCCTCCTCGAGCAGCAGAAGATCGGTGAACGTGCCGCCAACATCGACGCCCAAACGATATGTCATTTGCAATAATCCAGCTTAGGTGGGCGGCAGGGCCAGCTATTGCCCGCCTGACGATCATGGTCGGCTTTTCGATGCTGCACCGATAGATTGCCGCGTGCAGGCACCCGATAACCGGGGGTTAGGCTCTTCGCCCGGAGGGAGCGGCTACATCGCATCTGAGGACCAGATCGAAGCGGTCGATTTGCCGGCGTGGTTGATGATCGCCACTTGCGTGATCAGGCCTTTCCTGACCCGAAAACGCTGGGCGCGGCGAACCGGGAACGGTTCGCCGCTGCCGACCGGACGTTCGAGGCAGGTCCGGTCAGACGTGGTGCATAAGGGCGCGCGCGCGATGGCTTGCGCCGCCGATGCGAGGAACGGCAACGGTGTCACGCTTGCAACGTTCAGCAGGTGGTCAGGGCGCATTGTGGTCATGACACGTCTCGGGTTAGCGGCGACAGCGCGCCTGTTCGCAGAGACAATGCCAGTCCTGCGAAGTTGGGGCAGTTGCTTTTCGGAGTTTAACCGACCTGCGGTTTGGCAAACGCGGCAGGCTTGCCCAGAAAGCCGATGCATGACGCCGCAATTGTGATCACGCAGGCCGAAACGATCAGGACCACCCGATACGCATGGGTCAGATCATAGGCCAGGGCAACCAGCACCGGCCCGACACCTGCCCCCAGACTGAAGATCGACAGGGCCCAGCCATATGTCGCGCCGTAATGGTCGATCGTGAAGTAGCGGCTGACAAAGTAGGCCAGCAAATCGATTTCCGCCCCGGCGGCCAGGCCCAGCAGCAATACGGCGGCCAGCGGCGGCAATCCCGTCAGCAGGATCAGGCACGATCCGACCGGCAACATCAGGAACGCAAATGCCACCAGCGGCGGCCGGAATCGGTCGACCAAAAATCCTAGCAGGACACGCCCGACGATGACCGCAAGGCCGAGCTCGGCGGCGGCGTTGACGGCCGAGGACTCGGGAAAGCCACGTTCGATCAGCATCGGCACGAGATGCACGATCAGCCCGGTTACCCCAAGACCGAGCAGGAAGAAGGGCAACGCGATCTGGACGAAGGCGCGATTGGCGAGCAGGCTGGTCAGCGAGATCTTGACATGTGTTGCCGCAGGTCTCGCTGCCCGGGTAGTTTCGGGCAGCAGTGCAAACACCACAGGCCAGGCAATGCAAAGACTGATAGCCGCCAGCGCCAGGCTGCCGCCGCGCCAGCCATGCCCGATGACGACGTGACCGATGATGGCAGGCGCCAGAATTCCGGCAATGCCCGTGCCCAGCAAAGTCAGACCCAGCGCCAGCCCGCGCGCGGCCACAAATTGCCCGACGATGGCGCGCGTCCACACCAGCGGGGTTGTGCCGCAGCCGATCACCGACAGCCCCAGCCATGCCGCATAGTAGGCGGGCAGCGACGGGGTCAGCCGGGAAAGGCCGGCAAAGGCGAGCGCGACCCCGAATATCGATGAAAGCGCCACCCGGCGCAGTCCGACCCGATCGACCACGCGGCCGATAATCGGCGCGCTCAATACTATACCGAGTTGCAGACACAGCGCCGCGCCAGAAATTGCGGCACGGCTCCAGCCGAATTCGGCGGACAGCGGGCGGACGAACAGCCCGATCGAATAAAACGGCAATCCGGTGATCCCGGCGCACACGCCGATGGCGGCAACCACGATCGTCCGCCACCCGTTGCGCAGTTCCTGCGCGCCCGTGGTGTCGGTGTTCCCCGCGGTGTCCGTGTTCATTGTGCGGCCAGGCGTTTGAAACGGAGGGTCATACTGTCCAGTGTCGCAATGAGCGGGCAGGGCGTTCATCGGTGATCCGCGCGCAAAAGAAAAGTGTGGACCCTTGCTCCTGACCGCTGGGCGGGTAAACAACCACAATGTCCGCCGATCGAAATACGCTGACCCCCCCTGATCCTGACGCGCCGGGTTTGGTCGTTCGGCGCGCATTCGTGCGCGTCGACGGGCGCGAAGTGCATTTTCGCGTCGTTGGTGCCGGCCCGCCGGCGCTGTTCATTCACAGTTCGCCGACCAACAGCGGGTTTGTCCTGTCCGACATGCTGGCGCAGGCGGATCGCTATACCTGTATTGCCTTCGACACCCCCGGTTTCGGCCTGTCGGACCCGTCGCCGGGCGATGTGCTAAGCGTTGCGGATCTGGCGGCGGCGATCCTTGCCGCGATGGATGCGCTCGGCCTGCCGCCGCTGCCGGTTTTCGGCACGCACAGCGGCGCGGCGATCGCGCTGGAACTCGGCTATTTATACCCGGACCGGGTGACCGGGCTGGTGCTGGATGCGGTCCCGATTTCGACCGCCGAGGAACTCGCGCCGTTTCATGCCAACGGCTATTTTGCGCCGCTTGCGATCGACCGGCTGGGCGGTCATTTTACTTCGACCTGGACGCGGTTCCGCGATCAGAGCCGCTGGTATCCGTGGACCGAGACGAACCCGGAGGCGCTTAATCCGTATGATCTTGCCACGCCGGCACTGACCCATCGCTGGACCGAGATGTTCTATGCGGCCGCAGATGGCTATGCGCCGGCCTATCGCGCTGCCGCCTGCTATGGCGGCGGTGCGATCGTGGCGGCGGCGAACCTGACCGTGCCGGCGGTGTTCATGGCGCTGGTCGGCGATATGCTCCATTCGCATCTGACTCGCCTGCCGCCGCTGGGTGTGGGCCAAGCGGTGGTCGACGCGGGATCCGATGTCGCGCGCAAACAGGAATTGACCGGCGAAGCATTTTCGCGGTTCGGTTCTGCGGGCCCGGCGCCGCAGTTTGAACTGGTGGTTCAGAGCAGCACGACCATGCAGCGGCATATCGTCATGGATGGTGGACGGGCGCAATTCTTCCGGACGCTGGGAGACCGGGCAAACCCGGCGTTGATCCTGCTGCATGACGTCCCCGGCGCGGGGGGCATGGTGGAGGCGGCCATGGCAGCAAACGCCGGTCGGTTCTTTGTGATCGCCCCCGATCTGCCGGGAAGCGGCGAATCGGATCCTCTGGCCGAAGACGCGCCGCTATCCGACTATGCGCAGGCCTTGGCGCGAATGTGCGCTGCGCTGGATGTCGAAGGTGTGATCGTGCGCGGGCTGGGTTTTGCGGCGTCGCTTGCCGTGCAACTGGCAGCCGATCATCCCGGTTTGTGCGCGAGTGTGGAGATCGACGGTCTGTTTCTGCCCGATGCGGAAGAACGGATGGCGTTGTGCGCGCATTATGCGCCACCGATCGTGATCGAACGTGACGGCTCTCATTGGTACCGGCTGTGGCTGATGCTGCGGGACTCGCTCGTGTACTGGCCATGGTATGACACCAGGCAGCGCGCCTTGCGGCGCGTCGCGGCCGATTTCGGCGCAACCTCGCTGCATCGCTGGACCGTCGCGGTGATGCGGCAGCACGGCAGTTATCACCGGCTGGTCAAGGCGATCCTGACCCATGATGCGGCGGCGGCTTTGAACACTGTTGCCAGCACCACGACCGTTCTGCCTCCCCAGACGCCGGTCGGCCATGCTTATGCCGGGCGACTGGCGGGCGTGACGCCGTAAGCCTGCAATTGGCGAAATCGTTCGATCACCAGATTTGCCTGGGGTGTCGGCACCCCGCCTTCGCGAAAAAACAAGCCGATGCGGGTCTGCGCTACCGGGGTTTCGCACGACAGCGCGACAATGCGCCCCTCTTCGACTGATCGCGATACGACGCCTGGCGGCAGCACCGTCAATATGTCCATATCCTCGACCAGCCGGTGGATCAGGTTGATGCTGTTCGTTTTCAGGATCTGGGCCGGCACCGTCAGTCCGCGCGACCCGAAGAAACTTTCGAAACTGCGCTGAACGCCCTTGCTCCGCAGCATCGCCCAGCGGGCGCGGTGGAGATCGTCGATGGTGGCGGTACCGATCTGGGCGAGCGGATGGTTGCGGCCGCAGAACACTTGCGACTGGTGTGTGGTCAGCGGTTCGATGATCACGCCGTCGTTGCGCCGAACTTCGCCGATCAGCCCGAATGCAAAGTCGAGTTCCTCGGCGCGGACCATATCCAGCAGTTCCAGAAACCCGTCGGCAATCACGGTGAAACGCAGGCCCGGTCGGACGCGCCGGATGCTGGCGAGAATTTCGGGCACAAGATAATGCGCGTAATTCTGGGTGATGCCGAACTTCACGTCGCCGGTGCGGCCCTGTTCGATCGCGCGGACTTCGTCGACCGATTTATCGACCTCGTTGAGAATGACTTGTGCGCGGCGCATGACCGACAGCCCGTAAACGGTTGCTTCGACACCTTTGGGTCCGCGCACCAGCAAAGGCACGCCGAGTCTCGTTTCCAGGCTTTTTATGCTGCGGCTGAGCCCCGATTGCGAAATGCAGCTTTTCTCTGCCGCTTTGAAAAGGTTGCCGCATTCAACTGCGGCAATCAGATGCTTCAATTGCTGGATTTCCACCGCGCGGTCTCCGTTGTCGAAGGGCATCATCGGTCTGTTGTGACGATAAAGTCAAGGTATCGCTATATGTCATGCGTCGAACGCATGAGGGGCAACCCGTCGACCACGGCCCGCCTGACCGCGTCGGGAAACGCGCCCGACATTCCTGCGCCTGCGGTGTTGGTCAGGAGCACGATCGAAAGCGCGGCGGCGGGATCGGCCCAATAGCTGTGGCCATAAACACCGCCCCATTGCCAACTGCCGGCACTGAGCGGTGAGCCCGATTTGTCGGGGTCGCGCACGATCGCGACCCCAAGACCCCAACCAAGTCCCGACCCGGGCAAGCCGACAACCGCGTCACCCACTGCATGCGTGACAAATGCCTCTGCCATCGGCCTGCTCAGGATCGGCGTGCCGCCGCTGCGGATAGCGTCCAGAAAGGTCAGATAGTCGCGGGCGTTGCCGATCAGTCCGGTGCCGCCCGATGGAAAGGCGTCGGCACGCCACGCCCGCTCCGGCGCAAAGTGGATCGCGCTCGATCCCATCGGCAGCACGAAATGCTCCGACATGCGCACCGGTAGCGCGGGGCCGCTGGCGTAAGGGGTTACCAGCGGTGCGCCCGGCGCGGCGACAAATGCCAGGCTGTGGAGGCCAAGCGGGTCGAATACCAATCGGGCCAGGATCTCGCCCAGCGGGCGACGGCACGCCGCCTCCAGCACGGCGCCGAGCACGTCGATCGACAGCGAATAAGACCAGGCGGTGCCGGGCGCGTGCAGCAATGGCACCGCTGTCAGCCTTCGCAGGTTGTCTTCGAGCGTCAGCCCGCTGTCATCCATGCCATCGGAAATGCCCGCTGCGCGGTATCCCCCGCTGCCGGGCTGGGCAAAACCATAACCAAGCCCGGCCTGATGGGTCAGCAACTGGCGTATCGTCATGCGGGGCTGCTCGCCGCCGGGCAGGCGCGGGGTGAACCATGCCAGCCAGTCGGTCACCGGCTGGTCGAGATCGATCGTGCCGCGTTCGGCCAGCGCCAGGGCGGCGACACAGACGACGGCTTTTGTCAGTGAGGCGAGCCGGAAAACCGCATCGGGTGCCATGACGCGACCGGTTTCGCGGTCATCCAGCCCTGCGGCCTGAACGCGCACATTGCCGTGATGGGCGATCGCGACGACTGCGCCGACCACGCTGCCGTTGCCGGTCGCCTCGGCCAAAACAGCATCGAGAGCACCCGCATCGAACATCATGGCTCAAACGCTATCAATCGAGGTCCTCCACCAGCCGGAAACCGAGCACGGTGTTGCGCGCGCCAACCAGATCGGGGTGTTGCGCCGCCGACCGTACATATTTCGGCGAATTCGTCCATGATCCGCCCCGGTCCATATGCGACGCACAATCGCCGGTGCGGGCGCTGGTGTCGCCCGGCGCGCCGATCTGGTTCGCATTCAGGCAATCGCTGGTCCATTCCCAGACATTGCCGAGCATGTCGTACAGACCCCAGGGGTTGGGCCGGAACGAGGCGACCGGGGCGGTGAACACATGACCATCATCGCACGCGAAAAACTTTACGGGGTCAGCCGCGCCATTGTTATGCGCCTTTTGGCGTTGAAGGTCTGATACGCTTGCGTTCTTGCAGGGGCTTTGCTCGCCGCTTTGGTCCCACCAGCGCGGGGTGGTCGTTCCGGCGCGCGCGGCATATTCCCATTCGGTGTTTGATGGCAGACGGAAATGGCGCCCGGTTTCGCGACTGAGCCACGCCGCATAGCTTTGCGCATCGGCCAGATCGACGCAAACCACCGGATCGCGATCGGTCTGGGCAAAGCCTGGGTTGCGCCAGGTGCGCGTATCGCTGGGCGCCCAGGTGTTGGTGGGGCCGACGACCAGATGCGCGCAGGGCCCGTCGGGTTTCCAAGCCGTCGCGGCAACGAAGCGGGCAAATTCGCCGCGCGTAACTTCGGTCCGGCCGATGGCGAAAGGCCTGGCGACGATGACCCGGCGCGCCGGCTGTTCGCGCGCGGCGAGCAGCGCCGGATAATGCACGGCGTCGGTTTCGGCGGGGGTACTGCCGGCGATAAAACTGCCGGCCGGCACGCGCACCATGACCGGGGCCGGGACCCGGGCATGCACAGCAGGACCGAACAGCAGCGCGATGGCAACGACGAGCAGGATATGGGGTCTCATGGCCTGGTGCATAGTGGCTTGCGTTCCCGGGCGCTCGATGGCCATCACTGCCAACCGGTCTTCGGTCAAGCCTGCACTAGCCCGCTACGCGGGTGTTGTGGCAGGTCAAAGTGGCATTTGTCCCGGCACCGTGATTTTGCCGGTCAGCAAAGGTGTCCGCGCCGCGCGCACAGCATAAGGTGAGATTGATGATCGAGCTTGGTGAACAAAGCTATCCCGAAATCCGCGATTCGGTGCGGCGGCTTTGCGCGCAATTTCCGGGCAGCTATTGGCAGGCGCTCGACCGCGATCGCACCTATCCGACCGCCTTTGTCGAAACCCTGACGCGCGAGGGTTTCCTGTCGGTGCTGATCCCGGAGGAATTCGGCGGTTCCGGGCTCGGATTGGGCGCTGCGACCGCGATCCTTGAGGAAATCCATCGCTCAGGCTGCAACGGCGGTGCCTGTCACGCGCAGATGTACACGATGGGGACCGTGCTGAAACACGGGAGCGCCGCGCAAAAAAGCGAATATCTGCCGAAAATCGCCACAGGAGAAATCCGTCTCCAGGCGTTTGGCGTAACCGAGCCGACCAGCGGCACCGATACGACCCGCATCCGCACATTTGCCCGGCGGGATGGCGACGATTACGTGATCAATGGGCAGAAGATATGGATCAGCCGGGCGGAATATTCCGACCTGATGGTTCTGCTCGTGCGCACCACCGCGCGCGACGAGGTAGCCAAGCCGTCCGACGGGATCAGCGTGTTGCTGGTCGATATGCGGGACGCGGTCGGTCACGGGCTGACGATCCGTCCGATCCGGACGATGCTCAACCACGCGACGACCGAGCTGTTTTTCGACGATCTGCGCGTGCCGGCGCGCAATCTGGTGGGGACCGAGGGCAACGGTTTCAGATACATCCTCGACGGCATGAATGCCGAACGCATCCTGATCGCCAGCGAATGTATTGGCGACGGGCGCTTTTTCATCGACCGCGCGGCCGCCTATGCCAGCGATCGGTCGGTTTTCGGTCGTCCGATCGGCGAGAACCAGGGTATCCAGTTCCCGATCGCGCGCGCCCATGTGATGATCACCGCCGCCGCAGAAATGGTCGCCAAGGCGGCCGCGCTGTTCGAAGCGGGCCTGCCGTGTGGATCGGAGGCCAATATGGCCAAGATGCTGGCGTCAGAAGCAAGCTGGTTTGCCGCCGACATGTGCGTGCAGACGCACGGCGGTTTTGGTTTTGCCGAGGAATACGACATCGAGCGCAAGTTCCGCGAGACCCGGTTGTATCAGGTCGCACCGATCAGCACGAACCTGATCCTGAGCCATGTCGCCACGCATGTCCTGCGCCTGCCGAAGTCGTTCTGATGCGCGAAACACATCCGCTCGACGGCCTGTTGGTGGTTTCGCTCGAACAGGCGGTTGCGGCGCCCTTGTGCACCGCGCGTCTTGCCGAAGGCGGCGCGCGGGTGATCAAACTGGAGCGCGCCGAAGGTGATTTCGCGCGGGGTTACGATTCGGTCGTGCATGGCGAGAGCGCCTATTTCGTGTGGCTCAACCGGGGCAAGCAGTCGCTCTGCATCGATATCAAACAGCCGGACGACGCGGCTTTGCTGGAGCGGATGCTGGCGCACGCCGACGTGTTCGTGCAAAATCTCGCGCCAGGGGCCACGACCCGCGCCGGGTTTGGCTCGGCCGATTTGCGCGCGCGCTATCCCCGGCTGATCACGTGCGACATCAGCGGGTATGGCGAAGATGGCCCGGCGGCGTCGATGAAGGCCTATGACTTTCTGATCCAGTGCGAAGCGGGTCTGGCCAGTGTTACCGGTACGCCCGAGGGCCCGGCGCGGGTCGGCGTTTCGGTTGCGGACATCGCCTGCGGCATGAATGCGCACGCCGCGATCCTGCAGGCGTTGATCGCGCGCGGGCGGACGGGGCAGGGGACGGGCATTGCGGTGTCGCTGTTCGACGGTCTCGCCGACTGGATGACGGTGCCTTTGTTGCACCATGATTATGCGGGCAAGGGCCCCGCGCGGGTGGGCCTGAAACACCCTTCGATTGCGCCCTATGGCGCATTTGCTGCGGGCGACGGACGGCAGTTGGTGATCTCGATCCAGAACGAGCGGGAGTGGCGCAGCTTTTGTGCGATCGTGCTTGAGGCGCCGGATCTGGCGACCGATCCCCTGTTTGCGACGAACACGCTGCGGGTCGCCAGTCGGCAGCTCCTTGACGATCGGGTCAACGGGATCTTTGCGACGCTCGACAGTGCGACCCTGATCGAACGGTTCGAACGTGCGGGTACCGCATGGGCACGGCTCAACGGCGTCGACGGCTTGTCGGCGCATACGCAATTGCGCCGCATCGACATTGAAACGCCGACTGGCCCGGTGGCATTGCCCGCACCGCCGGCCCGGTTTTCCGGGCAGGCCCCGTTTTCGGCGCCGGTGCCGGCGCTGGGCGCGCACAGCGCTGCCATCCGCAGCGAGTTTGCATGACCGCGCCGGTGGAACGCAAGGCGGACCTCGCATCGCAGCGTCAGGTCGATATGCTGGCGAGTTTGCTCGATCATCGCGATCCGCCATGGGTCGCGGGAATGCTACCCCCGCTTGGTCATTGGACCCTGTTTCCGCCGCTCGCGCGGCAATCGATGATTGGAAGCGACGGTCATCCGGCGGGTGGCAGCACGGCCTATTCGTCCGGAATCGACCTGCCACGCCGGATGTGGGCGGGCAGCCGCATAAGATTCCTGCACGACATTCCGATCGGCAGCATCGTGGAGCGCGAGACGCAATTGCTGTCCGCCACGCCAAAGGACGGTCGCAGCGGGCACATGCTGTTTGTCACCTTGCGCCATCGTTTGAGCGTTCTTGGCGCCGTGGCGGTCGAGGAAGATCAGGACATCGTTTATCGTGAAGCGGCCACCCCGGGTGTGTCGGCGGCTCCCCCGCCTGTCCTGAGCCGCGCCGAATGCCCTGCGATCAGTGATCTTGTCACCCCCGATCCGGTAAAGTTGTTCCGATATTCGGCGCTCACCTACAATGCGCATCGAATCCACTATGACCGCGATTATGCGATGGAGGTTGAAGGGTACCCGGGACTGGTCGTGCATGGGCCCTATATTGCCACATTGCTGATGGATTTTTACTTGCAGAAGCACCGTATGGCGGTGGTATCCGGGTTCGACTTCCGCGCACTGCGGCCAATTTTCGATACGGACCCCTTTACGCTTGGCATGACGGCGCACGAAGACGGCGCGGATCTCGTGGCGATCGACAGGGCCGGGGGCCTGGCCATGTCGGCGCATGTCACTTTGGGTCCGCAATCCTGAAAGAACCGATTGGCGGGGGCGCCCCGGTCATGGCGATGCACCCGATCCGCAAACTGGGCATCTCAATCGCGATCGTGTCGCCATAGCGCTGACAGCGAACAGGAGTATTGCGTGAAAGTCACCGTTGATCCGTCAAACGCGGCGGCCCCTCTGTCGAACGACGATGCCACGCTGTGCGCGCGACTCGCAGCGGTCGTCGGCGCGGATCACGTGCTGACCGAGGACGGCAAGCGGCTGTTCTTTGCGACCGACATCTTCACCAGCGGCAAACCTGTGACAGCGGTGGTGGTTCCGGCCGACGCCGCTGAACTTTGCGCAGTGGCAAAGCTCTGCACCGAATTCGACCGTGCGATGATACCGCGGGGCGGCGGGTTTTCGTACACCAAGGGTTACGTGCCGATTGTCGATGGCAGCGTGTCGATCGACCTGCGCCGCATGAACGCGGTTCACGAGATCAATGTCGAGGATATGTACGTCGTCGTCGGGGTCGGCTGCACCTGGGCTACGCTTTACGATGCGCTAAAGGCAAAGGGCGTGCGGACGCCGTATTTCGGGCCGATGTCGGGCTATCGCGCGACCGTCGGCGGGGCCTTGTCGCAAGGCTCGTTCTTCCTCGGCTCCACACAATACGGCACGACGGCGGACACGGTCCTCGGGCTCGAAATCGTGCTGGCCGACGGGACGCTGGTGGTGACCGGATCAAGCGCGGGTACCAACACAAATTCGCCGTTCTTCCGGAATTACGGCCCCGACCTGACCGGATTGTTCCTGCATGATTCGGGTGCGCTGGCGTTCAAGACCACCGCGATGCTGAAGTTGATCCCGTTTCCCGCACACCACCGCTATGCCACGTTCGCGTTCGAAGCGAGCGAGCAGGCGCAAGCGATTGCGACGATGTCCGCCATCGGCCGCGCCGGCATCGCGGGCGAATGTTACCTGTGGGACCCGGGGTTTTCGGCAAAGATGGCTATCAGCAACCGCCTGGTTGATGATCTGCGCTATTTCTCGAATGTGCTCAAAAGCGGCAAGGGCATTTTCGGCGGATTGATCGACGGTTTGAAACTGGCCAGGACGGGCAAGACGTTCCTGTCGCGCAACCGCTATCTGCTGCACCTTACGTTCGACGATGTCAGCGATGCCGGCGCCCAGGGTCGCCTCGACGAAGCGGTCCGCATCGCCGGTCAGCATGGCGGCGCCAATATCGAACCGTCGATCCCCCGCGCTTTGCGCGCGATGCCGTTCAACGATTTTACCGCGATCGCTTTCGCGGACCAGAGCGTGCGCAATCTGCCGACTCACGGTGTGTTTCCGCATTCGGGAATCATCGAAGTCGGGCGCGCGGTCGATGTGTTCCTGGCAACGAATGACGAACGAATGGCGGCGCATGGCATCACTGCCGGCACGATCTATTTCGCGGTCGGCGCCAATGCCGTGGCCTGCGAGCCGCTGTTTTACTGGTCCGACGCCCAGTTGGCGGCGCATGATCGCAAGGCGGAGCGCAGCGACATCGGGCAACTGGAGACGATGCCCGAGCGCACTGCGGCGGGGCAAGTCGTTGCCGATATCCGCACCGAACTGACCGCGTTGTTCCGCGATCTTGGCGCGGTCCATCTGCAGATTGGCAAGTCATACCCCTATCGACAGACCCGCGCGCCCGAAACCTTTGCGCTGCTCCAGGCGGTCAAAGCGGCGGTCGATCCTGGCGGGTTGATGAATCCTGGCGCGCTTGGGCTTTAGGCCGCCATCGCCGCAGCGCGGACAGCATGGGCCGCAAGCGGGCGGCGTATCAGCCAGAAACCGGGGGCGACGGATATCACTGCAATCAGCGAAAGACCCTGACCTACCCTGCTGGGGTCGGCAAGAATATGGTCAAGGATAAACCCGACGCTGGGTGGCCCCAGGACCAGTCCGATGAGATTGCCGAGCAACAGGTAGAGTGCAATCATCTGCCCCCGGATCGGACCCGGCGTGACTGCCACAAGGCTGGCGGTGGCGACGCCGAAGCATAACGCCATCGCGAAATAGATCGTCGCAACGGCAATTTGCGACAGTGCCGCGCCGGGCATCAGGGGGCCGATGATGGCAGCAGGCACCAGCAGGCCGGCGCCGATCGCCATCGTGAGCAAGGATGCGTTGGCACGGCCCTGGCGCAGCAGTCGCCCGGCCAGTCCGCCACTCGACAAATTTCCAGCCAGCGCGCAGCCAAGGATCACCAGCCCAAGTCGCAGACCGACAGTGGCCGGGGTCCATCCAAAACCGCGCACGAACAGCGTCGGCATCCATGCCGCGAACGCATTGGTAAACAGATAAAGCAGTGACGTTCCTGCCAGCAGCGGCAGGAATATCGCCTTTTCCCGAGACAACCAGCCCGCAAGAGTCACGTCGTTTCCGGCCTGGTCAACGGGGAGCGCGCGGCGGCCCGGTCCCGGCAGGCATGCAATCAGCAGTCCCAGTGGAACCCCGCCAAGCCCCGCCAGCATCAGCACGATCTGCCAAGCTGCACGGTGGGCAAGGATCGAACCGATCCCTGGCAGGTGGGCCGCCCCGCCGCTGCTGGCATAAGCGATCAGCGCACCGCTCATGACCAGCGAAAGGCCAACGCCCACCGAAATTCCAGCCGTAAATATCGACAGCGGCAGCGCCCGCCGGCTGGGGGCAAAGCTGTCGGCAATCAGCGACACCGCCGCCGGGACCAGTGCGGCTTCGCCAACGCCCACGCCCATCCGTGCCACAAACAGCGTGGGAAAGCTGTCGGCAAAACCACACAGCGTGGTCATCACCGTCCACAGCAACATGCCGCCAGCAATAAGCCGGAGCCGGTCGACTTTGTCGGCCAGCCAGCCAAATGGCATACCGAGCAATGCGTAAAACAAACCGAAGGCCGGACCCTGCAGCATCCCGATCTGGGTGTCGCTGATTCGCAGATCGGCTTTCAGTCCGCCGACAAGCAGGCTCAGGATCTGCCGATCGACAAAGGACAGGGCATAAGCGGCGACCAGCACCAGTACGAGGACCCAGCCACGCAAAGCACCCGGAAAAGGCGAGTCGGCGCTTAAATTCTGCGCAAGATCCACAACATGCTCCGGTGCCAAGGCATGGCGTCCTGCGCGCCACTACCCAATCGGCGCAATTCCCGAGCTTGCGCAAGCGTCAGGACAAAAAGTCATGGCTTCTTGCATTGTGATGCGATTCCGTTGCGTCCTGGCAAGCGCCTGATACCTTCGCGTTACGGTATCAAGACAACAAAGACTGCAATCGGAAGCCAAGCACTTGCACCTCAGGGGGTTTTGATGAAGGCGGATCAGGAATTGCGCTCGCTGAAGCGCGGCTTAAAAGTGCTGGCGCTGCTCAACCAGACCGAGACGACCTCGATCATCGAGCTCGCCCGGCACCTCGAACTTCCCCGCACCACGGCGGAACGCATTTTGCTGACACTGGTCGCAGAAGGCTATGTCCAGCGCGTGCCGGATGCCAAACGTTACCGACTGAACGGCAAAGTCTGTTCGCTTTCGGGCGGATTTTCAGAGGATTGCTGGATCGTTCAGGCGGCAACCCCCTTGCTGTTCAAGATTACCGAGCAGATCGGCTGGCCGCTCGCGGTTGCCACGCCGACGGGCGATCGCATGACCTTGCGCACGACCACCGATCCGGCCACATCGCTGTGGCTCAATCGTCGCCGCGTTGGCGCTGAAACCGCGATCCTGAATTCATCGAGCGGCCTGGTCGCGTACGCATTCTCGCCGACGTCGGAACAGACCGTCATGCGCCATATCCTGTCGCTTTCAAGCGACCCCTACAATCGCAGCCGTTCCGAGGCCGATGCCCTGAAGATGCTCGTCGAGCCGGTGATCGAACGCGGATTTGCATTTCAGCCACCGCCCAACAACAATCCCGAACGCAGCATCAGCTTTCCGATCTTCGTGGGCGGAAAATACGTCGCCAGTCTGCTGATGATTTACATGTCCCGTTCCATGACCAGTGCGACGGTGATCGAGCGCTACGCTCCCTACCTTCGTGTGCTCGCCCGCCAGATCGGCCATGCCGCCGAAGGGCGCGAGGAGATGGACCTTGCCGACACTGTCTTCCCGCCGGGCTGGTTGCCGCACATGTCGGTAAGTGAGGCCCGCGTTTACTGACGCGGTGCCTTCACCGGTTTCTTATCAGGCGCGACCCGTGCGACAGGCGGCTCGCGCCTGCTTTTGCAAGGTGCCGCTATGGTCCCGGATTATTTCGCCGCCTTTCCAAACATCGCCATGACCCGCACCGCAACCGGCGTGCTCGAAATGCGGTTGCACAGCCATGGCGGCGCATTTCTGTACAGTGCAAGCGCGCGCACGCAGTTGCTCGGTGCATTTCAGCGGATTGGTGCGGATCGCGCCAACCGCGTGATCATTCTGACCGGGACAGCGGATAGCTGGTGTGCCGGTTTTGATCGTTCGCCCGAAGTCAGCCCCGATCCGGCACTCAGTCTGGCCGAACGCTGGGATATCCAGTTCTGGGAAGGGCGGCGATTGATGCAGGCGATCCTCGATGTCGATGCGCCGATGGTTGCTGCGGTCAACGGTCCGGCGCTCATCCACAGCGAATATATCCTGACGTGCGATATCATCCTCGCGTCGCAAGCCGCGACGTTTCAGGACATGCCGCACCAGACATACGGCGTCAGCCCGACCGACGGCATGCACGTGCTGTGGCCATATGTGCTCGGGCCGACGCGCGGGCGGTATTTCCTGCTGACCCGGCAGACGCTCGATGCCGCCCAGGCCCTGGAATTCGGGGTGTGCAGCGAAGTGCTGCCCTCCGCAGCGTTATTGCCGCGCGCTCATGAATTGGCGGAACAGCTCGCGGCCCAGCCGGCCATGACGCTGCGCTTTGCCCGCGTCGGATTGACGCAGCGCCTGAAGAAACTGGTGCATGACGAGATGGCGCTGGGCCTGGCCGTTGAAAGCCTGTCGGCCCTGTCAAAGGTTCAGGTGCGCTGAATCCGGCTCAGTCGAGGATCGCCAGCCCGGCCGCGATAACGGCGGCCACGATGATGTCGTGATCGACATCGGGTGCGCCGCCGGCCAGGGCGGCGCCGCCGACGATCCCGCCTTCGGCATCGATCACGACAACGCCGCCGCCAAGCGGCAGGAAATCACCGCCGACCGCGGCGTTAAGACCCGTAACGATGCCGGGTTTGTCGCCGAACACGGCCGCAGTCTTCAGCGACGAGCGCCGCATGCCGAGCGCCGTCCTGGCCTTCGCGCGGGCGATGTCGACGCCGAACGGGCCCGCCTTGTCGGACCGCTCGGCCGCGCGAATTGCGCCGGCCACGTCGGTGACGACAACGGTGGCTGCGACCAGCCCCCGGGAGGTCGCGCCGGTCAGGGCGGCGTCGATGATCGTCTTTGCGGTAGAGAGGCTGATATCGGTCATGAATAGTCCTGGGACGAAGGAAAGGGCGTGTTGAACAAACTGCCCGCGCCGACAATCGGGTCGGCGATGTCGAGCAGCGCGAGCGCGTGCCACAACAGCGCCTGCGTCCCGCTGACCGCCGGGCGACCGGTCACCGCTTCGATCGTGGCGATGGCGTCCATTGTCTGGATCGCGGTGCACGGTATCCACAACGCATCGGCACCGGGGTGCCTGGCCATTTCGGCGATGGCGAAGGCGGCGATTTCGGCGGGTTGAAGGTTGCCGATCTGGACAATGCCGACCGTGGTCGTGATGAACGCCTCGATGCTGAAACCGCAAGCCTCGATATAGCTTGCGACCCAGGCATTTGTCTCGGGCAGATAGGGGGTCATGATCGCGAGGCGTTTTGCGCCAACCGCGCGCAAGGCGGTGGCGCAAGTCGCTCCCAGACTGATCGCACGAAGCCCGGATGCGGCTTCAAGCGCGTTGATCAGCCTGTTTTCGCCCGCGATTCCGGCATAGAGGCTGCCGATCGTGCAGGCGAAGGCGATCAGATTTGCGCCCGCGCTCGCCAGATCCTGGGCGACGTCGGGCGCAGTGGCGGCGATGCGATCATACCCTGCGGCGCTGCCGTCGGTGAACCGCACGCGGCCCATCGGAAACAGCATGTCGCGCGGCAACCAGCGCGGCCATTCGTGTTCCAGCATCACGCCTGGGGCGGGCTGGATCACGCCGATGCGCCCGCGTGCGCCTGGCTGTCGTCTGTCTGGCAGGAGCATGGCGATAGTTGATGCCTGAACGTTTGATTTGGAGCCGGAAAATTGGCGCTGCGTCCATCTACGGCGTCGGCGGGGGCCGCGACAAGGCGACATCGACCGCATAACGGGCGGCGCATATTTTCTGCGCAAAGACTGTGGTGCAGCCCGGCCTGATCGCTTTAGACTGCGGCGATGAGCAATCACCCTCCTGCCGGCGAGCGCCGTCCCCGCATGCGCGCGGCGCGCGGCCCCAAACGGCCCGACTATATGGGCAATCCCGATCTTGATCGTTTCATGATGATGTTTTCGGCGTTGATGTCCGAGGTCAGCGCGCTGCGCGAGCGGCTCGATACGCACGAACTGCTCGCAGTCGCGGGCAAAGTCGCAACGCCGGAAGCGATCGAGGAGTTCGCGATTTCACCCGCCGACATGGCGCGCCGCTCCGCCTTGCGTGATGCCTATCTCAAGCGCATTTTCCGTGTGGTCTTTGAAGATCTTGAACGGGCCGAACGCGGACCGGACGGCAGCATCGCCGGCCCTGAAGAGACCCCAACCAGGGACAGCGCATGACCCAGACCCGACACGCAGTTCTTCCCGAACAAACCCACGACGAGGCGTCGCGCGAGGCGTTTTGCGGCAGCATGCGCAAGCTGTTCACCGAGCAGCTATGGCCGGGGGTTCGCGATGTGTACGAGGCCCAGGCGCGGGCTGCCTTCGAACGCAGGACGGGCCACGCGCCCGCCAATGTGCGCGAAGTGCGTGAATCGCTGGAGCCGAGTTTTTTCTATCGCACGGCCAATCTGATCGGGCGCTCCGCGCAGGAATTGTTGTGGGACACGGTCGGCGAATCGATCGAACGGCAAATCGACGACCTGAACGCCAGGGCGGCCGACATTCATGACGCCAAAGGCAGCATGCGGCTTGACCCGGATCTTGCGGTGCCACGCTATATGGACATGGTCGACATCCATGTGATGCCGGGAAATTTTCATACCGAACTGGGCGAAGGCGACGTGTTTGCTGCTGCGCTGTACGATCGCGGGGTCCACCATTTCGCTTATGGCGGGATGGGGCCGGAAAACGAATTCCTCGGAATCGCCATGTCCAACTGGCTCAAGGCGAATTTTCCCGACTTCGCGCCAAAGCGGATCCTCGACATGGGTGCCGGGCCGGGCTTTTCGACGCTGCCGTGGAAGCGGCTGTATCCCAATGCCGAAGTTTTCGGCGTCGATATCAGCGCCCCGATGGTGCGTTATGCCCATGCTCGCGCCGAAAGCCTGGGGGTCGCGGTCCATTATTCCCAGCAGGATGCCGCCCATACCGATTTTGCCGACGAATCGTTCGATCTGGTCACGTCATGCCTGCTGACCCATGAAAATCCGGTGCCGCAGATCCGCGCGATGTTCGCCGAATCGCACCGCCTGCTGCGCGCCGGAGGCATGATGTTCATTGATGGCGCGCATCCGCCGGCCGCAAACCATGAAGACGAGTTTTTCACCACCTGGTTCAATTATAACGCCAACGAACCGTTCGCAGTCGGCCTGCGCAAACTCGATCTCGAGGAAGCGTTTGTCACAGCGGGTTTCCCGGCCGAAAACTATTTCACATCGGGCGCGCGCGAGGCGGTTTACCTCAAAGGCATGGCGGGCCACAAAACGCGGTCGAGCGCTTCGGCCGGCTATCGCGGAACGATCAAAGCCTGACTCGCCGATGCCGGGCACCGGATAGCGGGCGCGATTGCTGGTTCGCTTGTCGCTGGCCATCGCCACAGTCACGACTGTATCGGGAAATTTCGGGTTTCCCGGGTCTGGAGCAACCGCCGGTCTGATGCCTGGCAAGGACTTTGCGAAGGCATTGCGCCGCCCGCCGGCCCCATTTCCGTCTGATTTGCGAGGGTTCACATGTTTCACCTAGCCTGGTTCACCAATCCCCGCGCCCATGGCTGGACAGCCAACGGCGCCGATCGCTGGGCCGGGAATGACATTCTGCCCGAGCGCTGGCAGACGCTCAGGTTCCTGAAGGACATGGCCCGGCAGCTCGACAGCGCGTGTTTTGATTTCATCATGATCGAGGACCATGTCGTCCTGACCAACGACAAGCAGAACCTTGAACCGCGGATCGATCCGATGATCGTGATGCCGGTCCTGGCCGAGGCGACCGAAAAACTTGGCATCATCGGCACGTTCTCGTCATCGTTCTACCCGCCGTTTCTGCTGGCGCGGCAGATCAATTCG
>Ga0116227_10005809_pt1 | contig 25570 bp, 13 predicted proteins | sample S1TSphgellanicum_FD_89693 | JGI IMG/M metagenome (GOLD analysis project Ga0116227, IMG submission 89693) | Host-associated microbial communities from peat moss isolated from Minnesota, USA - S1T2_Fb - Sphagnum magellanicum MG | ecosystem: Host-associated > Plants > Peat moss > Unclassified... | reverse complement strand
CCCCTGCCCCAGCCCCCCCCCCCCCAACATGCTGGGGGGTAGGGGGGGGGGGGGGGGGGGGGGGGGGGGGTGGGGGGGGGGTAGGAGGGGGGGGGGAGGTAGGGGGTAGGTAGGAGGGGGGAAAATTTTGGGGTAGAGAAGAGGTGGGAAAAATATATATATGCGGGCAGTGAGGATGGGATTTTCGTTCATCCGAAAAACGGCCTCAACGGGCTCATCTGCAACTGGTGCATTGGTGGCTGCTGGTTCACTCCAGCCCCAAGGTACCCACCCAAAACTGGTAATTTCTCACGTTCATAACACTTGGATCATCATGGCGGAGGTCGGCCACAGTGAACCAGCACCCACCAGTGCACCATAAAGGATGAATGGTAAGTGGTCAGGAAACAGTTTTCTGTTGGGTTCCAGTTCACTAGCTAACCACCAGTGAACTTGGTTAGCTCAGTTGCTTCTTTTTCTACCTACCTACTAACAACCCACAAGCAGGTTGTTAGTAGGTAGAGAGTAAAACCAACCTTTACCTATGTATAAACCATCTACTTACCTAGTAGTTACCTATTTTCCTACCTATCTACCTATATATGAGACCTATTTCCTACAGAATTGTTTACCAAGGTGAAACCAAATATTAACTTTGTCGAGGTTCATCCACAACTGAGTAATAACAGACATCCAGTGGATGTTGCGCTGGTGGGTGTTGGTTCACTGTGGTCATCATCAAAGTTCTGATGCCTGTCAACTTTTGCTGAACCTTGTTGCCAGTCATAATTACATAGGAGAGCAGCGTTTCTCTTACTGGCGATTTTTAGCCAAATTTCGACCTGAAAAAAATATGATTTCGACTTACACAAAGGATTTTTCATGGAAAAAAAAGCATGGCCAAAAATTTCCAGATATTGAAGAAAAAAAATTCCTAATCACCAGGTTTTTATAATAATTTCCAGTAGGTAGCCAAAAATATGGAAGGATTCTGTTTCTTGATTTTCATATATAATACATAACCAAATTTGGCTAAATTATTTTCTGGACAATTGCCACTTTGACTACATTACAAAATCCTTAAGCCTGTAGGAAGGACCTTGTCCCGCACACTAATCATGCTTCCAATCGGCATGTTCACTGCAGGTAAACCAACAAGACATATGGGAAATTGGCCTTGTCCCCAACAGGACACCTGCATCAGGACTCGTATAAATAAAACTTTGAAGGTAATTTTTATTTTTAAATAAAATAATAAATTAGACCTGTAAGAAAACCTTCAAAATATTTTTAAAATTTTTAAATTGAAAATATAGCTATTTTTTCCATTTGTAAATCAATGTAGATATTTATCAATTGTCAAAACTGCCAGTTTTATAAATAATAAACAAGGCTAATATATTAACATCCATCTCATTTATAATTAGGTAGCAAAATAGTACCCTCCTCTGAACACAGGGGCACCTTGAAAATACAAAGAGTGTGACTGCATGTCATGTTACAAAGTGAAAAACTTTGCAGGGCATTTTGTGAAGGGTAAAGCCCCCGGACCAGAGCTTTATCAAAGTAAGGGACCTGGAGGCAAGAGCCCAGAGTGTGTCCCAAATTGTTGTGAAGCCTGGTTCATGGATGAAACACCATGAACATTAGTTAACTATATATTAATTATCCTAACACATTTTATAAAACTATTGTACATTGTTTAACCAATTGGCAATGTCCCATAAAACATGGTGGAGTTAATGCATGTCATTCTACATCCAAATGTTGAATTCAGGAGATGAAGGTTATGCCAAAAGAAAATTTGAAGAATTCATCATTTATTTCAATATCCATAAGGAATATTTATGAAGAGTTTTGAGATTCCACCTCAATGGGAGGAATTGTGTCCAATAAATTTTCCCATCTGAACAAAATGAAAATATCTGCCATCCATTGATCAGAAGGAGCATCTTGTTTAAACATGACAATGATATAGTATAAGTAAAAGTGAGTAACATACTTATCTTACCAATTCGACATATTTGCAAAATGATAGTAAATTTTAATTTTGTTAAATTTCAATTTATTAGTCACATTTATGATAAGTTGCTAGTTAGAGCCAACTCAAAGTTCTAAGCATGGTAAAATAGACACATGGTAAAAGTGAGAATTGCAACCAAAAAAAAAAAAACTAAGTTCTTAAATAATTATGCACCAAAAGTCAATTCATTGCAACAAATATTTTTTTGGGTACATTAATTATAAATTATCCATTATATTACTTTAAAATCTAAATAGATATAATTATGTTTATCGGGTATTTATATTTAGTTGTTGTGATTTTTTATAAAATGGACATGAAAAGTTGGAATTGTTTTGGACATGAGAAAGAATTGGTTTGTAACCTTCAATGTAATGTGTTAAATGTTTCAACAATGTTCGTGGCATATATGCATCTTAAAAAGAGTAATAAGATAGTGGGATTTCATAGCTTGATTGATTGATTGTGTTACTAAGGAATTATGGATGTTTCAAGTTTCAAAATATCAATTGTTTTCATTTGAAAAAAGACTTGGAAAGGGAATCCCCATAGGACTTAAGACTTGTAGGACTTTCCCACTTCCAATGTTGGCCCCACTTGGAACTTTAGAGCTTAGGCGGGTAGTGTTTCCAATAAATATTTACTTGGTGATGAATTTGTGATGAGTTTTGGTTTTGAGTTGGGTTCAAATTAAATTAGATCATTCTATAATTTGCATTCTACAATTTAACTTGTTGAGATTTTAAAGTACCAAAGCGTATGCTATGCCTTCTTCACATCTTAAAACTTTCATCACTTGGAAAATCCAAATCAACTTTTCAAATGCATACAAGTCAAAAGTGTGGACCAATGTTGTGTGGTTCTTCATTTTTGGAGATTCTTCACGTGTGAGTTAAGCCTGACTCTTCCAATTTCTAGATCCTTTGGTTTCGGTTCTGGCACATTTTTTTAAAATTCAAAAACCTTTAGGCCTAATTCAAAAACATGGTCCAGTTTTCCAAACACTATACAAACTCCCCAATCTAGAGTATAGGTTTAAAGTTTTACAACAAATTAAAATAGGAGAATGCATAGATACATAGTTCAACATATAGTTAAAAATAATACTTAATTATGAGTTCAGCCTAATTGTAAAATTTTTAAATTAAAAAATTCAACTTTCCTACCTAAGAACCTAAACATGTGTTGAAGTTTCCTTTTTCATGGTTTCGGTTCTGGATATGGATCTAGCAAAAGGCTAGTTTGATAATCTGATTTTTGTGCCAATTCCAACAGAAGGATGACAACTCAGGTCCAGGCAGCAAGAACTTAAACCCTGAACCACTGTATTTAACATGCTGGGAATGCTTGTGAGGAAAATCAAAAGTAGCATTTGGCTGGAACTCTATTGCAAACACATGGGGAACATAATTGGTACACATGCAAATAAATTTGTCAAAACAGCCATCACTTCCATTTGGCCTGATTGGTAGTACTGTGAAAGTGGTAAGGAATATGAGTGGAACATATGGGAACTGTGGGGCACATCTTGAAGAACATCATAGAACGTGACCAAAAGAATATGGGAGAAGCAGTCGTTCTATTGAGAACAATCAAAAGACATGGGAACATATGGGAAATACCCCAAGAACAATTGTAAGTAGCACATAACATTAACAAGAACATGCAGGAACAACATAAGGAACACAGCCAGCTTCAGTCCTCTGATTTCTAAAATCTTCAAGTTCCCCCAAAAATCCCCATATCCCGACAAAAAAAAGTGAGGCTCACCTCAATGGACAACTAAATTTTTTGTGCTTGGGTTGAGGGTTGAGGGTTAAAAATTTATAGCCAAGGCTTAACATAAGGAGTATCAGCCCCCAGGTAAAGAGCAAACTGTGTTGCAAGCAAAGTGCAAGCACTTAACAATAAATAAATTGTCACTGGCCTTTCACATTATTCCAAGCCAAAGGTCGGTCCAAAGGTCAGTCCAAAAGGTTGGTCAGTCCTTTGGCAAAAGGATGCACACAGTCAATCCAGACCCTAAGTATCAAATTTGCGGCCTATTGACCAAGTCAATCTACTAGAACCTGGTGGTCAATCTACTAGAACTCAGTGGTCAGGGACAAAATGCTCAGGACTAATCCAAGGTCATATAACCCTAGTGTCAACTCAAAAATATAAAGTTTGTGGCACGGCCACCAAGTCAATCTAACAAACCCAATAAAAAGGATCAACCCCATCCAGGTTCACCAATCCGTAGGCTGCATTTTAGCTATTTGGTTGCTTTGGGTAAGATGCCAGAAAGTAGGCTAGTGGAACGAATGTGCAACAAGTCTCATCAGTATTATGTTACAAGAGTGTGTAACACCTTGGCTGACTATGTTAGTGCAATTTGGGAGCACCTTATACAGCCTAATTTCCTGCTCTATTTCAAATAAGATTGGGGGAGCAGGGTGTAAGAGCACGGGAAGGCACTTCTGTCAGTGCCTTTCACCCTGGACCTCGGGCTCCGTCTTTGGTTCATGGAGCAGAAGGCGATGACAGCAGCGCCTTCCCTTATATAGACTCACTGCAAAATTCAGCAAGTAAAGCTTGCCAGAGTAAGGAAAGCAGTTGATTATATAGCTTGCAAGCTGGCTCCTGTGAAACCCTAAAGCACTGACAACTGAGAACTAACCTGTCAATTGTCAGAAGCTTCACACCCGCAAGGTTCATGGGTTGAGGTTTAAACCATTGGACATAGTGCAATGGGTTTTGCCACTCAGGGGAGGTGGTTTGGTGTCCAAATTTGGCTTGAAGTTGGCTTCTTGTCCCTCTGCACTCCCCCACAAGGAACTGTTTTGGGCAGATACTTTTGTGCATAAGAAAAGACAACCAGCTTTTGGCCTGCAGAGCATTAGCAATCCTATGCTCTTTCTGTTATGAACTCATCAAAACCCTTTGATGAAATTCCACTAAGATACAGCAGATTGAGCTAAGGTGTTACGAGCCTTCGCAGCTGGTAAGGTCTACCAAACTTGGTGATTCTCCTTCTGTCTCTTCTTGGGCAAATCCTGTTGCTACAATCTTCAAGCTACCCTAGTACCTAGGCTGGTTAGGCACAAATTAACTACTTTTTGCAATTGCCAAAAATTCTGAAAAATAAGTGCATCGCATGCCAAAAATCTGAATGAAACTATCAAGCACAATAGCTTCATTATTTAGTATAATCTGGATTGAAAAATATTATACTTTTACTGCCAAACATAATTGACACAAATACATTCTTGCTGCTGAACCAGCCAAGGTATCACAGTAATGATCAAATCTCAGACAAGATGACTTTGATTGCATGCTCTTGAACATGCACAGTTTGTCCTTAGTGTTGAGTGGGAGTGATAAAATACCTGCATCACACCATGTTGACTCAGGATGGCTGCACTTGCACATCCCATGTGACCAATTGCCACTATGTTCTGTGTCTGAGTTCAAGGATAATTTCAGAGCCATGTAGTGACCAATTGCCACCCTTGCAGATTGCACAAAGCACAAATCTTAGTACTCAATTCTTCAGCACAAACAAACCATCACATCTTTGGTTGATGCATAAGTAGTCAACAGATCAAATCTGTTAGCACTCAGGTGTTTCTTTCCAGATGCAGCAAATTTGAAACATGCATTTTCAACAACCAGAGTCAGACACTTGACGTGATGTGGGGGAATTCAAACATATTTTTTTGATTGTGTTATCATCATTGTACACTGGATCTTGTCCTACAACTGAAGATGTACCTGTTTTGCCCTACATCTCAAACATTCTGCAGATCTCTGCCCTCCCTGCACACAGCATCTTCACCATTATCTGGCTTCTGACAATGACTCTGAAGAGTGCCGGGCTGTAGGGGACCTCATTTGTTACTGCATAACTTAATTGCAGCAACCTGTACTCATCCCCTTGAGGACTGGCTCTGCCACCACCTGAGTGAAAAGAACACCCAGAGGCTGAAGAGATCGTTCGCAAATTCTCCCTTCTTCTTCTTCTTCTTCTTTATGCACTAGGTTTTTATTTACAATAAGGTTATATTATGGTACACAGTGGAGTGTTGGTTGTCTCATCCTCCATTTACAGCAGCAGCAGTCTTGCCAGGGGGCTATAGCTTCTTGTACACAGCTTGCGCCCCTATTTCTTTCTTAACCAAGACTTCTGGTGAGGCGATGATGTCGTCTCTTTGGTGGATCTGCAGGAAAGTGTGAGTGCTGTAGCATGGACCACATCACATGCACATCCTCGTAGCCACAGGAGCGCACATCATTGTAGAGCTTTGAAATCCCATTTGCTGCAAATTCCAAATTCACACATTTTTCAAGCAGCTGCACTTATGTCATCACACTACCCATTGAACAGAAACCAGACTTCTTTGGCCCTATGCTTCAAGCCTTTTGCTTCTTGGTTCCGAATTCCAATACCCAATTGCAGCAGTGCACTGGGTAAGATCTCCAAAACTTTCTTTCTCTTTCAAGTTAAGAGAATGAACTTTCAAATTCAAATGGAATGATCTATAGCTCTCTACAACATCAAGACGAACTCCCTGTTGGTTCTTCTCCACGGCAGAAAAGCGATATGCAGCATAACAGCACTCTGCTGCAAAATTGTTGTCGTTTCTTCTGCTGAGAGAGATGAGATGCAAATTGGCGATGGTTGTGTTATGAGCTTCTTAGCAAATTCTTTCAACGAACAGACCGACTCCTCTGCTCCCTCGTCTTAGACTTCTTTTGAAGCTCACTTCTACCGCAACAAAGCTAATCAAGGAGTCTGTGGTGGTGCAGCAGTAGTATAACTATGGCCTTGAGAAACGAAGAAATTTGAGCTTACCACGCTTGTGCCTGCGGCCCGGAAGCAGCCTGGACATCATAGCATCCCAGATTCTCCTGAATGGAGTGGTGACCTTGCGCAGCCACGATGTCGATCCCATGTTGCCCCTCCGCCACCCTGACTTCTGCTCGCGTCCTTTCGTTCGAATCCCCGAAGCTTGCAAAACAGAGAAGAAGAAAAGAAAGCTCAGGCAAGAACGAAGCTCCGACGAGATGGAAATCCGATCGGAAACTCCGCCCGCGCTCAAGCAAATCGGTGAATCTTCACCGAACGCTCAGAAAAAATACGCGGCATCGAGAGACGACGAAACCGAAGAAGCCTCTTTCTTTGTCGCAAAAGTTTCTCCGCTAAATGGAAAAGAAAATTCCTCAAAACCAAAAAACCTGTGAACTGTATTAGCCCTACTCAGTCCTCCTCCTCCTCCTCACAAGAAGAATGAATACAGTCCTCCTGCCTGCCTCTGAGAGAATAGCTGCTACAAAAATACAGAAAACCACAAAAAGATCTACCAAGAAGATAGCACGCCAAGAGTAAATCTCTTGGTAATCTTCAGACTATGTTTTGCCGACGGAATTCTATTGCGGCGCTTAAGAATTCTACGACAAAGAAACGATACGGATCTTGGCCGTCTAGAATCTCCGGGGGCCTCTGTGGGTGTGTGTGTGTGTGTGTGTGTGTGTGTGACTGACTCTCTTTCTCTCTCGCTCGCTCTCGTTCTTCTTGCGCAATTCGCCGATCCTCAAACTGCGAGTTCAATTGTTTTTCTCTCTGTCTCTGTCTCTGGTTCTTCTTGCGCAATTCGCAGATCCTGCAAACTGTGACCTCAATTGCTTAATACAAGAATGCTACAAAACGACTTGCACTATGGAACATAGCAATATTACTACATATTAGAGAGATCATTTCTTCTCTCAATTTGGCTGGTGAGGACTCCTCGTCCTCCTCCGAGGTGGTTGTTGTTGCTCCAAAACGTTCCAAAAGAATGAAACCGTTTTGTTTTGTCTTTTGTACCGCTTTCCAACGCTCCTTCCGCATCCCCTAATAAAATCAAAATCTATCTCTCTCGCTTCCGTCCTTCCTTCCTTGCTTTCTTTCTTTCTTTTTTTCTTTTCTCCAAACTTTCAAGTAGAAAAGAACTCGGCAATCGAATCAAACGGAAATGGCAACTTGCTCTTATTACGACGTTGAGATAACGACAAAACAAGGGGTAAAGCACGTACGGGCCCCTGTTGGTGGCTACAAGTGTGGGGTATGCTTCAAGCCTGCCTCTTCGCAATGAGGACGCTGGTGACGCAAGCGCCCGTGCCAACACTGCGGCAACAGCATCAGAGAGAAAACGCACCCCGCAACCACGACACATTTGCAACGCACAAATGCAGCAGCGAACAACGTGCGTCGTTCTCTTTTTGTACTCTCTCTCTCTCTCTCCCGTCTGTGCTCTCTTCACGCCCAGGCCTAAAACCCAACCAGGCTAAACTACCTTCCGAACCTGGCTATAGTACACTCTAGCCTTGCTAATCCCCCACCCTCACTTGGCTAAACGTATCTGTAAACTTACATTATAAAACGCATTCAAATTGTGGCTAAACTTATCTGTAAACTTGCATAAAAAATGCATCCAAATTGTGGCTAAACTTATCTGTAAACATGCATCAAAACCGTGTCCAAATTGTGGCTAAACCCTATAGAACAAAAAGATCCGAACCTAATCCAACTATTGTTGGTAGGTTCGTTGTTGGTGTATTCCTGAACCAAACCACACACACCGATGGAGCCTTTTTACTCGACGCTGGACCTGTATTGACAATACCCAAACCTACTATGCATTGTGCCTAGTGGCATAAAGACCTACTGAAAATTTTACAAGGATATTTGGATGGCACATTCCAAAGTGGAATTTGACCTCCAAGAAATGCCAAGGGTCCTTCAAGAAGGGCTTCTTCCGTTGTTTGGGACGTATCTGTTTTTTTCTTTGTAGGGATCATCCATTTCTTTTAACATTCTAGATGATTCGCCTTGTCAGTTCTTCGATAATCTCATCTGTCAAAACTTTCAGCAAGTCTTTACATTCAATAAGGCCCCTCAATTGATGGCATTACCCAAAGCAGCCTTGAGTGAGGCAGGCCCTTGACCTTGGGCCTTACCCTACGAAAGCCAATTTTTTTGAGAATTTTTTTCTCATCTAGGATGGAGTTAGTGGGTACCCACTTTTTTCTTTTCTTCTTTTCTTCCTTCACAGGGAAGGTACATGTAGACAACAACGAAACTTTCTCACATTTTCGAGTTTATTGAAGTGGGGTAAATTTCGGGTGTGGCCATAGGGAGCTCACACAGGCCACGAGCATAAGGAAGAATGCATTTATCACTTGATCGGTACAGGTGGGGTACCTACGACTGCGCAATGCGCTTGAATTCGTCCACTCTGCCGCGACAGGAGCTCTGACAGCCGGGCTTCCGCTCTGCTCTGAGGCCGAAGTGAGAGCGAACTTGCATATCCCCTCCGCCCAGACAGTTCACTCAGCTCTCCACAACATACTGACCTGCACAAAACATTAGATACCAGCCCTACAGCCCGCTGTCGCACCCTGTGCAAAAAACCACTCACCAGTCCAATGTCCCAGGAGCTTCACAACCCAACCAAAAAAAAAAAAACTAACAAGACCCAGTTCCTCCACCCTCTTGCTAGGGGCTCCACAACACAAATAAAAGTATTGAAAAAAAAACTTATGTGATTAAATGAACGAAATTTCCATAATCTTATATAAGGAAATGGTGTAGCCCATATTCTTATAATAGTTTGCATTTTTTCAAAATGGCACAATCGTCTCTCAACTCTTCATCTCCTTCAAAAGAATTTTCATGCATAGGTCTTCTTCTCCATTCTCCTGAGTGTCCATCTCAAACCCAAAAATAAGAAAGTGGCACTCTTGACCTATGGTAAGAATCATTGACCATATCTTCAATGCAATGTACCCCAAAAAAAACACACACACGACCCCAAACCCAATGGGAAGGCTCATCATGCACTCAAAGTGCTTTGATTTTTTTTTCTTTTTTCTTTGTTCCCAACATGTTTCTTTCAGGTTTTTAATATATCCTCTAGGTTCCCAATGTGTACCCCAAGGGTGTTCCCAATAGCACCTCGCTTTAATCCCATATGTTTTGCCCTAAGTCCTCCCCTTCTCACCTATATAGGTGGGCCAAAGGGGGAGACACTCCATCTTTCAATTGAATCTTCTATTTTTTGGGAGCTTCCATAGTTTCAATTTTTCTTTTGCAATGGGCCGATCAAGTTGGCTCACTGCAAATCAAAAAAAGTTGGACTTCTGAGGCACACCCAACTAATTAATATGAAACAGAATAAGTACCCTAACTAAATAGTATACAAGAATTCCATATAAGAATTGCCCATATCTTCAATGTAATGAACCCAAAAATTTAAAAGACACGGCCTCGAACCCAAAAATAAAAGAGGCTACTATTGACCCATGGTACTATCGTCAATGCCATGTACCCAAAAAACCGGGTGGCTGAGCGGCTGAAGACAAGGACTGACGATGCCCGTCAGCCCTGTCGCTCAGCCACCACGTCATTCATTTACCGGCAAGAAAATCGGTACCGCTCAGCTCAGCCTCTAACATGTGGGCAGGCCTAGTGGAGTGCAGAACTCAAGGCCCGTGTCCCGGTTTAGCCCCATTTGAGTTGTTGCTTGATATTTTCCTGGCCGTATTTGAGATTTTTTTTTTAAATCCATGGAATATACTTACAATGTGCGGGGTGCACAAAGTTGTAGGAAAATAAAAGTTGGGAGCCACCTTTATTTCTTTCTTTCTTTTCTTTCTTTTCTTTTAATTTATTGAAGCTATATCTTATGACCAAGTTCCTTTTTTCCTAATCTCAGTAAAAAGGAGCTTTGGCTTCACACGGTGGTACTGTAGTAGGCAAGAGGCTCTCAATAACATGGGAATCTTAGCTGCTAAAGAAAAAAAAAAATTCAGTTGAGGAGGATCCAAACTAAGAGTTCTTCAGTTTATGTCAAAAAATATATATAAACATGACATGGTTATTAATTTATGAAGGAAAGTTGTTTCTTTGTTTTGTTTAATTTCACATCGAGATCTCCAAAACCATGGTGCCTTTCATCTCATTCTTATCGGAAAGCCCTTGATCAGTAGGGGTGCACTGAGTTGGTTTCATAATTTTTGGACTTATGATCAGGAAGTTATTGAATGTTGAGCAATTTTTAAATCAGAAATTCTTTTTTTTAAATTTTAAATCATAGTGAAATTTGGGCATGCTCTTGTTATTCTTGGAAAGCCTATAGTGAGTAGGATTAATGAAGATCATTTGGGGAAAAAATTCAACTTTCCACAAAATAGGGTTGTCTGTAACCTAAAGATTTTTTGAAAGTCGGGCCAATGGGATTGCTGGATTTGGCTGTCTGAATTTGTTTTCTTAGTTATCTTCAGCGAACTGACAGTGGAATAGAGTTATTGGTAGGGCCACCCTGTCTTCACCCTATCTTTGGGCCTCTTTTTACCCCCCTATCCCATCTATTAGTGGTGTCCGCAAAGAAAGGAAATTTTTATTAAATTTCTGAGAGTAATTATAGTAATTGTATAGGTAAGTGCAGTGAAAATATATGTAGCAGCAATGGAAAGACAGGATGAAACTCAATTTACCACCAAAATTGATGGTTGTCTAAATTTTACCCCACTTGATTGCTAATGTACTTTTTTGCAAGGTTTTTTTTTAAAATCTCGCCCCAAACTCAGGGTTCTGGTGCTGTGTTTTCATTACTTTACGGATAACTCTATTGTGTAATAGGTAATTATTTACAGACTGAGGACTTGCAAATTGCTTGACAACCCCACTCCCACCACCCCCAACTGAACGACCATGAAGTTGCTGTGTCAACATGCTATATGAATAAGGAAGCTTCTTTTGAAAACGTTTGCAAGTCCATAGTCTATACCGACTTTTTCTTTTTTTAGACTTTTTCACAACTAGAGATGACACTGTTGATTCCTATGCATCAACATATCACAGATGGGTTAAATTTCTTTGATGAGTTTCACAAGTCCACATGAAATCTTTCTTTTGTTGGACCCAACCCAGATCCCAATAAAAAAAATTGGGTCGACATGCTATGAGTTAAGGTAGCTTCTTTTGATGAGGTTTGTAGGTCTATTTCAAAGCTATATTTCACTAGACTTTTTCATGAAACCCTCAAGATAAACCTGGACCACGTTGTTTGTGCCATCCAGAAATGGGTAGTAGACATGTAGTAGAGACAACTCTAAAGGCTCTTTTTCTCAACCCATGGTCTAAATGAATCTGTACCACAAAGCTCAAAAACCTCTAACCTATAACTGAGGATTGAAACTCATAACCATAACAATCGGCATGTGCCCAATGCGTCAACATACCTATGTAAGTAAAAGGGAGAATCAAAATGCCATCGAAATAGGCTAGCCACTACATTCAACCAGCATATGCGTGTGTATCACAAAGCAAATGGGGAAAATACCATCATTCTCTTCTTGTGCTCCAAAGCATCACGCAAGAAGGGAATATGGCGTCTCTCTTGGAACAGACACCACGTTGTTTTCCAAATGGGGAAAATACCATCATTCTCTTCTTGTGCTCCGAAGCATCACGTAAGAAGGGAATATGGCGTCTCTCTTGGAGTAGACACCACATTGTTTTCCGGATATTAGAGTTATACATAAAGTCACCCTCTCTTTCACCCCCTATTTCCTCTGCTTTCGCCCCCTATCCCCTCTTTCAGTGGTATCCACAGAGTATGGAAAATTTATTAAATCTGGGTATGAAATGGTTAAACTCAGCATTTAATGCACAAGGTTTCAGAGTAATTATAGAAGTTGTACATGTAGGAGCAATGAAAATCTATGTAGCAGCAGTGCAGGCGCTCAGGATTCAATATTAGACCAGGGAAAGGGTTAGTCCACACGATACTATGGGACCTAGCAAGCCCCTAGGTGAGCCCATTAAGGGAATTAATGTAATATGGAATAGTGAGGGTGGATGACATTCTGCTCAATTTAGTGGCCATGAGTGAACTGGGCAGATAAAAAGTTTGACTGGGCAGAAAATACGACAGAATGTCACCTACCTGGACCATTCCATGATGTAATATGTTTACGGTAGTAACTCCTGTTATGTAATTTGGGTAGCCAGATTTAGAAAGGGGTAGGTGCTTCACTTCCGTGTTTCATGTCCAATAAGACACCCAAAAAGTGTTAGAAGCTGCTACCATAGTAACTTGACCAGTCCCAACACAAATTATATTGTTTTCAGAAATGTTTTTTTCAGAATTTTTTCTGAAGGAAAATAAAAAATCTGATGGAATATTTGGAAATATATTATTTGTCAAAATAGAATATTGAAAATTAATCAGTTTTTCAACAAGCATGTGTCAAAGTGACCACAGTACTACAGTATCTATGAATAATTATGATACAGATGAAAAGGTCTTACTTTAAATCCGGATGTGAAGGATGGATGACAAGTGAATGATTGTTATTCTGAGGATGGATGAAAAACTAATGCATGAAATGCAGGAGAAAAGATGGAATTTTGATTAGTGAACTTCCCTAGTGTGAAAAGGACACGAAAGCTGATGAATGCAAAGGCTGAAGACGGAGGATAGTTTGATGAAATTCTTAAGAAATTCATGTACTCCTTATGTCCATAGTGAGGCTCCTGCTACCAGCGCCCACCGCCATTGCACCATGAAGGAAGGATGGTGTATGGACAGGAAATACTTGTTCATTGTATTCATGTCCCATAGTAACCACCATGGTTACCTATGACATACTAACCATCCACATGAATCTACTTATCTAGTTGTCACCAAGTGACTTAGCTACTTACTTACATTATGATATTTACCCACTTACATAGGTTGTTACTAGTTACTGGAGTAGTGTGAGGGGAGAGTTCAAAGTATTAGGGGTTTTGGGGATAGATTACCAAGGTCGGAGGTGGAACCTTGGTAACTCAGTTGTAGTTCATCCACAGTTGAGTCATAACTCATAACAGGTTTTCTAATAGATGGTGCACTTCCACCTTCGTAACTCAGTTGTAGTTCATCCATAGTTGAGTCATAACAGGTTTCCAATGGATGGTGCACTTCCACCTTGGTAACTCAGTTTAGTTCATATACAATTGAGTCATAACAGGTTTGCAATCTCGTGGCTAAGTTTGATGGCATGCTACAGCCAGTAGTCACGGCTTATTTATTAATTGTGCCAAAATTTTAATAAAATTTGGAATCAGCATGATTTCAGCTGTCAGGTTTGACAATACTACAGTCAATCTTTTTTTTGGCTGCTGACCTTTGACCATTTTTTTTTGTTGTTAATTTTTTCCCAACCCTGACCTCCATACTACCCTTCCACCTAGCTACAAATTGACCTATATCCTAGCCCTGCCTGCAAACTAACAACTAATTCTTTACTTACTCTTTATTTTTTGACAAATCATATATTTATTCTGGGCTAAATTTTTTAATCTTTTCTTGGCAAATCTCTAAATTTTTATCTCTTCTGGGTTAAATTTTTATTTCTTGGCAAAACTCTTATTTTTTCTTAGCTAAACTTTTTTTTTGGCAAAACCTATATTTCTTCTTGGTTGAACTTATATGTCTTAGCAAAACCTATATCTTTTATTGGCTAAATTTATATCTTTTCATGGCTAAAACTTTTATCTCTTGGCAAAACTTTTTTTTTGGCTAAACTTTTATCTCTTATTAGCTAAACTTTTATCTTTGACAAAAATTTTATTTCTTCTTTACTAAAATTATATCTTTTGGCAAAACTTATATCTCTTATTGGCTAAATTTTTATGTCTTCTTGATTAAACTTTTATCTCTTAGCAAAGTTTATATCTCTTCTTGATTAAACTTATATTTCTTCTTGGTTAAACTTTTATTTCTTCTTGGCTAAATTTTTATCTCTTAGCAAAACCTCTATCTTTTCTTGGCTAAACTTTTATCTATTGGTAAAATCTATATCTCTTCTTAACTAAACTTTTATCTTTTGGCTAAATTTATTTCTCTTTCTAGAAATTTTATTGCCTTTTTTCGTTATAAGTTTTTTTTTCTATTTTTTCAATTTCATGAATCTTTTTTTTTAATTTTTCTTCTAATAATAACAAAATTCAAAACTATCATCATACATTTTTTTATCATTAATGATGGATATTTTATGTGCAACATTTAAGTATTTCCTGAAACATAAGAAATCCAACCAAAATATTATGCTTCAAATGCAAATATTGCATAGTTTTATTTTACTTTTTTTTCTTTTAAGTATTTTTCATCACAATGGCAAAACTATGGCTGAGGGTATTGCATACATTGGACAAATCATGATGTGATGAGAATTGAATGACAATGGACCAAGGTTTTGCAATACCCTCACATTGAATTGGGTCACCTATTAGAAAATTGAAATGCAAATAACTCCCATCCTTGTAATTCCCATATCATTTTTGCTATCAATTATATTTAAGTCATAAAAGGTTGGAAAATGCAAGTATTGCAAATACTTTCTCATCCACCACCTAGGTTCAGGCAACCAAAAAGTTCAAGAAACTACAATACCCACATCGTCAATATTTAATACAATTGTCCAAATCTAAGTCAACATAATTCCTACACAATCAATTTCATGAAACCTAAATTATGTAAACATTTGAACTAATGGAACCTTAACCCTCATCTAGAAACTAAACAATTTCATACAAATGACCCAAAAAACCCTAAATCTAATTTGTAAATTTTGTTTGCATAAACCATAAATTATATAGACATTACAACCTAATGTCTAAGCATATGCTTAAATTTGAAAAATTAACCAAACCTATACAAATGAACCTTAAAATGTTGAGTTAAAACCTTTTTCTACAACAAAAAATCCCTATATTCCCCTCAATTAGATAAACACAAAAATAATTGGTTGCATAACTTTAATGCTAAAATTTCAATTTTTTTTACAACTAAGTGTTAAACTTAATTTTGGAATTATTTTTGCATAACCTTAAATTGTGTACAAACTATAAAAATTATACATAATTGTAACAAACATATGGAACAATTTTATATAAGTATTAATAAAACTTGCATTTCAAACCTAATTTTGGGGGAGGAACCCCAACCTTTAATAAAATGTAAACAAAACAAATGGGGACGTTTATATCATTCATACCTTTGCCATGGAGTCACCTTCATTTTCCTCTCCTTTTGTAGATGAAAGAGAAAAGAAAAATAGGAACCTCCTTATATATGTGTATATGTGAATACATAAATTCACCTTAAAAATATACCTTGAAAATAATATTAATATTAGCAAAAAGGTTACTTTAAACCCAATGTCCCCCACGTTTGTTTAAAACAAATATTATGCAAAAGTTTATATGAGGGTAATGTAACATGAACATGGGTCAATTAATGATGTGGGTATTGCAATTTGAGGGGTTTTATGGAGAACTCAAACCCTTGACAATAGAAGATCAAGAGTTTGTAATACCCACATAAAGAAACTAGTTTATGCACTAAGGGGTCATTTCATAAAAGCGGGCAATATAATTATATAAAAGTAATTAAATAATTTTTTTCCTTAAGGCTATTGTGCAGGTATTTCATGATAAGGATATGAAAGTATTGCATAGTCAATTATTTTAATAATGACCTACAACTTGCATTCATGAAAGTATTGTTTAAATGTTTTAACATGGTTATATAATGTGTTAACTATGTGAAGTGAAGTTATTCCTCATTTGGTTTATGGTGGATGGGAGTATTGTGTGCAACATGACATAAAGTGATCCCAAAATCTACAAATCCCAAAATTAGATTCCAAAATTAAAACAAATGGATTGATACAAAAATGTTCAAGTAACCATACTATAAAAATGATGGTGACAAAAAAATATCATGTCGAATTAAACTAAATGGCTCGATACAAAAATTGTGGGTACATGCATTAAAGCCTCACTACAAGTTTGATTACAATGACATATTTATGATTATTCATTCGAAAAGGATGAACTAAATGCAATGCTTATATTGATGTGATAGTTTGTTGCAACTACTATAGCTTTTACTGCATGATGATGAGTGAACTAACAATGTTCAAATGCAAATCAAGTTGCATCAACCACAAAAGCCTCTTTTGTTGTGCCTCAAAGCCTAGCACAAAAGAACTTGAAAAAAATTAAATTCCAATTAAAAGATGCAAACAATGTTAATTATAAATAAAAAAAAAAGTATGGAAGCATACCATCCATGAATAATTTTTGAATCCATGAATACCATCCATTTCTTTTGTTTGGTTGTAATTATTAGATTCCAATGTCCAATTCTGAGCACCCCATGTAATTTTGAAAAGTTTTGCATATGTAATTTTGCTTATTCAAATTGATTCAACAAGGTTGTCATCTTTCTCAAGCTACGCATGTGCAGTTTATGGGATGAACCCCACCCTTCATGCCAAAATGTTAATGATGTCCAACAACATGTCGAAAATTAAACATGCCAACAAAGGTCGCCATACTACTTACATTTGTTGCGCTTGGGTTTGAAACTCATCCCATTTAAATTTCGCTTTCCTTTTTATTTAATCAAAGGCATTCCTTTCATTCCATTTTTGCCTTGCATGCGAGTTGTTCAAAATACGAACATTCATAAGAGTGTGGTTTTGTTGCCTAGGACTCTTAGGACGAATAGATAGACGCCTATATCTACTTAATTGTATTTGAAAGCCATGTGTTTGGTTTAAGTTTTTACGAAACAACCACTTGGGCGCATAAAAACGAGTGCATGCATTCACCTTGCAACACCATATTGAGCCTTCATGAACCCATTCATTCTTTTCCATTGCATCTCCATGTTCATCTTGCATTGGAGGAGGAACCTCTTGAGGTGCAAGATTTAGGTTTGGAACTAAGTCTACAAAAAAATCTAGAAAAAATAATTAGCATGTTTAACATAAGCATGATGAAGGTATTATCTTTTCCAAATGATGAAAGTATTGCATGTCAAAACCCTTTTAACAACAATGAACCCAAAGAAGATGATGAGTAACATAGCTACTCATTATTGTTTTTTCTACCGTGGCAACACAAAAAAGAAGACAATGACAAGTAGTTTCTCATCATCATTTTCTGTAGCACAATGCAAAGTTTTTTTAAAAAATTGGTTGCGATGGAACTCATGTTGGAACAAGGGATGGTGGTGGTACAATAGAGCTCAAATTGCAATGAATGATGGTGCTAAATATGGAGTTGTGCACATTGTTCCTGGAAACACTTGATGCTAGAGTGTTGGGCCAACAAAAATATGTGACGGGGAAGAGGAAGAGGGGTTATGGGCCTTAGAATGGGGTTGTAGGTTTGTAAAACAAGTTTGAAAAAATTAAAAGTTCAAAAAAAGGGATTTTTTTTTTAAACCCACCCAAAATGAAATTGTTGCAAATGGTTGGCCAACCCAAAATTGATGGATGAATTGCCTTCCATCCAAAATAGGATTGGTGCAATCATGGGGGTTGGTTCATTCAAACCTAATGAACCCATTTTTCCAGTTACTATTGCTACAACAGTGATGAACACACGGAGTTGTTGAATCCATTATTGGATACTAACAGGGGTTGGGTTTCCTATTTGTACACAAGTAGCAATGATGGAACAAGACAACGATTATTACATTATTGGTTGGAAGCAAAGGATGGGGCCCGGGGGGAAAGAAAAAAAAGGAGGAAGGAAGGATTGGGAAGGAAGTAGGTTTTTGCACAACTCAGCAAGTGCAAGAAGGTAGTGAGGAACATACATGCAAATGCTGGTGCAATCAAATAACAACCACGCTATTGCTACTGCCTCTACAAAAGACAGGGACAAATTAAGGTTTAGGGGGGGAGGGGTTTTGCTTTTGTTTTTTAAGCATGGCCAAGGGTAGGGTAGGCAAGGTAGGGCAAAGCAAAACAAAGTGGGGTAGGGGCAAGGTAAGGTGAAGTAAGGCAAAATGAAACAAGGGCAAGGTAGAACAAGCAAGATAGACAAGCAAGGCCTTTGAACAACAACACACACACATGAGTAGCGGTTAATCTATGGTTATGTTCATTTGTTATTCTCACCCATTCTTTAGGTTTTCGTGAGTATGCTTCCATATGTCACCTTCTATTTTTTTCATTATGTTTGTAAGTATTTTTTAAGGCAATAATTTTAAAGTTTGGGGGGATTAAAGGGGTTTTTCAAGTTGGGGTTCAAGGTCTTGGTTTTAAATTAAATATGTTAGGCCAGGGATAAGCATGGTAGATCTTGTGGGATTTTCATTCCCAAAACATCATTTGGCATCCCAACAAACATCCGATGGAGAGCCAATAATCAACGCTACCCTTATGCCCAACTATGCTCTAATTTCTATCCATTTGCCCATCATTCCCATCCCTTTTAATTTACTTTGACTAGTCCCCTCATCCTCTTTTGGTTCATCAACCCTCTTTCCACCTTGTTCACCACACCCACTAAGAGTTACCCTAATATCCATCATACAATTTTTTCTTCCATGACCTTACGTTCCTTGTCCTTCTTGCTGTTGTCTATTTAGTGCAAGGGGGGTTTAACATGACACAAAATTTCATGCATTGTTCATAAGTAATCATTTGTTTCCTTAACTTTACCATGTTCTCCTCCCTTTTCAGCATGGACATGGATTGTATCCATAGACATCACTAACGTTTTCCATTTGGGTTTATTGCATCCTCATTCATACCATCATATTCCATATTTTTTTGAGTTGATGTTCAATGGGTTTTGCATATCCCTTTTTTTTGTTCAACATATAATCCTTTTAATATTATAACTTGGCATGTTTTTTTGGTTACTCCCTTATTGGTGTTTGTCACATTCTCCATGGGGTGGTGAAAAAGGCCACCAAAAGACTCATGCTCACTTAAGTTGATACATGGGTGGCAGCTAGGAAACATTACAAAAATAACACATGATTAAAACATTTGTTTTAGTTTTTCACAAATGTTTGGAATTGATTCCAAATCCTACTCCACCTCCATTAACACAATTATACTACACAAGCCCTTGCTCATGTAGGGGAATATGCTCAAACAATACGTGCACTAGTTCCAAACACATTTGTAGCCCCATCTAATGAAACCACAAGAATCCTTTGCCTTCCCCATCCATTTGTTACGGTTGATTTCCCTCCTTTCGTTAATGATTCCCATATTGAAATGGAGGTCATTTTAGATCGGAAAACATTTATTTCTACCTTGGCTTGTTCACCGTGTCTTCTTCCCATGGCCCTTTATATATGGTGTATAAGTTTTTACGAAACTATTTTGTTCTAAATGATTATGCAAGTGGCTTCGACCTATTTTTTGAAGTATGTGAGCACATTGCTTGAAGTCATGTTGCACCTTCAATATCGTGTTTGTTTTTTGCATCTTGATTCCTAGCATTAGAGAAGTAATCTGGAGGCATATGTCCCATTGCGATCGGTGAGGTGACCTATTACTTAATTGCCCACACATTGGCTATTTAATTTTAAAATACTTTTGTGGAACATTTTAGTCATCATCAATTTAGTGTAATGACTTGTGGCGAATGTGAAACATTGGTTCATGACATTCAAATGATGTTAGATTTGCACTTAAATTGGGTGGTGCTTCAAGTGGATGTCCATAATGCTTTCAATTCGATGTCATGGTTAGCCATTTCTTAAGAGTTATAATCTTTGTTTAGTTCTCTGGATCAACTTTTCGCATTTGTTTGACAATTCTATGCACGCCCATCCCCATTATATTGTTCTCAAGCTTCCAGACATGGGTTTCTCATAATCATTTCATAAAATTAGGTACACAATAAGGGGATGCATTGGGAGGAACATTGTTTGTTCTTACTCACCTTCATGTTTTTCACCTTATAACAATAGCCCACCCTACTTGTGTTTTCCCTTCATTGGTAGATGATACGCATATAAAAAGTCTTACATCAAATGTGGTTCTTATTTTTTTATGATTACAACATGAATCTTCAACATTAAAGCTTTTAATGCAACCAACAAAGTGTGTAGCTTGGTTTCCATAGGGGTTAGACCATTATATATCACCTCTCATGGTTTTCTTACTCTCGATTTGGGTTTTTGTATTTTGGGTGCATTAGTGGGATCCACATCATTTGTTGAATTATTTGTGGTTGAGGTCATGAGGATCTTGGGATGATATTTAATCTCCTTATGTTTGTAAATCCTCGGGCAACTTTTACGATGCTTTCATTGTGCTATGCCCAGTGCCTTGGCTATTTGCACATACAATGTTTCCATCTCTAAATATTTTGCAACATTACGCCAAATTCGATAATTGTACCACAATTATGTTAAAAAAACTACTTGGTGTGAAATCTTTTAGTGATTTTATTGGTCACCTAACTTATCATCAAACCACTCTTCTTGTTTTTTTAGGTGGGCTCGGCGTCCTTTCTGTAATTCGAACTATTGGCCCCCCTTATTTTGATATGTTGGGCACCGATCGCTCCTACACTTGTCACTCGTTTCCAACAAGATGATCACTTTATTATTTTGGATGCAATAACATGACATGTTGAGCCTCATTCCATATGGCACTACGAGACAATCTTTTTACCCCATGTTGTCCATTCTTAGGTCCCATCCTTTGAAAACCTAGTAGTAGCCTAGTGGTTCAATCTTATCATTAGTTTCAAGCTTCTTTGGCAGATCACCTACATGAGTAGGAATTCGTCTTACTTCTAGTAAACACTCCTTTAGATATCATGTGAACATGTCTTTGCTCATGTGCGGGTCTAGGGGCAAGCACTTGGTTATTAACTTGTCTTACCACACCTACATTTTATTTATCCTCAACCCACTTCCTTACAACATTACGTACCTATCTTGGCTTACCACATCCTATAATTACCCACCCTTCAAAATGTTAATGTGGTCATACCATTGATAATCTAGGTACCCATTTGCTTCAGTGTCCTTGCGGGAATGAACATACATTAACCCACAATACATTTCGGAATACTGTTGTGATTATTGCTTTGGAAAATGGAGCACATGTTTAGAAGGAGGTCTCCCACCTCTTCCCTTGTCACACCCGACGATGAATGGATATCCCTATCACTAGAAATGGCTTCCAAACTTACTGACTCGACTCACATAGATATGGTGCACCAAGCATTAACAGTGACAACATATACAATGATGATGGTTGCTCAAGAGAAAACAAAATCATACATTGAACAAGCACTAGGCAATGACTTCATTCCCTTTGCTATTGAGATGTATGGGTGTTTTCATTTTCATTTTGATTCATTTTTTACCACTTATGCATGACCACTATTGTGCATCATTAATGGTCTTCTTTGGTCCCTTCGATGCTTGTTTGTTACTATTGATAACACATGTCCATAGCCCTACAACATGCATAAGCCATAGTGATTTTTCAACAACCTACTACATTTAGTCAAGGTTCTTCATCTTTTCCACACATCATAGTTAGTGCACCTTTGTTACTAGCCGATTTGTGGCAAATGACAATTCTTTCATCTAAAGTCTTTTTTGTTTATTGTTGATTGTCATTTCGTAGCCATGGCTTTTATTTGCATAAAATCTTTACCTGATTTTTGTTAATTGTTTGTTTTTGTTTTTTCTTTGGGTTGTGTTTACTTGTCTTCTCATTTGCCTTGTACTTCTGATGGATGGGTTCCCATCCTTGATTTTTACTTACAGGGTTTTTCTTCCTTAACTCCTTATGAAAAAATCATGACAAATCTTCAAGTCAAGAAAAGACCCCAATAGTTCAATTGTCTATTATATAGTGACCATGTTTTGGTTGTTTGTAAAATTCCAAATGTATGCATGATAGATTTAGTATAGGGCAACCCACACTCAAAATAAGGGATTCTTGAAATAAACATTCCTCTACCTCAAGCAGGTGCTTATTTTGGGAACACCCCCTTCTCTAAAGCTATTATTATATGTAATTAGTTTTTGACTCACATGCTTTCAACTTAAACCACCAACAAAAAAACTTTGAATTTTTTCTTGTGACATCCATTTGGTATCACAAGAAAAACAAGGTAAGATGTTTTGAAAAATTCCACCTAATAATGTGCCCTCCTAATATGTTAGCAATCATCTAATAGGGCTAAATTATGGTTTTCATTTCCCACTATTTATATCACACAATAATGCAGGCCACTTCCTTTTCATGAGAAAGGTTTGTGTTGAAGTGAAAAAAATAGGGGTCATACATAGGTTGTGATTAGATTGCATGCCATCCAAAACAATGGAAATAACAATTCACTGAAAATTGGAAACCTGAATGGATTGTGGTTTTTATCAATGTAGGGAGGAGTCTTTTCAAGCCCATGGAACTGTGGTTTGATTCAATGAAGGTGAATCAATTGCTTACAATGTGAAAGACATTCTAAATTGAAATTTTGTTTTTCATTTTAACTATTCAATGTTGTAGTTGACACCACATATGAATCCCGAAAACAACCTTTCCCTTTGGTGTTGACAGGACTACTATGAAAACTATGGTCTTGAATTCAAATTTCACGGATCGAATGACCTACGATCCCTTACAACTAGAAACTATTTTCATCAATTCAAACTCACACGCAATATTTTAATTATTTGATGAATAAAAAATAAATAAAGGTTAAGGTAGAACATCAATGTTTTGTAATGCTATATGGAAAGCCAAAAGTTAGCACATAGATTGTCCAAATTAGAAATTAGTGATGGAAAGCCAAAAAGAAACACATATCCATTTGTTCAACAATAAGATGTGCTAGTTGATATAGATTCATTGCATGCTATGAAACCATTATTATTGATTTTACAATCAACCATGAATATACTACGTATCTAGTGTAATTCCAGAAATATCTCTACCACAACAAATTGAAAGTTACATGACAATGAGTGCAATTGTAACCTTATCAAAGTCACCAATAAAATGTCAAACCATGAACTTCCAATCACAATGGCAAGTTACCATGACTATCCACTAATTTTATCAAGCTTTTGATGATGGTGGGAGGGTTTATATTAGTATATAATTATAAGCCCCAAATGTGAACAAAACCATTATACAAAATCTATGTCTTGAGTTTCTTTCACACTTCCAAAAACAAGGGAAGATTTAGTCAAGAGACATAGCTAATTTAAAAAGTCAATAGTATCCTCTTTCAAGCTACAACAACAAGCTTGTCATGAGGGTAAGTTTCATTTCATTTTAGCTTGTCCTTTGTTAAAGAAACATTTAAATCAAAGGCATAAATTGGCCTATGTAGTGAAAGTAGTCACGGTTGGGGCCTCTTGCACCTTGAACATATTTTTTAACCTCACCGCTTATTCTTAATGAGATTCTTAACCAAACCAAATGATACTTCAAGCTTCAATCCCATAGAACATCAAACCTATGCAAGTGCACGAGAATTCAAACTTCATGGTTGCTATCTACCTTGAAATTCCACATATAGCATTATCAACATGGGCCAAAAAAATAGTAGATTACACCCTTACATCAAGAACCTTTGTTAGAATGGCAGTTCCTAAGACATAATAAAATGTGAAGAACATGCATTTTTACCTTGGATCAGTGCCTCATTGCTTTGACAATGGGGTGAGAAAGAACGAATTATATTAGAAAGTCAATTGTTGGTTTAACAAGAGCAGATTTTGTGAGCAAATTCTTAAGTGATTGGGTTGTAAAGCACCAATGGGTTGTGGATCTCAAAGTAAATTTACCTATTCATTGCGTTGTAAATCTTTTGTATGGTTGATATAAACAACATATCAATTATCGAATTGTAACAAGATGCAAATTCAAAGTGCATTTCCTAACTCACAAGAAGAAGATGAGAACTCTAAAATGAGAGGAAAACAAATTCATAAACTTGAGAGTTCAAAATCAAATCAATTTGCACAAATTCTTTAAAATGAATGATTAATACAAATGAGAATCAAAATGATATGAAAATGAATCGCAAACAACCCACATTCACAAAATACATCACAATCTGAAATTGAAAAACTAAATCACAACTCCCATTATACTATTGCATGCGATCAAAATAACAAAAAAAATTCCAAGACTCTCACTGAGAAAAAAAAACCAAGAACATTTAAGGGGAGAAAGGAGAAACTGACAAAATCACCTGAAGAACAAGCATAAAAAGAGGTGAAGAACAGGCATAAAAAGAGTTTCCAAATATCCTAGACGAAGGAAACTACAAAAGCTCTCCCAGACTGCAAAGTGAGGTTCACCACACCCTCCACGGGGTAGGGCAGCTCTCCAGCTGCTGCTCCTCCCTCAGCTCGGGGAACACAGACGAGAGCGATGACCGACTGGATGAAAAAGGAGCGATTATGGACGAATACTTGACGATGGTATTATACTAAAGAGCTTAGTGTGGACGATGAAGATGGATGAGAAACTGGAGCGCGAAGTTAGAAACTATGGTTTGCTTCCTCGAACGCCATCGCTCTTCTGTGATTCCTAAGCGCTTTCTTGCTTGGATTTTCGATGCTTATGAAGGAGATGGCGGAAGCAATCGGAAGACCTAGAGATGAAGAAAGAAAGAAGCGGCTGCGGATCGCTTTCTGTCATCCGGATCTCGGCATAGGTGAGCTTTTTTCTGTGTTTCTGTTGTTGTTGTTG
>Ga0116227_10005808_pt1 | contig 25571 bp, 19 predicted proteins | sample S1TSphgellanicum_FD_89693 | JGI IMG/M metagenome (GOLD analysis project Ga0116227, IMG submission 89693) | Host-associated microbial communities from peat moss isolated from Minnesota, USA - S1T2_Fb - Sphagnum magellanicum MG | ecosystem: Host-associated > Plants > Peat moss > Unclassified... | reverse complement strand
TATATATATATATGTTTTTTTCTTTTCCATTTGAAACCATGGTAATCATGCACATTGTTCCTTTTAAACACATATAAATGTTAAGAAACTCACATTAAAAATCCATTTGATCTAGTTTTACGTTTTGGTTTAGTTTAGGATTTTTGAAAGTGAACATTTTCATCATTAAAAAAAGACATTTTTACAAAGGACTTTCAAAAGATTCATATAATAACAACAAGTTGATGTTAAAAAATATGAAATGATAATCACCTATTAGACATACTAAAAACACATTCACAATTTCAAAAATGTGGAATTCTTAAACTTTGAAAATTCAAAGTATGTACACTTGAAAATTTAGAATTTCAAAATTTCAAAAATGTTTTATCACATATAAATGGGGTATAATGTAGATGATGTATTGAACAAAATTGTTTATATTACATTAAATTGAACTTAAAAAAATTAACATTTTTTGGTATGATTTAAAATTATCATCTTTTCAAGATGAAACATAAAATTTGCAAAGAATTTGTACATTTTAAAAATTCATATTTATTTAAAAATAAATAAGAAAAAACTGATTAATTGGGGTAATTCTAGTCATTTTTAATAACAAGTTGCAAAAAAAATCATTCAAAAAATCATTCATATGAAAAAAATATTTTGGAAAAAAAAAAATGCATGTAGTCGTAATGTAAAGTAATGCTTGTGGCTCCTTTAAGTGTGACCCAACCCTTACAAACATTACTTACATCTCTACTCTCACAATGCTAGGTGAATGAGAAAATGCAAGAGGAAGTTTGAAACACTTGGTTATTTAACTTTGTTCTATATGCTTTTGTAGGAATAATGTTCAATTTCTAAAAAGGAAAAGATGACAAAGACCTTCAAAGATAATGAGGATTTTATAAAAACCCACAACATAACTTGCGATGTGAATAAAAGTTACATATCTCTCTACATGAGTTCGCAAAAATTGCTGAATATATTAACTAATCATTGTCATGGTGCTAGTTAGTGATTACCACACTGGCAATGTATACACATGACATGCTTATATGCATCAAGGTCAGCACCAATTGTAGGGTAGTTTCCTTCAACAACTCTAATGCAACTTACCCACAAAATCAAAATATATTGACCATAATCATATATATGCAAAGCATATTCAAATTGTATAGGGTCCATTTTGCAACTAATATGTGACTATCATAAAACCTATGAATTTTTGACATGACATTTTATTTTTATATGCATTATAGTTCCATGGAACATTAGTTGCACATAAGTTACATTAGGCACCTAGTTGCATGACAATGAGGTTTTTATGGACATGACTTTTCATAGTGATTTCAACCTTTATTTACATTGAATACCTTTCTATACCACACATGTTTCAACAATTGGAAGAAGCTAAAACCTAGGCAAAGGATGGAATAAAGTTTAGACTTTGCTAGCAATGGTGCTAAGTTGACCCCATATCTCAATGATAACACCTTTTGCCAATTAAATTGAGTGGTTTTTTTTTCATTTAGGAAGTTGCTTTAAATTAAATTCCATTTAAGATTCAAGAATTGAGAGGTTATCTTGTGGCTCTACATTTGTGTATGAATGTGTTTGACTCCATATGTGAGTGTGTTTGGGTTAGTGGGTGTGTATGAATTAGTTGATATGCTTCAATAAGCTCTTTTTGCATTTGTTGTGAGTACATGTTCTTCTTATCTTTCCAATTTTCACTATTCATTTTTTTTTTGTTGATATGGGCTATAGAACTTGAACTTATGCTATGCCTACCCAAGTTCAATATTTTGTAAGTTGTGAGTACCTTGTTCCTTTGTCTTCTAATCTTTAATGTCACTTGCATATGTTATGCTGCTTGCATTACAAAATTTTGAGATTATGGCATGATGTTAATGCATGTCCATGGAACTAGGAATATTTAATGATGAATCATTGTCAACTAGATATCTTGACATTCCAATATCTTCCAATTTTTGCTGCATTTTTATATGATTTGGGCTAATTTGCTTACGCAAATTTGAGCTTACAATTATGCTATGCTTGTCTGTGGCAAGTATCCATATTCTAGAATTTGAACTTTGAAGAAAAAGAATTGTTTGTGAATTAATCTCTTTATGGGTGTGTCTGAGCAAGTTTGGTTTAGTTAGTGAGTTTTGTCTATTTTTTGTACATGGTGGTGCTAGAATTTATGAATGTTATGTTATATGTTTATGTATGTCATTGTTATGTGTATGTTTTTTTTAGTGTCTTGGCTCCTAACTCTTGGCATTCAACTTCTTTCACGAAAGAATCACCCAATGTCAAGCCCATGAATGGGCGATGAACAAGACCAATTATGTGACGTGGTTGAGAGATTTTAGTGAAGCTCTCCAAATAGCTCTATTGTACATAGGCTATGTCACCATATTTTAGATTTAGAATTTATAAATCTGGCATCTTTTGCTACAATGAACTTGGACAACTTGCCAAGTTTTAATTTTTCTCTTCCTCATAGCTAGTTTTCTATTTGTTGAAGCTTTAATTTGCTAGAGGCTTCACATTGTAAAATTGACAATAGCTCGAGGGACACACCAAAATTGTGTAAAATGATAGCCACTCATTCAGAATTTCAAAAACCTTAAAGAAAAAGAGCTGCTCCGAGCATGCAAGTTAAATAGGAATTTGTATTGGTGAAGTGATACATTGATTACGATTGTATTTCTATAAGTAGGTCATCAATGTGTTCATTCTGAATTTTTAAGATTTAAGAGATTCTCTTTTGCACGCTATTCCAGGTCTAAATGGTCAAACCTGCTGATCAGTGTAATCGGTTTCAATCAATCGGAGAACTTAGTTGCATGACTGCATGTGAACCTGGAAATGACAGTGGAAGTCATAGTACAAATGTGATTGGATTGTGTTGCATTTTCTTGTTTACGGATTATCAAACTTGTAACCTAGCAATAACCTGGCCCATCAACACATTAGAAAATGGATGGTAACAACAAGGCTGCAACATCGATGCAAAAATCAATTGTTAAATATATACCCATTTGTGTTGTATGTGCAATCAACACTGAAGAGGCATCTAAAAAAAGTGCATCTTTCTTTCTCCTTCAATAAAAACACACACATATCATGTAAAGGGTCCACAAGATATTAAGTCATGTTAGGTTTTGTACCCAGGCTTGCTAGTGGATGGCCCAGCATGGTTACAAGTTTTAGGCCAACCGCAATCTCCGGAAGCTATCTGTAAGTTGGATCTGTCAGAGTAAACAAACAGCTTATACCACAATGACTCTGTTGCTTATGACACATCCGAGAGCAATTTTTTTTCTTCATTTTTTTGGTATAAAAAAACTTGGTGAATTTAACAAAAATTTAGCAAAATTAGTCCAATTTAGACAACAAAAAAGTAATTCTCAATTTCTTTATAAAAATTGGTGAGATTTTGCACAGAAAACGAAACACTAGGCAAAACTTCAATCTAAAAACGTCCCTTACTGGTTCTAAAACTTCTCATCTCGTTACATGCACTTCTATAGAACGTGCCCATTCATCAGATGCACACATAATAATATTCCATATGTCATGCACACATTGGTCAAGTTCTGAGGCAAATTTTTGTGCCTAAATCTTACACCAATGTCAGTCTCTTCCAAGCCAACAAATGGCAGACAGCTAGTTATGCAATCCTGCACAGGAGATTTGAGAAAGGAGTGGATGGATTTTGCTGGGGTTCAAGGTTTACTAAGTGAAAAACCATAGTAGTAGGTACTACAAGAAACATTTACCATTGCAAATCACCAACTCTTTCCTTGCATGACAAGGAGTTATGGTTTCTAGCATAAAAAAGGTATTATATCTTTACTTTGCAAATATAATACCTGCCTTCTCTCCTTTCTTTCACCATTACTTCCCCTTCTTCCTGGTTCATGTTGCGCTTTCTTGTAATAGCGTTGGACAATGTTTACATCAGTTTGAAGACAAAATTATGCCCATAATTTCATTGTAAACCTCAAAAGATGATTTAAGACTTAAAAAAGGTAAGAGTAATGCACAAAGAGATGGCAGCTTGCTAGATTATGGTGATGTTTTTACATCGTGTTAGAGCTTTCATTGGAATTACAAGGAGTTTCTCTACTCTCAGGTCATAATTAAAAGGCTAATCCTATACTAATCTTGAAGGATTTTAACTTTAAATTCTGGACTGGATTATGGATCTATGGTGTGTCGTTACTAGATTCTGTTTTCTTTGTGAGATTGTATGTGCTGATGCAATACCCAAAAGAGTTTTTCATGTAAATTCTGTCAATAGTTATATTACTTGATGTATTATTGTATTGTATTGCAAAGGCTTGGATGTTGAAATTAATCTTATAATTGTTTCTTTGACAAGCATTTTACACAAAACATAATACAAATAACAAGGAAACAAATGAGATCAAATTTTTGCGACTTTCTGTATCTTTCCTCTTCCAGTTCTAGTATGCACAAAATCATGTTGGTGTTTGTTTTGAATTAAGGGAATCTCAAGGAAATAGCAGTGGGAATTTGTAGTAACAACATATTTATTTTATTACAACAAAAGCTTAAATCACAAGTAATATTTTCTCAACACATGGTACATTGTACACCCCAAAAGAGAGGGGTGATTGGTTTTTCAAAACATACACGATGATGCCCTCACCAATGAAGTATAGTAAACTCATCCAACAATTGATCACACACTCCCTTCCAGGCCTAAAAAGTATGTGGAAAAAGTTTAATCACAGAGTCTAACTAAAAACCCTTGGTCACAACTTTCCCCCACTTCTATACAACATAATATTTTGGACCAAAACAAAACTAAAAATAATATGTTTTTGTTTCAAAACTTGTTCTTTCAATTAAAGAAATAGTTAGACCGCCGCTGCAGCCGGGGTGCCATAGTTGCCAGCTTTGGGTCCTACCCCAGTGCCAGTGCCAGCAGCATTGTTGTTGTAGGTTGGACCATAATTTGAACCCAGAAGTCCGGAGTGGAGAGATAACAAGTAGAGCAGCTGGAAGAGCGACAAAATTATCAAAAAAGCTTCCAAAGTTTTCTGCAAAAGCACCAGCCCAAAACAACATTTAACTACAATTAGCCGTAATTTTTGTCACAGCTCAATTTTGCATTATCTTGAACCCAACAACAAATGATAACTAAACAGTCCAACCAGCCAATATGGTATTCAAAATGAACTGATTCAATATAAAAGCTTGTCAAAGACAAAGCAAGCAAACAAACAAACAAGAGTTCAATTGCATAACACACTTCACAAAAAGGTCTCTGAAGACTAAAAGACTTGGTCCTCCACTTCAGAAGTTCAGTAAAGCACTGCCTGGATTTTTCCTCCCTGAAGAAACCTGTTTTCAGCAAGCAGGATCTTCTGCAGTGGAAGGTACAAGCCAGGCTGTACTGGGATGTTCTGACCAACGGAAGGTACCAGCCAGCCTGTCACTATTTCTAAAAGGTGAGAAACAAACCCAGCTCTGCTTTACGGAGGAAAAGGACCTGAGTACAGGCCCTTCCGTGATTTTTGACCTGTTCCCTTGGCCTATTGGCCTCAGGCACAGATCTGAAATCACTGAATGGCCTGTACTCCTATACATAAAGCCATCAATTGCAAAAGACTCAGGATAAATTTTTGTTCACTTCAGAGACTAGTTAAGAAATAATATTCAACTTCATCAAAATTGCATAAATGGAGTTTTGTACACTTGAGAGAAACTAATCAATAATTTATCACCTGATTTTAATACCTATTATTTCTTCTAACACAGACAGCTCGAAAGTTTTCAAAAAAAGATAAAAGCCCCCAACAAAAAGAAAACTCAACTGGTGTAGTTAAGTCATTGCAAACATAGAGGGAGAAAAAAAATCAGCCCCAGGTTCAATTTTTTTTCAGATTAAAAAAAAAGAAAAAGAAAACCCAGATGGGTTTCAACTCCAAAAACCCAACTGGGTTGGGTTGAAACCCAACTGGGTAAACTCGTTGGGTCCGGATAGAAGTCGTCCGGGGAAGAGTATGTGTGTGTGTGTGAAGAGAGAGAGAACTGCGGGGTGCTTACAAGTCTGCGGCTTCGGGGGCCGCCGATGTGAATTTCCTTCGCTGCAAGTCTGCAAAACGCAAGAAGAGTACGTAACATCAGCAGCAGCAAATTGATGCAGATGCAGAGAGAAAGTGAAGGAGAGTGTTTTTTTTGGGGGGGCTCAGAGTTACAGTCGCATGAAGCTGGAAAGCGGAGTATAGTTTGTGTTGTTGTTGTTACCCCATGGCCAGAAGAGTGAGGAGCCAAGCGATCAAGGCAGCAGCATGAGCAGCTGAAAGGCTGTCAGTGCGATACACGCGGAGGTGATGAGTGCCGGCGAGAATGGAAGCGAGTCCCACAACGGAGGCGATCAACGCAATCGGCAGAAACCACCGAGTCGCGGCATTACCTGCAAAACCCACAACCACCATAATAATAAGAATTCCAGCACAGTTTCTTGCGATTCTTAGAAGCTGCCATCATCTGCAGGAGGGCCCGCAGCTCAGATTTGTACAGAATATCTAAGAAGCTCTGGAGTCTGCAGCAGCAGCTGGTTCAATTCTGCAAGAGAGCCATTACCATAGCTGCCATCGTCGATGTACTTGTTCAAAGCCCATCCTGCCAAGATAGCTGCGATGAGATACAAGATGAAGTTGATGACCGCCAGAGGAGTGGTCAAAGCCCGCCCCACACCGAAAGCCATGGTGATGATCTGCTCTCTCTCTCTCAAAAGAAAAGAAAAAACTCCCGCAACGTCCTCAACGAGCTATGAAACCAGCAGAGAGCAGTGTTACTGTACACAAGCTGCTGAAGGAATGAGAGCTAAGTCCTGCTAGCTGCTGCAGCAAGCTGCTCTCCGGCCTAATTTCAAGTCCAGACGACGAAGACGACGGCGGCGGCTGCGGCGAGTGAGAGCTTCAAATTCTGCTGCTGCGGACACTGACAAAGACGATTCTAGTTCTTGCACTATAAATCCTCACACTAAGCTAAGTGATGATGATGGCGGCTCCCTACCTATTCTCGCGCACACTTCTGGGGCAGCTTTACAGCAAAGACGCATGCGAGCTGACATGCATTCGCTCCGCAGCTGGCTCGAGAAGAAGACCACCACTACTGTAGCCACTACTGGAACTCGTCAATCGCAAACGGACAACTCAAGAGAAGCATCAGCAGCACGTGTCGATGTTCTGGCTAGTACTCAGTCCCTCCGAACCGGCTTGGTAATCTCGGGACCAGTGGGACCAGTGGGACCAGTAGTGGGGGAGGTATGGAGTCTATCATCTAGTTCTGGTTCATTCTTACTGTAGAAGATGATGACGATGCTGAAGAAGCAGCAGAAGAAAAGAAGAAAAAGAAAACGAGGAATTTTACTTTAGATAAAAAAACTATTGCTGAAACTAGTCTGAGAAACAAAACTCTAGCTCCGATACTCTCGGACGATAATGTCAAATCTCCAACTGTGGCAACAAAACACAGCAGCAGCAGACACTTGAGATAAGGAACCGCATGGGGCTTCATTTGCTTCTTGAGAAAGAATTGGATTATGCGACAAAGTTCATGACGCAAGGCTTGAGTCATCGTGGAGGTTGTGGACATTATGTCAGAATTGTAGATATCTGCTGCACCTCCTCTGTCTCTGCAAGCAATCCGTCCTCATAGGGTGCGGTGCGGGGGCCTACCCATTGCGGTGGTGGGGTTCTCTCACAAGTGTGCAAAAGCTGGTTGGGTAGAAGACGAAAGAAAGGGAATATGCTTGCTGCTGCTACGTGCAAGCATGCACGACTGACATACCCACCATCATCACAGTTGTCAACTCAAGGGCACGACGTCAGAGAAGTTCTACACTCACAAATCCCGTAAAAAACAAACCTACCTTTCGCAGAGAGGCCGACCACTGTTCTCATATCAAGCGTGCTTGGCCCTGCTTGGTCGCAGCATCTGCGGGGAAACAAACACATGGCGATTGGCAGATTGTAGCGAAGTTCCCAACCTCTGAGAGAATTGTTTTTTTTCTTAGGGGTTTGGGTCGTGCATAATATTCAAGCAGCAGGCAGACGCCTGCAACATCCATCTGCCTGTGCAGGTAGGTGACAAGGAAGAAGCCTCATCGTTGACAGCTTTTGCAAGGTACGTTTGTTGCAACTGGGGAAGGTGCAGACCATCGCCTCCAACTGTGCCAGAGATTGTACATGTATGTACTGTACATCTACTCTTTGCTTATCAGGGTTGCTCTCAATACCGCTCCACCAGTTTTGTGGAAGACCATCCAGCAGATGCAATCCACGCTGATGATTGCAGCAGAGATGCAATTCCAAGTGGATATATTTGTTGCTCAGCAAAACGGTTCATAAATCCATTTTGAATACAGCCAGGTCTGTTAATCTTCATGTATTTGACTACTGCACAATCCACAAGAAAAACACAACAGATAATTGCTGCAAGAACATCTCAATTCTTTGTGCAGGGGTAGTTGAGTGCCTGACCAAACACCAACATCAGCTGAAAAAGTTTGCACACTGGGGTGGGGAAACTTGAGACATTTTCAGCATCCACTGAAAAAGTTTGCACACTGGGGTTGGGAAGCTCAAGACATTTCCAGCATCCACTGAAAAAGTTTGCACACTGGGGTTGGTAAGCTCAAGACATTTCCAGCATCCACTGAAAAAGATTGCACACTGGGGTGCGGAACTTTGAGACATTTCCAGCATCCACTGAAAAAGATTGCACACTGGGGTGGAGAACCTTGAGACAATTCCAGCTTCCAATAAAAAAGTTTGCACACTGGGGTGGGGAAGCTTGAGACGTTTCCAGGACCTTTACAACCCCCTCCAGTACAATGTCTGTAAGAAAAAATTCCTTCACACACACACACACACACACACACACACACACACACACACACACACACAGAGACAGTTTTTCCAAAAGGTTCAACTTTAGGTGTGCTTGAAATTGTCATTCTGCTTCTAAAATCCACCAGGCCCTGCCACAAATGATCTGCTTTCCCTGGCACCCAACATCCACTGCTTGTGAGAAGTTTTGATTCTTTAAAACTCTGCAACCAACATGGCTAGATTTGAGCAGAAAGAGAGGGAGGGGAGGGAGTACTTTGTGACAAAAAATCCATGTTATCATTTCAGACGCAGGTCACACAACTCATAATAGATAGTACTGCACATGGATATTAAGCTTTGTCCTGAATCAGCACAGATAGCCAGCTGCATTCAGTTCTGGCTGAGATCTTGTGATGCAATGCATACATGAAAAGAGTAGAGGGAAAACAAGGGCTAGAAATTCAAGAAACTGAAGTTCCAGATACAAATGATGCAGAAAATGAAGAAGACAACATTGGTGTTTGCATCCTCAATCTTACAGTATACAGAGTAACCACATCTGGCTCCAATGCTTCTTGAAGATTACAAACCCTTCAAGCTTTGCTTCCACAGTGGAGGCGCAATTTGTAGCAGCACATGTTTTCTTCCTCCCCTGCTTCCTGTGTCCATGCACCTCCTCCTCAATCACTCAATCAGCTGTGCTACCATGTTCTTGCTTATTCAAAAGCTCAAACAAGGTTGACGAAGTTTCAATCCAAAAACAATTTGCACCGTGGTTCACCCTAACAAACTGCATTCTCACCCTCAAATCCTTCTGGGAGCTAGATTGATCCTGGGTATCTGATTGCAGACTGAAGTCCTGGGAGAAGTATGGGTTTTTCATCTATTTGGAGATTTGGAACCACACTTGGCTGTACCATGTTGAGTAAAAGACCATGGTAGTAACAAGCTTTCTGCAGGTACTCACAGCACCATCCTTCCTACTTCATGGCACCATGTCTTCATGCTTTTCCCCAACATAAGGATGACCAAGAAAGTTGTAGAAACTTTCCTTTTTATTCCCATCAACTTTTCTTCCTCCTTTGGATCAATTTGTATTCTTCATTGCAATTGTTGCATCTGACTGTCTGGTGGTGGCTGCAATTTCAGAGGAAAACATGCTAGTAACACACACTCAAGAAACTGCCAATTGAGAAGTCATGACTTTAGTTGAAGGATGTGGTAAGGGTGAGAGGCTGAAGACAAACCAGGCCAAGCCCATCTTCATGGGCTCCTCTAGAGCCAAGAACATGGAGTCACATTTTCATTTCACCTTGTCCACTTGCTGTCACCACTGCCACTTAAGCTCTTGCATCTTCTGTCTGTGCTAGAAATGTGCAAGGGGTTCTGATCACTTTCCTTAAGTCAAGAAAAGTGCCCCCTCCAATCTGGAAAAGGTATTCACCTACCATCAGTGAGGCTGAATAAAAAATAGTCTTCTTCTCCAAGCAAGCCCGATGTCCTCCACATTTTGCAACTCAATACCTGCATAATGAGGTGTAGAAACCCAACTGCACTTCTGGGATCATGTACAGTACATGAGCACGTTGTTAATTTCTATTGTCTACTCTCTGTCTGGTGGCACAATCCTAGTATCTGTCAGAGATATCACCAGACTCACCAGACAGCCCCCTACACCATGTTCATTACACTGGGAAATTGACATGGTGTCAGATAGAAACAGGCCTGTCCTACTGCAATGTTACTTAACATCTCTCAACATGAAAACATGCAAATTCAAAAATTTGGCAACTTTTGAGATAGGTCTTGGTTAAGAGAATTACTAAAACTACAGACCACATTACAAGCCTCAGTAAATTGCTATCTTGCAGAGAAAATGTCACTCTTGCTTACAAGGACATTTGACCCTTCACAAGCTAACAGATCACTTCAATTTCTTGAACAAAAAAATGGCAGGATAAAGTTCCTGTGTCTTACAAACTCTGCAGCCTATGGCTTGGCTATCTTTCTTGACTAGATTCATGTGTCCTCAATGTATCCAAGGTAACAAGGTGCGCAGCCATTGGACAGGGCTTCCTATTATTGCTGTTTGTGAAAAACTAGAGGCTGCATTTCTGTATTGAACCAAAATTACCCATCTCCCTATTTCTAGGGGTTGCTCCATCACAATTACAATCCAAGGCAGCAATATCATGGGATAAAATGCTTGTACAGTTCTGACTGGTTTTAGAAAATGGGACATGTTACTGATCAACACATCACAGCTCACTAAGAATCAATCAGAGTCATAGGCACCATCATCAGCAATGTCAGCAGCAGCAGCACCACCACCACCATCTACATCTTTAATGGCAATGTGATCATCTTCATCTGTGTTTTCATCTGCGTCTTCAGACTCCAGAAGAAGCTCTTCATTGGTGTCACCCTCATTAGGGTTCAACTGCTCGTCATCTATCACCAAAGGAAGCTCTTCTTCTTCAGCATCATCTTCTGCTTCCTCAATCAGTCTATCCTCAACAGGAATGACTGGATCCTGCAGTTTGACAACTCCCTCTTCCTCCAGTTTCACAGTCTCCACAGATTTTGAAGGCTTCTTTACTTGCTGCTGATTCATCCTCTTAAGCTTCTCCTGTGCTTCCGGTTTCTCACAAATACAGGCCACTGGGTTTTCATGAAACTCTCCCCGCCCAGCCCGCACCTGCATAAAAAAACCACAACCACAATTTTGCCCCAAAAGTCAATATCCTCAACCAAAACTCTAGACTTCTACGGCCTTCATACCATCAGGTTCCAGGACAAGTAACGAAAAGACAAATTCAGAGTCACATTTTACAAATCAACAGCTTATGCAATATCTTGGCGAAGCATTTCAAAATAGGAATACATAAGAGATTATAGCTTGGAGGTCAAAATTCCAGCACACATTCCCCTCTTTGGTCTGTCAAGCTTTCTTATCATCCCCCTGACCTTGCCACAAACTATAGATAAAGAATCAGCAGAAAATGGTCTGCCAACAAAATAACAGTAGTTACAGTTTACAAGACAGCAAGCAAGAGAAGGTAACCCACCTCCATAGGGTTCCCCATGAACCCCTTCTGAAAATGGCGCACTTTTGTTGCAAAGTCCTTCCATGACATAGTGTGACGGGCAGCAAACAAAGTCCCAAGTTTCTTGGCATTAGGCCGGATTGTTCGCTTATGACCATTGAAACGCCTGCAAAAGTAACCACAAATACAGTGAGCATACATGTAACTAATTGTCATATCCAGTATCTGAACTCCAGATGAGAACTGAAGTATCTACCCACACATAATGGAGGATCACAGTTCTTAGTCTGGGTTATGTCTAGTCCATAGGGATGAGCAGGGTTTGGGTACTGTGGACCAAAGTTCTTGCTAAAAATTGAGGGTAAAACAGAGCATACCTTTCACCTGCCAAAATACGGGCCATGTTGCCATTGTTATTTGCTACAAAAACATCACTTTCTGAGCACACCACATAGTCAATTGCAGCCATCCGGGATGAGAACTTTGCAAATGGTTTCAGCTCCTGACTTGTCACCAGAGTATCTTTTGTGAAGAAATTTGGAAATAGTGCCTTCAAAGGTGCAAGGGAAGCTTCTCCATTATAGACCTGCCCAGAGGCAACATACAAATATGAATCCTTGCCATAGCCCAGTGCACGTAGCATGAGACCCACTTCCTCCGGCGTCAAAGGACATTTCCCATTCCGACGCTCCTTATCTGGATTCTGATACTGCAACATAATGACAAAACAGAGAAACAATTTATCATACTGTCGGACTAAGGACAGGCCCATTACTTTGTATTCTCTACAGATTGTACAACAAAGATTCCTCAAATGGCATTTCATTGAAAACCAGATCACATTAAGACCTCAAGGTCAGTTGTTATCAAGACAACAGCTGCAGAGTTTTAGAAACAGACATCAAAGGCAGCTTGAGTTGGGTTTCATTCTCTTCATGATCAACTCATGGAAATAATGCAAATTAGTCACTTTAACCAACAGGTGAGCAGATCCACCAACAGTACTGGCTGAGTGAGAGGATAATTCACATGAAGAGTAATTCCCCTACATGAAGAGATTTCCAGCGCTTGCGAATGGCCCCTAACTCTTGTCTCTCCTTGTCACCACCACCATAATAGCAGTTTGAAAATGCCAGCATATCTGACTCATACCTGTGTGCCTAATATTCCAAGTCAGATAAAAGGAGTGTATGCATGTACTCAAAAGCTTGAAGTAGTTACAGGGTACACACTAAACAAAATCTTGTAGTGATCAACTTTTGATAGGCAAGTTCAACAACTCCTGATTAGAAATCAATCATGTACCTAGATGATAGACTTGTGACAGATCCCTTTTTCATATTTAGATGAGAAATTTCTCCATAATCTGGACTTGTATAACTTTTAGAGAAAGCAGTTATACAAGTCCAGTTTTCTGATAATCAGTGTTCAATACATATGTTCTGGATCTGCATATTAGATACAGTTGGCCTGCATCTGTGAAGATCAAGTCCAACCACAACAAATAGCAGACATTATGACTTTTCAAATTGTTTCCAGTGACATCTTAGCAAGTTGAATTCCTGATACAGATTGATAAAAATTTCTATCAGAGCTGTAACTTGCAATTTGCATATCATCACATTTTGAAGTACTCCCAATTAAGTTTTACTAGAACAAACTCATGTTGTCACTCAATGGATCCCAGAACAGCAGAAGAAAACTCAGAAAGTGCCTTGTGCAAAGTCAACCTGAGGTGCAATGCGATGTACTTTCCACTCTTGGCCCTCATTCTGTCCACTAACTCCTGGCCCATGTCCTGGATGGGTTTCGTAAATTGCAGTGCCTGAGCAGGAATCACAAGGATTAGGGAGACATGCTGTGGTTGTATCTGTATGGACAGAAAAAACTAGCAAGCCATTTGGAGAAAAACTGATTCAAGTCATTGATCAGCGAAACTGATTCATTCAGCCATGAAATTGAGAGAATCTCTCACAAATCTTTGGTACCTTGTAGTTAGTTCGGCACCGCAGTTTTTGCATGTCTGGATCCAACTTATTTGCCAGCCGGTAATCAAATTTGGTGAGCCGGACAACCTGTACCATATGGAAGAAAGGAATATCAAAAAGCTGAAATAGAGCAGAACATGATTTCACCAGCGACCTAACACAAAGAGGAAAAGATAGGTAGAGCTTCCACATGAGACTGCCACTTCATTCCCTGAGTCTTTACACTTCATCCTTGTGAACCCATTATTGATTTGTGGTGCTTCAGAATGGAGCCATATGAAGGAAATAAACTCACAAGAATCAGACACACCGGTGAGATATATATACATATATAAATTACAGAGAAAATTCCACAAGACCACTTTTGGAGGTATCATTTGTCAGCAAAACCAACACAAAAACAACAAGAACAAGAGGTCATAACCTTATGGTCTCACATAAAAACATCAGGCCATCACCATTATAATGAATGCCAGTGAACAAGCAAAAGTATCAAAATGTGGAACAAATCACCTATAACAGAAGACAGCAAAGGAAGGGAGCCATACTTGTTTTCGCTTCAAAATAGGTAGAATTCGGGTGAGGTAGTAGTGTGGCGAGACCTTCCGTGGGACCCGCAAACTAGACATCTGATTTGATATAAATTTCTTTGAGCTTGGAGGGAGCTCTTTGATTACTTTCACATCAGGTGCAACAGAAGATATGAACCAGTCGACATCAAAAATGTCACTGAAATTGCTGTCAATGAACCCCAATCCAAGATCACTATAAATGTACCCTGAACCACTCTCTGTGCCTTTCTGGCTAAAACAAACTGAAATGAAACAACATGTGCAAAAACAACTGCAAAATTGTGATGAACCCAAGTAACAGTGCACAACAAAAGGAAATTACCAAGAGTTAGCTATGAGCAGGCAATAAACCCTACATTTGAATAGCTGAGACTAAAGTGGGTTGATGCTGAGAAAACTATGACAGAAGTAACATAAGAGGGAGAGACAAACCTTGGATCTTTCCAATAAGATCGATGATCCAATTGTGGAACCACAAGAGTTGCATTCAACAACCGTGCCACTACAACAGAATCAGTTATCTGCAAACAAACATTCAAGTCACTCACAAAATGCAACAACCTGAGACTTATAGGCAATAACCATCCCTGTTCATGACATTACACAAGGAGCATTATCACAAGTCTTCAAAGAGATGTCAAGAAACCAACTGACAGCACTCACAAATCATTCCATACCAACCAGGGACATGACAGGATGGGGACAAAGATGTTATCTTAAAGAACATCGCAAGAGAATGTACTTACCCCTGTTCTTTGCTGATTCAACCCACCACTAGCTACAATAAAGAGATACCCATTGGACTCCACACTCAGTTCAGCTGATTGAATCACAAAACATAAAGTGATCAATGAAAGTCTGAACCATATACTGAAATAATGGAATCTGTGAACTTGTGCTGCTTCTGACTCCTGGCATTTCAGATGTCATTTCCAAAACATTACATGTTGACATCAGGATACATGAGCAGCAGCTTACACGAATACTTTTCACTGGGTTCACTACATCCATAGTAGAGCTCTGCATTTTCTGCGTCCCAAATATGCTCCACCGTTGTATCCCATTGAGCCTGGCATCCTAGCACCAACTTCAATAAGAAAACTTTGGACAAGTCCCATCACACAGGAAGCTAACTTCTTGTTTCAGGGCTGCCCAGCTGCATCCATATCCTTCGTAAAATCCAGACCTTGATGTTTTAAAAAGAACATATGAATAGAAAGCTTGACTGGAAAACCCAGAAAGATTCAACTAACTCCAATACCGTAGAGACACCAAAGAAACACATTATCACATGAAAGATATTCACAATGCCAAAAAAAGGTAAAATTGATGTGCAAAGAGAGGGGGCTCACCGGCACATCTTCTAGAGCTTGCAAAGAACTTGCAGTTTCATTTATGGCACTCCATGCCTGATTCCACACAGGCCCACGTGAGCAGAACGGATGAAATGGAAGGGCTCTGATAGCATGTAAGAATTATATAATCCTCACAAAACAGAAAAGTTCATGTCCTGTTTTAACTATGCAGAAGTCTTTCTGCCCATCAAGAAACTGCCTGGACACAACCCTTGATGAAGTTTTCTCTGTACAAAAGAAAAAAGCCCAGATGCTAAAGATATAGAACCTCTGATGAAGCTTGTTGGAATGGTCGAATGGGGGTGTGCCCAGAATTCACATTATCAAGAAACCGCCCAGAAATTATAGAAAGCACAGCAAGTGCTACCAATGCCGATCCAAATATGACAGCAAGAGAAGAGATTGCAGGAAACTGGAAGACCCTTGTTGTTCGGTTTCTTGGACGTGCCATGGAAGTTGTTTGAGAACAGGTTTCTTCTGTCCACTTGCAATTTTGTCAACTCCATGGCCTCTGCATAACCCCTCCTCTTTATGACTTCAAACCCACCAAGTTGCCAGACAGCGCTAGAAGCTTGTAATCCATTTAAGTTTCACCAGCATATATCTGGTGGTTCATACAACAAACATCAAACATACAACCCCTGGCACAAAGAAGAAATGGTGGATTATAATAAGCTTAGCATTATAACCCTACACTTAACAATGCATCAGAATGTACACAAACCAAAACACCAAAAGTTCCCAATGCTGCTAGAAAGAGATGTACAGCACTGATAAAAAATCACACTACTGCCCTCAACAAAACATCCACCGTACAAGACCTTGATAAAACAATATCATCAGGAATGTAAGTTTCTTCAAGATTCGAAAGAACCTAATTTTTAACTCTAGAGCTTTCTCCCTCCCAGATGCGAGCATGCCATTCCTCCTTCAAACCAAAACGGCTGATACACATTTTCCAGAATCTGAAGCAGCAGCAGCAGAAGCAACACTTCCAAAGAAAGAAAAACAAACAAAAAAACAACTTGTGTAGGTGTTTATCTTCCTTCCACCAGATCAACAACACAAAACCACCATTCTCAAAACCTCGAAAACAAACAACACACGCACAAACACATGCATACATACATACCTACCTGTGATGATGATCTCTTCTTCTTCTCCTTCTTCTTCTTCTCTTTTATGATGATAAATATGAAACAGATAAACAAGACACGGAGGAAATTCTTGTCTCCTTTCTCCTCTCCTGCTTGCAACCCTGTCACTCCAGCGTCTTCTTTGTCGTTTAGGAGGAAGAGGAGCTTCACAGTCACCAGCCCGCCGCTTTCACCAAAATCGGCTCCCGTTTTCGCAAATTCCAACCGATTTCAGTCATTTCTTCGCCAAACGAAAGCAGCGCATCCGATCTATGCGAGAGGATAGACACATTTTTTATTTCTAAAAAAATCGCCAGCGATTCCTGACAGCAATTCTCGCCGAAGATTTGCACAAATTTGGGCGTTAGCTGCTTCGGGAAGACGAAGAGCAAACAGACACGAATGAAAGCACTTTTTAATTGATTTTCTATTTTGAAAAATTCCAAGGAATCGAATAAAACGCTATTATTGCAGAACAAAAATAAACATATACATCTACATACGTATATACGTATGAACATATATATGTACGCATATACGTATTTGTATGTATATAACTCAATTTTTTCATCAATTAATTAATTAATTAATCAACTTTGGCCATGGCTTTAAGTAAGTTACCAAATTTTGCTCCTTTAGATATATATAATTTATTTTGTCCTAACCCACCCTATTTTTTTTTCTTTTCTTTTTGAATATTTTCCTATATGGTTTTCAAATATTGTAATATTTTGGTGGCTTCAGCATTTAATTGTCAAATAATTAATTTAATTAAAATTTCTTGGTTTGTTCGTTCAACACTTAGGATTTTAATTTTGAAATTTTCAACATAAAAATTAAAATTATTGTAAGGTACATTTTCAAACGACCTTAAACTCTTTTATGGGTCAGGTGGACCTTCATGAAATACTACTACTACCCCTCCCTTCATTCAAGACTACCAAAGTTCAAACTTTTACACCTTAACTAATTTTTTTTCTAATTTTTGACAAATTAAAAATAAAATTATTAAAAAAATTCAGAAAATGAAAAAAATAATTTAATTTATGCTGAAGTAGTCGCCAAGGTACTACTATAGTTCATCATTATTTTATGTGAGATATTTCATGTCCATGCAAGAGGGGGAAAGGGGGGTTAAATACTTAAGTTTCCAAGAAGTAAGTTATTAAATTATTTTAATATACATAATATGGACATGAAAAAATTGTCACTCAAAATTTAGCATTTAAAAGCTACAATCAAAAGGCGTTAACTTGTGATCAATGATTTTGATTGGCCAACCAAGAATAATATTTTTTTTTGACTAAGGTTTTTGAAACTCACACCATGCAACAACACAATTTTGATGAAACAAAATTTTTTTTTTGAAAATTTTCATAATACAATGGTGCAATTTTCATACAAAGAGTGATGTGTCGAAAAAAAAAAATAAAAAATTGTTGCTAGCTTGGGAGGTTTTTTTAGATATTTTGTGAAGTTCTCACAAATGTTGAAATGTTCCATAGTTTTTAATGTTAAATGTGCACAATCGATTTCCTTTTACCACCTTATGTGATATTTTTTAATTTAACACAACAACAACATGTAAAAAACTTTTTACACAAATTAACCTCTTTTTCATTTTTTTTTTGGTTATGCATGATTTCTTCACAACAAATCTGTAGTATTTCTAAGTGCAAGTTGCTTGTTAAAATGTTAATTTACTTACCAAGCTAGTAAGCTATTGTTGGCAATGGTTGTAACAATGTTCGAGCCAAAATAATACAATGCAAAGTAAGAAACAAACAATAGAGACCAAAATTGTTCTTTAGGAAAAGAAAAGAGAAATTTCTCTTTTCTTTTCCTAAAGAACAATGTTACAAGCTTGTAACAAGCTTGGTTGGAACTTCAATTTTTTGTGCTTTGATTCTTAAATGTCAAGGAATTTTCAAAAGTTCAAAAGAAATGCCTTTCTCATATACAAATTACATAGCCATGTTACACAATTTGATCATTCTCATGATTTTGTTTGAACATATTGTGAAAGGTAAAAACCATTTCATGAGCCACTTGTTGTGTTACCCAAAATGCCGAAAAACGCGTAATTTCATGGCCCAATGACAAAACAAGCTAGGGCAAGGAGATCTAACCATATCTAATGGTCAAATCTCCATACAGACTAACCAAAGATTAGAGGACTCATGTATAAGATTCCTTTGGCTACATGAAATTGCTAAACTGCTTCCAACTACATTCAATGAATAGACAAATAAATAAGATCATCACATGGATCCATGCCCATAACAAGCCAATTTTAAGCAATCTTTTTTGCATTTATAGGAACTTTAATTATGGCCAAAGATGGATCTTTCAATAGTTAGTTGACATACATGACTTTGTCCACCCAATAAACCCTAAACCCTAAACACCTTATAGAAAATAGTTCCTAGACAGTTGGCTCCAAGTAGACATGGTTTTTTCTGCACCTATGAGACCTAATATACCCAACCCCAAGTCACCATAAAGAATCAGTAGACTTTCTAGTGTATGTGGAATGTGGCTTTACCCTCTGAAGTAAATTTTTTGCCTTTAGTTTTTGCCTCAACAAAGGATAGCACATAAGGTTCCTTATTTTGTCTTGTCTCTAAAATGTCTCACACACCCATCCATTTCTAAAAGCGAAAGTCTACTAATTCTTTACACCAGGTAAGGACAGCCTTGTAAGGACCTCAAATGGGGCTGTTTTTGGGAATTGGATTCCCATGCTTGACTCCCGCCTCAAGTGGGACCTCCATTCTCAGAACAGCCCCATTCAGGTCCTTACCATACACAAAAGCATCTGAAGCATACATGCCACATAAAGTTTATGACAACACCCAAGGATGAGCCCCCGACTTCAACGGTTTGAGATTTAACGGGTTACAGCACCACAACTTCCCATGGAGGAAATATTTTCATGGGCCATGTCTACTACCTGCTCTCACTTCATCAGCTCAAAACAGTGGGTAAACCTAAGAATATCTCTCATACGAATTGAGAAATCTCCATTCTCACAATTAAGAAAAATCAAAGCAAGGCCAGCACTTCTTCACAAGACACAGAGAATTCTGAAGAAGGGAAGGCAAAACAGAGAACAAAGTACCAAGAAACAAAAACCAAGAAAAAAACACTAAAGCAGTATGAACAACAGTGCCAGTCTTACAAGTGTTAGGGACCATCAACAGTAGCATATATGATTGACTTCCCCTATCACAACTTCCCCACTGACTTCATCAGCTCCCTACAGTGGGTGAAGGCCAGTGAAAACACTAACCTGTGTACTGAGTTTCTGCTGCAAATCCAAAAGCAATGGGAAGACTCAGCCATGCTACTGGCTAGCAACAAACAGAAACACAAAAAAAACAGAAAGACACAACAGGATAGACAAAACACACAGAAAAGGACAGAAGGGAAGAACAAAGACCAGTGAGTACACCTAAGAAGTACATAATAATAATCTGCCTGAAATTTGGGCAAACCATTATTCAAAACAATACCATATAGGAGAACAATTCCAGTACAGAAGGGGTCACAAGAAGTTTTACTGCCCAAATTAAGTTGCACAATTTGGCAATGTGTTGGCAATTGAGCCTGCCCGAACCTTACTTACACTTGGGCAGTGTTTCTGAGTAGATGCTTCCAATGGTTTTGTACATAATAGTAATCACAGGGGTACTATATACACATGCCAAAGTCCAGGAGTATTGTGGACAGTACTCTGAAATCTATCAGTATATGGAACAAGAGACATATATCAGGGTCTTGATATGCATCTAGTTCGCCTAATCCAGATCATCCACAAAATCCATGTTATTCTCTGGTGGATCAATGATGCAACACACCAGTTAAACCTTTTCAATTGTATCTAACAGATATAGGCTGTAACTCTCTGTACAAATTGATTTGGCAGTTTCACAAGTTAAAAAGTGACATGTGCAGAGAGATCACAAACCTTTTAACTTGTGCCGATTCAGGTCTCGGGACCTGCAGCTAAAACTGCAGGAGTTACAAGAGTGATACATGCTGCCCCTTTCTCTCCTGCAAACAAACATAATGCTTCTGCATCTCGCAGAGTGGACTCCAAATCAATATGTCCACTGAGTTCATTGATGAACTTGAGCAGTGTGTCAAATTCCATCTGTTCATCCATGATTTTGCGACGGTGCCGCTTTAGCAGTGCCACACACATGTAGAGGTGGAAATGCTCTGAAAGATAGTTGCTCCACAGCACCTCCCATAATCTCAATACATTATCGTAGTCAAATTCTCTGAAAGCATGAGCAAAATCCACATCATACAGATATCAGCAGGAGCCATGAAAGATCAGCAGGAAAAGTGTAAAGCAATTTCAGTTTGGTGTTCTCATTCAGATTTTGGTAGTCAGAAGGTCCACAGAGTGGACATCTATAGTCAGGGTGCATATCTTCACTGATATGAAATTACACACTCATCATCTCAAGTATTCTTCTTCCATCTCTGCATATTTCACAGCCACAAACAGAGAGTGCAAGAAACAGGAAGCACATATGTTTCCCACTCACCTCTTAAAATGAATAAGAATCCAGCGGAAGCAGAAAAAGTAGTTCAAACATTCATTCTGCTTGAAGTAGTCATGCAAGGGGTTATCAAGCAACTGCACCAGCTGCACCCAGCACAATATCCAAGAGTGTCAGAGATTGCAGTTTCATTGCTTGAGAGGATCCCCCCATGTGAGGATTTGCACAGGTGTTTGAAGATGTTAAAAGAGAGGAAACGAACAGCCAACATGCAACCATGCAGCTCAGATAGCAAAATGACAGAAGAACCATAACTCCAAAACCAAGTAGACTTCATAAAGGACTCCAAACATCTGTGGCCTTATGAGGAAACAGCAATCATAGAAAAAAAGAAAGAGCCAAGAGTATGCCTACAAAAGTACTCAATTCTCAGAGGAAAAGACACAATGACATATCTAAGAACCCTCCATGGTCAACTAAATGCAAAAGAGTTGATATTAACATTCAGTTGACAGCTCAGAGAACTGGACCTACAGTACATCCTCAGAAATAGTGAAGAAGTACGCCACCAACATATAAGGCCAGTCACAAATACCTTAGAGATGGCTAGAAGCTGGGAGTGCATCCCATTTTGGTCACGATGGAAATTGGGAGCCATTCGTTCCATCAGTGCAGCAAAGCACCAAAATGCCTCTGACTCATCTTCCATCACATAAAGGATTGGTGACAGCAGATCACTCATGCCCTGCACTCTTGTCACAAGAAAGTAAGGGGATGCTTGAATCTGGCTTCAGGAAAATGATACTGTCTGTTTATACACCAACCATGAATCTTTTGCATAACTAAAATAAACCTCAAGGCTGTGAAAAATAGTATGAAATTCCATATCGCATAGAGTTGAAAAATCACATTACACAAAGGCATTAGGTTCTGCCCAGCCCCCACCTGGCAATAGCCCAAATCAAAGTTGTAGAAGGAATATGTCACTAATATGTTACGAAGAAGCTCCACATTTGGGTTGTCATCACCATCATAAAATGGTAGCATCCGATCTGTACGAACCTGCAGTCACATATACTGAATGGTCACAAGCTCCCTTTCACAAGGATCCCAAGATGAATATCAATAAATTCAAGGTTCAACTGCATTTTAGAGATATTGGTGCAAAGATAGGGGCAGGAGTGCAGAAGATTGAAGGCCTTAGATCAAAACATTATTTTGAATCTAGGTTCCTATTAACATCATGAGTTCAAGGCTCAAAGTGTATATGTACTCATACCACATCCTTTTCAACCCGGTGCTTGCGCTCCCGGAACTTAGCAAAACGCTTTGCTTGGTCCTCAGATACAGACTGCAGAATAGCCAACAAAAAGAAGGGATTGATACAAAAAGCCAACAAAAAGCTTTGATACAGAATTCAAACACATAGACACCAAGCTCTACTTTTGCAAACCCGGGGCCTACTCTACTACAAACTTTTTATATCAAAACATGGTAGCTTTCCAGCATATAAATCATTGGGCAAAGTCAAAGAACATGACTGTGAAATCTGACTCATCTGAAAGAAGAAGATGCAAGTTAATGACAACAGACCTGCCATTGTGATTTGAGAACCCTGTATTCTTCTCGTTTCTTAACAACTAGAGCTTTCCTCATAGTGTGTGTTGAGTCAAAGTTGTAATAACCCAATAAAAACTTCCATACCTGTGTGTAAAGTAACAGGTTTAAAAAGATACTCCATAGGATAAGCATTCAACAGGCTACATCCAATCAGCTTTCATGCAACACAAAGCTAAAGTTCTAGCTGGCAACAGACAGTGAAGTGCTAATGATCAAGTGATTGAATATGTGAATGACTGTCCACTTGTCAGGAGCTCCCAATATATCAGCAAAAGAGGGGAGAGAGGTATTCAGAGATCTGGTCCAGATGAAATTGCCAGTTGGAAAAAAATCCAGCAAAGGATCAAGAAAATACCACGTGTCGTAGCTTTTGCTCAACTCCACCATAAAATATCCGCTTCTTCAGAGCCCTTGGATCCATTACTCTGCCCTCACTGTCTAAAAAAGTCATCCACTGCATATCCATATCAAAATCTGTAAGAGAGAATCATCCTTTAGCAGTAACTTATCTTCACAAGTGCTGAGAACTCCTCCATGCTTATGACTTAAGTCAATCTGAATAGAAATGACAGGTATCTGAAAATAAGGTTAAAGAGGTTCAACATCCAACAAAATATCAGCAGAAAGGAAAAATGAGGAAGCCCAACCCTAACTGAGAAACAAAAAACAAAACCAAGGAACAGTTTGAACAACAGTGATGGTCACATGTATATTCAAAAACCTTCAAACAGCAACATGTATGGTAGTGAGAAGCTACCATAGCATCCCAACTGACTTCAACAGCTTCCATAAGCTGAAAGTCAACGTCATACATTAAGCAACACACTGAGTTTCTGTCCCAAGCCTGGCAGCAGTGCGAAGACTGGGCCATGATGCTGGCTAACTCAACAAACCCTCAAAGAGAAGGAAAAACCAAGGAGACTAAGAAGGAAGAGAAAACAAAAAAAAGAAAAAAAAAGAAAGAACAAAACAAGAAAAGAGGAAGAAATACTAGAGAAACAACACACAACACTTTTAGAGCATGATCTTTTAAGGACAAAGTGGGGTTTGGAAAGCTTCCCAAGGTAGTCATCAAGCTACAAACTATTTTGAGGCAGGAAGCTGTAATGACAACTGCCATCTCCAAATTTGGCAAAATCTGAAATCTCAGAATACACATGAGACATGTGAATCCTACTAATACCTGCATATTCAGGTTTTTAGCAGAACCTAAGCATAAAGCTCATTCCTGCAAGTGTGCATGTTTTACCTCACCAGTCAGTGCTAATTTCATGTTAGTGGCTACTTGTTTGTGGGTATCAGCTCTATTAGAAGAGCATCTCAAGTTCTGTTATAAGAATCATACTTGTTTCCTTGATCTCTGGAGATCTCTATGTAAATTTCAGTGATAGATAAAGTGCAAATGTGAGTGCTTCATTTCATTTCTCAGCTAGCTGGGGAATGAAATGACTTCAGAGCTCAACAGGCTTGGACAATCAAACATTTCTAAGGAAGGGATCACGACACTATCTAGGGGAAAAAACAAACAGTGAACAAACCTCTTCATTCCCAAGAGGAGGTGGCCGTGCGCGTCCCCACACCAGTGCTGGTGAATCATTCTGGTACCATTCCACAATCACCATGAACATGAGACAGCTGAGGCACTTAGCAGAGAAAGGAAACCAAAATCACAAGGGCACACCACATTGGCCACAACTTCAAAGAGATAAAAAGTGATTGATCCATTCACTCCACAACTACAGGAGGACATATTAAACAGATCCCACTCTGAGCCAACATAAGAGCCAATAGCGGCCAGCAAAAGTACAGACTGCCAGGGTCAAACATATAGTCAATGAATATGATTTGTTGTATGGAGTCTTCAACAGTGGACTGAATGCCCTGTTTCATATCTGTGCAAAAGCAGAAACCATGGACAATTGAAAATGAAGAGCTTACAGGAGAGGGTAATGGAAAATCTTCAAAGGACAAAGAGCTGGCGCAGGAATCAAGTACCTGCGTACCATCCACAAGCTCAAAGGTGCCTACATTAGTGGCTGCTTGTTCCTCTGCATCACTCTTCTCATCTTCCTGCTGCTGATCACAAGAAAGTCACATTCCTTTAACAAACTTTCAGGTTCCCAAGTCTCCTATTAGATCCCAAAATATTTAGCTTGGCTAAATTTCAGCTGCCATCTGGAATGGCCAACAATTTGGCCTATTCTGCTAAACCTGTCATGGCAAGGTTGATGGTTACAAAACCAAGAGGAGCTAGTCCCATCCTGAAACATCACCACCTTGATAAAATATCTTTCATAAGATATCTTTCATAAGAATAGAGAAATCTCCACTCTCACAATGAACAAGAAACAGCAAGGCTAACACTTCCTCAGGAAGCCACAGAAAGAACCAAACAAGGGGAGACAAAAAACAAACAAAAAACGAAAACACACACCGGTATGAACAAAAGTGCCAGTCTCACACCTG
>Ga0116227_10005806_pt1 | contig 25585 bp, 18 predicted proteins | sample S1TSphgellanicum_FD_89693 | JGI IMG/M metagenome (GOLD analysis project Ga0116227, IMG submission 89693) | Host-associated microbial communities from peat moss isolated from Minnesota, USA - S1T2_Fb - Sphagnum magellanicum MG | ecosystem: Host-associated > Plants > Peat moss > Unclassified... | reverse complement strand
GCATCATAGTTGTGAAAATGACCAAAATAGTTGAAAGTTGGTCTTGTAGTTGCAAATATTCTCAAATCTAGTCGCAAACGACTATAAGTTGCATGTAGTCGTAAATTGAATGGTTACATTTTGACTGATTTCTACTAGTGTTTGTAGTGTAATTGGAAGGCATTTTAAGTTTGTAAGATTCATTATTGTGTCATGAAAACATTACATGTGATAAAGTTATTGGATAGACACATTACTACAATTTTGTGTCGCCGTCATCTATCACTTTAAGTAACATTTTATCATAATAATGGCCTTTTTGCATGCTTTATTTGTTACGAATGCAAATGTTATGGAATTCATTCACATGAATGTTCATTCGTGACTTGTAATAAACTTATACTTAATTCTGAGTTTAATTTTAATTCAATTTTAGTTAATTAATTGTTTATTTATAATTAAGTTTTAATTCACTTCTAGTTCATTTCTAATTAACTATTAGTTCACTTTTAGTTAAATCTTAATTGACTTTTAATTAATTTTTAATTCATGTTTAGTTAAGTTTTAATTCATTTCTAATTAATTTTTAGTTCACTTTTCGTTCACTTCTAATGACGCACCCCCAAGCTCTTTGATAAACTCAATTGTGAGTCCAACGTGAAAATAACGGAAGGATAAAAAGTTAGGGTACTCTCCTTGGCTCGTAACACTAAGGGGGTGAAGGGTGTGCTGGAGTTCCGAGATGAAGATTACGATGAGTGATAAGTAAGTCAATTATTCATTGGACATGCACAAATGAAATAACAAGTTGATTAGTGCATAGTTAGAGCACCTTGATGCACGGACAAACCCCGAACAAACACAAACTCACAAGACTCATCATGGCCTAGACTTGGGGGAAACCGCCACCATCTTCCTCCTTATAGTATTCTCTATGCCTAGCCACATGGCTTACATCCAAATGTCATTTTGTCTTGGGACTCCCGAATTAGGAGTCTCAAAATTTCCAAAATTGGGACTCCCGCAACTTTGAAGGCCCATAATTTTTTTCCAAACCTCTGATTGAGGTGGGGTTTAAAACAAAGTTGTAGCCATCGTTGAGAGCTTTCCAATGATATGTGGCACGTTACCTTCACACAAGTAAATTAGGGCGATTATCTACTTTTAATGATCGGAAGTCAAATTGACAATTTGACTTAGGCCCTTCTTTTCGCCTATAACTTATGTTTTAAATACTCAAATGGGTCATAAATCCCATTTTAGACATCTGAATTCTAAGAAATTTTTAACGATATAATTTTTTTTTTAATCCAATGAGTTTTGACCCTTACAATCGCCCTCTAAAGATTCGAAAGTCCATCAGGACTCCAACTCCCAAAGTGGGAGCTCACTTGGGAGTGTGGGGATTCATTTCTTCACACTCTTTTACATTCTCGAAAGCATGAAATGTGACTCCTAGGCTTCACGCCTAGCCCGCACCTTTGCAAGCCCTTGCTTTGGTCGCAAGCCCAAGGCTAAGGTTGCGACATCTAGTTAACTTTTAATTCATTCTTAATTGAATAAATTAATTTATTTTCAATTGAATTTTAGTTCATTCATAATTCACACATGGATGGACATGGTCCACACATGGGCACACATATGTGCACATGGGTGAACATGGGTCACATGTAAATTATAAATTTTTAAAAAAAATCCTTGAGCTAAATAAAGGTAGAATTCCTATTACCTTTAATATGTTTAACATCAATTTTGAGTATGTTTTCTTATCATAACCTTATTCTGTTTTTATTTTATTCTTGTAATAAAATCTTGTTAAATTATTATGTTGCATATGTCATGTTTTTGTTTTTATTTTTCTTATTTCATGATTTGGATTTGGGCTTAGGCCTATCCTTATTATCATCTTGATTTAAGAAATCTTGTAGATTTGGTTGTTTATATGCCCGTGATATTTTGAACATAGTTCCATCATACTTTTTGTTTTGTTTTGTTTGTGTTATCCTTTTGTTTCAAAATCATGTTTACATCCATGTAAGAAGTCCTTACTGTCCTTAGGAAATTGAATAGGAAAATTAAGCATTTCGTAAATCTATTGTTCATTTGCAAACCAACCAAACTTCGACTTCTTTGGGACATGTTTCCACAACATAGCCCCAACCAAAGGAGCCACAGATTAGCCTACTTAACAAGTTTGATGGCACACGTTCAAAGTTTGGAAGTTTTGTCAACCTAATGCATTTGCTCATTTGATTTCATCTTCATTAATATCCAATTGGCCTAGGCCAAGTTGGATTCATTGGTACTTTGTTATCAAGCATGGCCCTTGTTTGGTTCGCACCTTTGTTGGAACATCAATCACCTTTATTTAATGACTTTGAAACATTTTTTGAAAAATTCAATGTCACCTTTGGACATTTAGACAAAGAAAAAATGTTTAACATCGAGATACAATCATTTTGTTAAAAATCATGTTCAACTATAATATATGCATTGAATTTTAGATAGTTGGTTTGTAATATTTCATGGAATGAGGCAACATTCATAGATCAGTTCCAATTTGAGTTATAAGGTGATGTGAAAGAGAGTTATTCACCATGCCAAACCTTTCAATTTTAAATCAAGACATTGCACAAATTGTTTGGTGTGACAACATGCTCTTTAAAACATTGACAAGAGAGGTGTCATGAACCAATGTCAACAACACAAAGGAGTTTTGCACTAGTGGCAACACAAAAGAATTTTTCACTTACAATGTCAATCCAACCTTTGGCAAGGTTGCCAAAGGATGACCCCATGCAAATTGTTAAAACAAGATTCAAGCCTTTCACAAAGTAGGAAAAACAACGTCGACGTATAAATAATCTTTGTTTATATTATGGAGAACCAAGTCATGTTGTTCACGAATGTCCAAAGAGATGTACATGCAACACATGACATGTTTGTTACCAATCCACAACCAGAGGAATCAAAAAACAAACATGTTTAGTCTTAGTAAGGATCGTGAGGTTGGACCTTGATGCATCATGTAATGAGAATGGCCGTAGCTTATCTTCAGGTCGAGCACCATGTTTTTTGGTACCAATCATTATCAAATATAATAAGCTTTTGACAATAGAAGCCCAAGCATTTTTTGATTCTAACGCATTAGCATGTTTCATTGACAAGGACTTGGTGTGACAATACAAGTTGGCTCTAGTGAAAAAGAGCACATTAGTGCTAATTAAGGTCATTGATGATCAAAACTTTTCATTAGGACCAATCACAAATGAAACCATAACATTAGATTTTACCATTAATTCTCACACTAACAAGGTTGTTTTCAATGTCATTTCCTTTTCAAGAAATATTGTCATCATTGGATTGTTTTGGCTTGCTTTATATAATCCACGAATGGATTGGCATACAAAGAGTCTTCACTTTGAGACACCACAACACAAAGCCTTAAAGTGTGAAACCTTTGTCAAAAGCATGCATGGCAAAAATCAAGATGGGGTATGTCATGTAACTGAAAACAATCTTGGGGATGAATGCATGCAAAATTTGAAAATAGAAGGAAGATTAGAGGTACTTCAATAGAAAAAAAGGTACCTCATTAGTACAAGAAGGCCTAAATGGCCCAAGCTTTTGTTTGTTGGAATAAAAAATCATGAAGGTTGCTAAGAAAGGAGATGCATTCTTGATTTACAATTTTCCCTCACCAGATGTTGAACCATGTCCACATGAAATTCCTTCCAAATACCAAGAATTCAAATATGTGTTTGAGAAGAAAAATGAAGATACTTTGCCCAAGCATTGACCATACAATTACACCATTGATTTTGAGGAAAAAACACGACCTCCATTCTGACCCATCTTTAATTTGTCACAAAATGAACTTATAATGCTTTGTGAATTTATTGATGAAAATTTCAAGAAGGGGTTCATTCGACATTCCAAATCTCCAATTGGTGCCCTTATCCTTTTTATCAAAAATTATCAAAAAGAAAGATGGTTCTTCATGAATGTATGTCAATTATCATGGATTGAATATATTCACCATCAAGAATCAATACCCAATTGGGTTGTTGGACCAACTAAATCATGCCAAGGTGTACAACAAGATTGATTTATTTGGAACATAGAACTTGATGCGCATACGAGAAGGCAATGAATGGAAGACAACATTCAAAACTTGTTACGATCATTTTGAATATGTTGTGATGCCATTTGCCCTTACCAATGCACTTGTTGTCTTTCAACATCTAATGAACAATATCTTTCATGAATACTTGGATGATTTCATGGTTTGTAACATCGATGATATCTTCATTTTCTCAAAAAACATGGAAGACCATGAGTGCCATGTATGTCTGGTGTTGGAAAAGTTTTGGGAAGTTGGATTTTATGCCAAATTGGAAAAATGTGAATTCCACCAACCTGAAATGGAATTTTTGTCTTATGCATAATTGGAAATGGCATTCACATGGATCCTCATAAGGTTCAAACCATTATCAATTAGGCTACTCTAGTTTTTGTTCGAGATGTCCAATGTGTTTTGGATTTGTCAATTTTTATCAACGTTTCATTGCCCAATATTTTTCAATAGTTGCCTCTCTTACACATTTGACTCGGAAAGATCAACCTTTTTTTTTGGGGAGTTGAAGTTAATAATGCCTTTTGATCTTTGAAGGCTTCTTTCATGACTACCACACTATTGATTCATAAAGACCCTTTCAAACCTTTTGTCTTGGAGATGGATGTTTTTGACTTTGTTATAGGTGTCGTATTCTCACAATTTGGAAAAGATAAAATTTTCATCCTATTAATTTCCATTCTCATAAGTTTTTTTCCTCCAAAGATTAACTACAAGATTCATAATAAAAAAACTTCTAGCCATCATGGATGCTTTTGAGGAGTGGTGTCATTTGCTTGAAAGAATTCAACATGAAATCACTATGTATTCATACCATAATAACTTGTAATATTGCATGACAACTTGTGTTTTGAATTGATGCCAAGTTCAATGGGCATTGCTGTTGTCTCAATTTTAGTTTGTCATCACATATCATCCAAGGCGTTAACAAGGGAAACTTGATGTGTTGTTTTGCCATTCATACTTTGGGCCTAAAGAGGGAGATGTAACTTATGAACAATAATGTGATGTCATTTTCAAGCTTGAACATTTTCGACTCAAAGCATTGTTGATAATTTTTGATGACACAACCTTTCTTTGTCAAATTCATGAAAATTCGTGAGGGACCTATTAGCACCAAGGCCAATTAAATAGTCATCATCAAGTCCAAGATTTTTCTAGTGATCATGCCAAGTTCGAGTTTTGAAATGGTCTATTATATTGTGATGGTCGTTTGTATGGTCCTTATGGCCTTACGCAGATTTAAATTCTCCAAGTTACGCATGATGTTTTGGTTGAAGGCCATTTTGGATTTAATAAGACCATGGAATTAATGTTTTAAGATTATTAATGGCCATGATTTTGGAAATATGTGAAAAATTTTGTTGATTCTTGCGATGTTTGTGTTCAAACAAAAACTCTTTATCATCACCCTCATGGGTTCTTTCAACCATTGTTAGTCCTTACATCCCCATGGTTTTCAATTTCTATGGATTTCATCACAGACCTTCCACTTTGTAGTTTTTATGACTCCATCTTGGTGGTGGTGAACCATTTGTGAAATGGTTCATTTCATTCCATGTACCAAAACAATAATTGGCGAAGGAACTTCCAAGTTATTCCTTGATCATGTTTTTCAGTATCATGGTCTTTTTGAAGATATCATTTTTGATTATGGGCTTTAGTTTGCATCCAAATTCTAAAAGTGATTTTTAAGCTTTTAGGTGCAAAGGTGAAATTGTCATCAAATTTTGACTTGCATTTGACATTTGCAAGTCACAATATTTATATGTTGTGAATGTTATCAGACAAGTTGCAAAGGTTACAAGAGTTGCAACTCTTTGTATATATGGTGTAATTCATTACAACTAAATTACAACTTTGTCGCACCAACTCTTTTTCAATTATTATGCAACTCCCCTATGACTATAATCATAATGTCATGTTGATGTCATTTTTCATCCATCCATCAAAATTTAATATGTGACACTATGAAGATTTTTTGTGATTTTTTTGAAATGTTGATATCCATCGTCCATTATGATTATTCATTTTAGATGGTCTTGGATTATGACACGTGGCACAATTAAAAATTGTCACATGGCATACTAATTGAATTTTGGATATACATATGTACTTAGGTAGGTCGATACATAACCATAGCTAGGTAAATTGATATAATTCCAACTTACCTACTTACCTAACTACTTACTTACTATCTAGGTATATAGAAAAGTAGGACCTACTTATTTAGGTAGGCAAGTAGGTAGGTAGGAAGGTAGAATACTAGAAGAGTAGGTGAATTAAATAGTAACCACATAAGTTTTTTAATTTATTATGTGTTTTGCCTTTAGGGTTAAGTTTTTATGAACTCATCCCAACATGGCATTTGTATTTTAACGTGAGAATGCAAGAAGAAACACCTCCTTTCTATAATTTGTCAAATGAGATATTGAAGACAACATTAGTGGCACCCTAGTTGCAATTGAATTGTAACTACAAAAAAAACATTTCCCACATTTTTTTGTTTGATTTTAATTTTTCAATTAATTTGAATTTATAATTAATCATTTGACATAATTATTTGGAATTTAATCATTTGAATTAAATATATGATAATTAATTATCTAGATTTATTTTATATGAATTAATTAATATAATTAGTTATTTGATTGATTCAAATAATTAATTATCAAAATAAATATTAGATGATTAATTATTTCAATAACTATTAGCTAGTCTAGGCTCTATTTGATTTTTTAAAACTTTGGAGTCTTTGTTCTTGCTTTTTCATTCAAATGCAACATCATTGTCATTTTGAATACTCCACTTCATTCATTGCCATTATGAAGCTTTCTATTGTTGCCCTTTCAAGCTCAACATCACCATTATGTTGAAGACTTTTGTTTCATTGACTTATACTCTATAACTTTATTTGATTTTCGAACTTTGGAGGTCCTTATTCTTATTTTTTCATCCAAGTGCATCATCATCATTGCTTCCTTCATTTCCACTTTAAAGCTTTATTCATTTTTTGTTTGCAACTTGTTTCTTCAAGGATTTTTTTTTGGGTTATACAATACGTTTGGTGTGTAACAAGTTTTGAAAACAACCTTTTCTGAGCAACTATTTGGAGTAACTTAATTTTTTTCCAACAACCTTCAATCTATTTAAAGTTTGTAAATTTTTGCAACTTTTGCTTGTCTTTTGTGTTAGAGAAGCCCATTCACCTTTTTATTTTTTGTTTAAATTGTCGTAACCCATGGATGAGAATAGGTCAAAGTTATGTTCATGATGGGATATTTATTAATGTTTCACATTATATACAAAATCTTCAATTCCCTTTTTGAAACACATTTATGGCATCATAATTCTTACATTAGAGGTCAAACAATTCAATAACATGTTTTTTTAGTGTGTAACTACTATAAATGAATTTCAATTCAGAATTATGTTTGAGTTGATGTCGTAAGATTTAAGTGATTAAGTGAGGCCAAGAAGCACAACATGGTTTTCTATATACTTGTTCATTAAATATGAGGATAATCACTAGGTGAAAATTTTCAGAATGCCAAAGGTCACCCTTTTCAAGATCATTAAAAAAATTAGGTTCATTTTTTTAAAAAAAACACCAAGTATCGAAATTCCATTCCTAGATTGAAATAAGGGTTTATTATTCTATCTACAACCTCACATGGAGTCAATTTCCTTGTTTGTATTGAATTATTTGTAATCGAGAAGTCCATTGTTTGTTTAATGTTAAACGAGTTTATGGGTGAAAGTCCTTTAAGGTGTACCACACAAGACGAAAAGGGCTTAGTTTTTTCTACAATCCTTTTTTACCTTATATCTTGACCCCCATAAAAAATAATGAGTTAAAAGTTATCAAATATTTCAAAAAGACTAGAAAAAAAGGATAGAAAAGGGTGGTGTTGTGACAAGATTTTGGTACACCTTCAAAAATTTACACCCTTGTTGTTATAGTGAACTATTGTTACATACAAAATTTAACACCTTGACCTAGGCCACTCCCCTTTACCCCCTTGGAGATCATCAAAGGGGGGTGTCACAACTAGTGGGGTCGTATTCATTTCATTTGAGTTGTTTCATTCCCACTACCTAAACTACTAGAGGCTTTAGCTTTTGTCAAGCAACATCTTGCTTTCTAATAACTCCTTCCCTTTTTTTTATAATTATTTCCTATCTACTCTAGATAACAATCCTACCTATATCTACCCCCTCCCCTTTCCCTTCACCTTATAACTAACCACAACCTTAAACTAGAACACATTCATGCAAACATCATCATATAGGAAGTTCAATAGGTTTTTATGTAAAACAATATTCACATATCCAAGAAAGAGGTTACAATGCATTCTTCCACCCTTAGCCTTTCACCCCTTTCTCTACTTAATTCCTAACATGGTTTCTATATTGGCTTCCTTTACTAGAATCCTATTTCTTGACTACTTGCACCTCTAAAGTTTTTGCCCACACCCCAAAACTGTCTTTGATACTTTACTTCTACAAGATAGCCCCTTGGTTCCTTTTTTTTTTTGCCTTCATAAAAGGGCAGACCGTCACTTTTCATTTTTGAGGCCCAACAACCTTTCATCCAAGACTCCTCCCTTTTTTTACCTACCTCTATCCAACCACAAACCCATGTACCTTTACTTAATTTTCCACTGTTTGCCTCCAGTAACACAATTCATGAAATCCCCACTTGAGCAATTGCCATCACCATCTCTTGATGATCTTACTTCCATCTTCTAAAGGTGTTGTTGACTTGAAAATGTCTTGAAAAATTTGCTCTTCCATGAGGTTATAACCCCCTTCACCTAGTTCGCCCTCTCATGATGTGCCAAAATCCTTCATAATCTTTAAATATCACATCCACATCATCACTTCCCCCCTTTCTCACACTCCTTCATGCTCCATTCATTGTTCTAGGAATAAAAAGCAGAAGTTAACAACAATTTTCCTCCCTTTTAGCTTCATGAAGAAACTATTATTACTATCCTATCCTAACTTTAATTGTTAAAATCTTCTAAGAAACATCCTCCACCTTATCCATACCTTCTTATCCAACAAGTTTAGCAAGTTGAACCAAGTATAAGGCAAGCCTACCTTATCCTAATCCGTCTACCCTACCACCTTCCTTACATTAACCAAGTCGCCGACCCCCCAAATCCAACTAGGATAAGGACACACAAACACCTTAACCTACTCCCTTGGACCCAAGGTTACCCCAAAACCTCTTTAGCTGACTTACATTTTCTTAATCAAAATTGAGTTAGGCTAATTGGGGCCCAACAATTGTACTTTTAGGAAATTGATAACCTAGCTAGTAGGAGTTGATATGCAAGTTGTGATGGAAGACTTCAAGCAATGGTGTGGCTTGCCTTTTGTTCAAAGTGTAATCAATGGCACCCACATCTATATTTTTAAACCTTTTTTCTTTTCTAGAAGATTATTTTTATCAAAAAACAAGAAAATATTTTATACTTGCCCAAGTTGTTGTAGATTATAAAAAAAGGTCCATAGATGTTTTATACATGAATGTTAATGACTCAATAGTTATGTGTAGATATGGGTTATATAAGCTTGTTCAATATTTTGTGTTGTTTGATGTGAATAAAGGCTGTGAAAATGGCTCCCCACCTTATTTACTAGGAGACAAAGGTTACCTTCTTATCACTTGGATCATAGCAACATATAAAAAAGAAGGAACACATAAAATATTGGAATTTTGCTTTATAATTAGAAAACACAAGTGAATGTAATATGTAGTGGAGAATGCATTTGGATTTCTTGAAATTTTTTTTTAAAGAACTAATACAAAAATCAAATTTGCAAGTTTCATTTATCCTTGATGTGTTTTCTTGTTGCTATATGCTTCATACTTTGTTAAGAAATGAAGATGAAGCTAGCATCGAAAGATTATTATGCATCATTGAATCATAAACAAAAGGAAACAATCATTTACCTCAAGATTTCCAAATAACCCATGATGATCCAATTGGTCCAACTTCTATTCAACAATTTACCTAGGGGCAAAAAATGTCTAGAAAGATCTTGAAGAGGGAATTCATTCTTTATCTTGGTAGGCAACAAAGTTTCACATAAAAGTTTATAATTTTAAACCTTCAAATTATAACTTAATCACATTTCAAAATGTATCCATTCTTTTGACTTTTATACATAATCAAATCATTCATCATTAACTGTGTTATACTCTTTAGGAACTTGCATTGGGTTGTTGACATTTTATGTAACTCTAACAAAAACCAAACTCATGGATTCTACCACAAGGTAATATTTGAACCATGTTTTCTTGGTTCTCATTGTTTTTCCAGCAAACATGTTCGTTTTTCCTCCATGAGTAGACCAACAATATGCATGCAATCAATTGATTATGTAAGCATTTGACTATCTTTTTCTATCATTTTAACCATTATTTTATAAGTTGAAGAACAATTCCTTTTCACACTTATACTACTCCCTATTCATCTATGTCATGTTGTTTTGTTATTAATTTTGCTATTAATAGAAGCTGGGGTTTGGGGATTTGGTCATGTGTTTTACAATGGAATAGTTGTGGCTTCTGAAAGTGTTTATGGTCTAGCCAAATTTGAGTTAACTATTGGCATTTGTAATGGAGTTGGTGTTTGCACTAGAGCTGGCATTTGCATTAAAGTTGGCATTTGCATTAATGTTTGCATTAGAATTGGTGTTTTGTAAAAGAACTATGGGATATATGTAACACCCAACACAAGATGGCATGGGTGTAATTGGAGGTCTATCATGTTGTAACAAGTTTTCATCAACATTGGTAGCTCCAAGATTAGCCCTATTCCCCAAACCATTGAAATTTTCACACTTTACTTGGAAATCTAAAATGAGTGGTGAATTTTCAATGAGGTTGATGTATTGGGTCTTGCAAGTTACCAGTTTGATTGAAGATGTCATTTCCACCACCCATTAGATTAATCATGCAAGGTGGCTTGTAAATGGGCATGTTACCTTGAAATTCTAAAACCATGTCATACAAGGTATGTGCAAAATTCCATGGAAGATTGAATGCAATCTTATTTTGAGCATTGATAGACCAATAATCTTCATTGTGCCTTGTGCCAACATTGTAATCATATATTTTTGAACTCTTTGGTTATGGCACCCCATTTTTCTTTACAAGTAAGGTTGTTCCTAACATGGTTGGAACAATAATGCTTCGTTACATCTGTTGAAATTTGCTTCCATTTTGTCATTATTGTTTCAAATAAGTATTTACCATCTACCTTGTTCAAGTTTGCAAGGTGTTCCTTTCATTTGGCTTTGACCAAAGGTAAAATTTCAATAGCCTCTTAGTTGGGTTGTCATAGCTTTTTGGATTGCATTTCTAAACTCTTAGAACTTTGGTTGGTACTTGAGTTTTCCCCTTTTCTTTTCTTCCTTGCTAGCTCTATTGCTTCATCATTGGGTGTTGTTCCATTTGTTTCATTGACTATGTCAATAGATTAGTGGAAGTTTTTACATGTTTCTTTCGGTTTGTTTGCAATTTTTCAAAATCAAAAACCCACCTTGTGAGCTTTTATTGTAACAAAAGACCCAACACAAAAGAGGTAATCATCTCTCATGATGTTATATCAAATTTGTCTAATAGTGTTTATTTTCTTCTTTTTTTGTAAAAATTGAAAATCAATAAACATGTATTTTATGTTTATCTTGTGTGTATGTGTTTGTAGGAATTTGAATTGAAGGAGTGTCAATGATAGATTGTTTAATTTTTTGTGAATGCCCAAATTCTTCGTAACTTGAAAATGTTGGACCAAATATGCCCATGGATGTTTGCTTATGTTGCTTTGCTCGTATGGTATACTATAGCTAGAAGCTTGTGTTGGAGGAGAAAAAAAACTAAAAAAATGAATGTTTTTCTTCAATAAGCAATGTTGTAGAGTGATAAAGTTTTAGGGAACTTTTGTTCGAGAACATAGGAACATGTTAGAGATTGGGAAACTTCAATTCCCAATGCAAACACTGAGTTAAAGTGGCATTTTTGATGTTGATACATATCATTGTCCTTTTCCTTGGAAATATAGGTTTTTCAAAGATCTAATGGCAAATTACAATCCTTTAAATATTCTTCTAACATCAATTTACCACCGCATGCCGCATAGGCAACCACATCGAACTTTATGTTAGCAAACATTTTATATGTGAATCTCACAAGTTTCTTGAAAATCTTAAACAATAATTTATGGATGACTTACCATCAAGTGTGAATGTACCTTTAGGCCCATTTTAAATGGGGTCCATGCTCCAAATTCCTAGGAACCAATTTGGATTCATTTGAAGTGAATTGAATATTTGAATTGGACCTTGTTTTGGACCCTTCTTTGGTTTTTCAAGTCATGAACTCTCCGTTAAATAACATTTTTTTTGGCATGTACCAATTGATTTTCCTTCCAAAACACTATTATAAAATGTGGGTGTAGTTCATCAGTCCCCGTTCACAAGACCAGTGAATTCACTACATCCCCCACTAAGTCCCGTTCACTAGGATTAGTGAATTCACTCAAAATTCAATTAAATTGTTTGGTGTATAAGACACCTTTTGTTGTAATGACAGGGTGCCATTTAAGTTTAACCTAAAATTATCACTTTTTGGTCTTAGACTTTCATCTAAAGGCCATGGGTCCAATTTATGGCCCTCATCCAATAAAATTGCTTTAGTTCATTGAACCTAAACGTCGGATTGCCATCTAAAGTGGCACTTAGTATGGATTGCAATATGCAAAGGATATAATAACCTCCAAAAAGGCCAATATAAAAAAATGATTGTTTTTGGTTGCTCGCCCATAATGATTGCCATGGGGCGGCTATTTTGGTGTATAGTCATGGGTGCATAGGTTTAGAAAATATATTTGCACATATTTGAAGGGAAGTTAACTTTGATCTATTTTATGACCCATCCACCAATTACATGTCCCTTTGGTGAATGACATGGGAACACAACATACCCATATGCAAATGTGCCATACCTTTATTGGAACAAGTCAAATTTGTGATGGGAACATAGTGGAACACATTGGGTACTTGCATGTTCACATTGGGAAGACATCGTACATATGTTAAACAAAGTTGGGTGGGTTTTTAATTGGTTCCATACTTGTTGGTTCTAGGTTTAATGATAAAATCATACTAAAAAATAATTGTTGGTTCTAATTTTTTCAAAATCTTCAAGGCTTCATGAATTTTCGTAGAAGAGTTGGCAATTTTTTTGGTGGTTATATGGGTTTTACAAATTTTTGAAAACCATAATATTTTTGTCCAAATCAAAAATTTATTTTTTCTTAAGAACTTCAACTTTGAACTTTAAAAACCACCTTGATACTTGATGCAATTTTATGTAATCCTTAATATACGACCAAACTTAGAATGGCATGGGAAAGCATAGGGCATCTACATGTTCATTTTCACAATTTATATTTTGGGAGTTTTTTTATCACATGGCTTTGGAGGTTTTATGTTTTAGAATATATTATTTAAATTTCCAAGTTGATTGATGATGGTTTATTGATTGTTTCAAATTTTATTTAATTTAATAAATCAAGGTTCATCATTACAAAAACATGATCTTTTCATTAGTAACATCACAATTAAGATGACAATAAAATCAAGTTCCTTTGTTTAAAATGATTGAAAATGTTCTATTTGACTAAAATCAAACTAGATATGTTTGTTTTGATTGAAAACATTTAGCTATTTAATCAAAATGAACATGATGTTGAACACATGACATATGTGATTAAAATCAATAATCTAAATACGAATAATTATGATTTTAATGTAACTTTTGATGACATGGCAATACTAAAATAAATTATTTAATTTTTGGAACTTAATGTTTTCATTTTTTACAAGTATTCACATAAAATAAAGATAAGAAATAACATTGGTAATATAATAAAATGACATGTGAGAAAATGGAATATCAAACCTATTTTTTAATTAAAAAAATTAATGTGCATGTGAAACTTGAACTAATTCAAGGTTTTAAAATTTTAAATCAAATAATAAATAGTAAAAAATTAACTTCTTTTTCAAAATTAAAAATAATTGAGTTTTCACTTTTATAATTTCAGAAGTGGGATTCATTTCATTGTGAAAAAAATAAAAGTAAAATTTAATACAATTATTATATTTGACTTTTTGCCCAAATCAAAATATAAAAATTGATGTAATTTTTATGATTTGGAAATTTTAAGAATATATAATTCAATTAAAGGATAATTTTGTCTAATTAAATTTATTTAATAATGTATTACAATTTACATTTTGGAATTAAAAATAATTAAAATATTTTTTTCAATTTTCAAATTAAAAATGAACATAATTGAATACTAATATTAAATATTTACATGTGTAATCAATTTCATTATGAAATTAATTAATTATATAATAAGGTTATAATGCATGATATTTTAAAAATGTGTTTTTGTATATTTTGTAATAACAATTTATATCACCACGAAGTGATAGTTAGATGGTAAAAACTTTGGGTTGTGATAAAAAGTGTGCAAGTTTGAACCTCATTTTGGACATTCTACATCCATTACATCATCATGATGACCTTTGGTAGGTTTGTTGAACTTTAAAAAATAAATCAATGTTTGGACCTATGAAAAAAAAACAAACATTTTTTTCAACATTACGTTGGTTTCATAATCATGGATTTGTCCATATTTAATTTGAGAAAAAATCAATTGTATTAACAATTTCTAAATAACTTATACAATAATATATTAATAATTATTTAAAATTAACTTAATATTTCCACATGAATAGTAAATTTAATAATTCTAATCATGTTAATCATTTTGAAAATTCATTTTAATAAAAAAACACAATCAAATTTTTGATGTAAACAATCTATGTAATATGACTAATGACATTTTTGTCCATTGTTTGTTATGATTAAAATTTTAGCCATAAAACCTAGCATAAAAATCATATTGTGTAATAGTGGTTGGCACTAATTACAAAAATTTATTATATTATCTCCAAATTGAGAATGTTCACCCATTTTCAATATTTATTTTTCAAGATGCTTCCACCGATTTAAAAAAGGTTTAATTTGAATAAGTTTTGAAAAATCAAAACTTGTTTCAAATATCTTGGACATTTGCAATACTCTAACCCCTATGTGTTGGGATTAATTTTTTTGTATTTTCACACATTTGTGGAAATGTATTTGAATCTTGAAACAATTTTTTAGTTGACTCCTTATCTCATGCTTTAACTTTGGTTACAAGCTTAAGCTTAAGGTCACAATAATACATATTTGGAACATAATTTAAGTTGTACGGGTGTGATAAAATGTCCCTTATTCATACATGCTAAAATAGTCAACACATACATAAGCTTCTCTTTGAACGTTAATAACCATATCACATTTGTACACACTAGACCTCCTAATCATCATATATATTAATACACTTGGTCGGTCAGTCAGTCAGTGACAGGGCTTGGGAAAGGGGTTTTGTGTTCCCGCGAGTTCAGTGCTGTAGGCAGGATGGTGGCAGTGGATTCTGAATGAAGGTGGGTCAACACGGGCGGGCTGGGCACGTGAGAGGGGCAGGCCGGGGAACAAAGTCAAAGAGCCGGCCACCAAAGTGGCAGTTCTTCCACGAAAACCATCAACTTGACAAGGTTGTTGAAATGAAAAGAACCGACGGTTCTTTTGTTCCTGTTGGGTTCTCAAGAACCAGAACCAAAAGGTTAAAGAATTGGAGTGGGAAATGTGAAGGACTGGGCGGGGGGGATCGACGGGTTAAAGAACTGGAGTGGGAAATGCGAAGGACTGGTGGGGGGGCTTGACAGGTTAAAGAATTGGAGTGGGAAATGCGAAGGACCGGTGGGGGGGCTTGACAGGTTAAAGAATTGGAGTGGGAAATGCGAAGGACCGGGCAGGGGGGGTCCACGGGGTAAAGAACTGGAGTGGGAAATGCGAAGGATCGGGGTGATGGGGGGGGACCAACGATTGTTTGAAATAACACACCTGTGCATTATGCACGGGGTTCACACTAGTCCATATAACAATCCATTCAACCATTCCTACTTCCTTCAACAAAAAATCCAAACAAAAACAAAATTACTTGATGACTCAAATGTAAAAATCAATTTTAATCCCATGACATGAAGTTTTCTCATTCACTCATTTTTCGTGACATACAAAATGGAACCTATTTAGAATTTGAAGTGTCATTAACTTAATGTCATTGTTCATGTGCATTTGTTCAGTTCCTTCAAATCAAGTTCAAACCAATGTTGAGCAATTATTAAAAATGGACACAAATATGTTATGGCCCTCAAGTTTTTAAGGATATGTAATTTTGATTTTTACAAAAAATCAAATACCAAATCATAAAGGTAGCTTCAACACATATATGGTGAACACTTAGTTAATTTTGAAAATTCCATTTGCAAAATAAAAATATTTGCAAACGTTTCAAAATATTTTCGTAAGGAAAAAAAAATGGGCTTGCATTTTTCATTTGGAGATAATCTAATTGATGTTACTAATTTGTAACAACCACTATTACATAACATGATTTTTATGTTTATTTTTATCATTGAAATTTCAATCACAATGGATAATGGACAAAAAATTATCTTCGTTAAAATGTAATTTGATTTTGACCATCATTTTTGTTTTTAGAATTATGGAACTGAATTGTAGATATGTGCAATTATCTACTGTCAAATTGCAATTTTTGTGTACTATATGTTACAATAAATGCCACATATTATACATTGGGATGGATGAAACCATGTATAGCTTTGTCATGAATTACCGCTTTTTGTGTAATAAAAGTCATTTCTTTTGTTGTGTGTGCCATTGGCCCAAGTATATCAAATCTCATTTAAGGTCACCCATTTCAATACCACTTCAGTTAAAGGGTGGGTTTAAACTAGTGTTGGCTGAGTATCATTAATCCAGCCGTTGTCAGGCTATTTATAAGTTTGATTTTCCAGTAAAAGACCAGAGGTTCTCATTTTGGGTGAGAAATGACACTTTGAAAACCAACCAGGTATCACATAGGCCCAATTTTGATACCTGCAAAGGTTATCAAGTGATCCTTCAACTCTGGTTCTCATATATGTATAATATATACAAAATATATAATTGTACACACAATTTTTTTTATAATATTGTATAAAAATATAATAAATTATGTATAGACGATATGCATATAATATTGTATAAAAAAGTCATAGGTAAAAGCACTTACCCCAAAGATAATTTGAACCCAAGATTTCTTGGAATTCATAAAAAACATTGGCCACTAGGTCACAACCCTTTACATGAGCACAATCAATTTGAACTTTTAGATTAAAATTTTACATATATCAATGGTTTTAACTGAAAAACCATTGGGATGAATGAACAATAAATAAAAACAATCACACAACTAATTTCACACAATTAGCCACTATGACATCATGCTTAAAATTTAAAATTACATTTAAGGATCTTGGGTTCAAACATGAAAACTGATTTGTTTGAAAACTGATGGTTTTATTTTTAATGCTAATTTGAAAATTGACTAAGGTATTATATTAAAAAAAGATTAAACTAGTTCTCTTTTAACTTTTTGGAAAACTGGATCAGTGGTTCTTTCAAAAAATGAGAACCACCCAACATTTGTTTTAACTTTAGAGTTGTTATGAAGCACCATTTTGGAAAAATCAATTCTACTTTAAAAATTATTTTTAGAATCAAAATCATTTGAAATTCAATAACTTTTGATCCATTAATTTAAAAATTGTGAAATAAGAAACAAGCCCATAATCTTGTTGAAGTTTTTTCGACTATATAAAAATTGAAGCAAGGGGCTTCAAGTTTTGAAAGTTTGAGAAGATTGTGTGATTTGGTCACGTCCAAACAAATAAACATACCAACATTTATCTTAATATATAGATTTGATTTTCTCCCTTTAGGGCAAGTTCAAATAACATTGGGTGGTTATCATAAATTTAAATTGATAATTGGTGGGTCTTAAGGCAAGTTCCAAAGATGCAAAAAATGTTACCCTTGTAGATGATTACTAGTCCACCTAGCTCACAAAATTGAGAGAAAAAATGTTGCCTCCAATTATTTTAAAGCAATTAGAGCAAGACTTTATGTGTAAGGTATAGCCCAAGGTTGAGGGCACTATCAAAATAAGGGCTCAAACAAGGTGATAGTTGGGTGTAGGTTTGATTTTGGTAATGCCTTCACATGAGGGCTTTATCCAGTATAAAGATAGACCCTGGGAAGGAAAGAAACTTTTCAAGATGAAATCACTTTTTAAAAAACAAAATGTGCTTCCTTTCTTTTGGCGAATTTTTTTGCTCTGTAAAGTTATTTTCAAATATACAAAAAAAATTCTGGGAGGTTTTTGCGTGTTGGGAAGCATCGGAAGAAATCATTAATATATTCTTTTGCTACATAAGAAAGAATTCACTTAAATTTTTTATATTGCAAACTATGAAATGAAAGGGTTTACAATTTATACATGTACATAATACATATTACCTTGCAAATATACACATACGTATCTTGTATCATGGATTTAGTGTTTTGAAAAAGGAGAATGTGCGCCAAACCTTAATCGTAGGTATCTTGTGCATGAGTGTTTCTCATGCTGTGTCACCAGAATTGCTGAAATATCAAAAAAGAATGGAAGCAGTTGATTACCTACAAATGCAAAGTCTGAACAACAATAATACATGATCACATATTAAAGATTAAAAAATAACCATGAAGTTCTTAAAGTTCCAGAAATTGGTGGGGTTAATTGTCTAGGTTAACTAATTATTTGGAACCTAGACAATGTACCAAATCTATTCTATGGACTATCCCCAATCCACAAGTCACAGAACATACCCCACCACAAAATGAATTGCAGCAATAGTGAATAGTCCCTCCCACAACAAAGTTTCGTCCAAGAAGTTGAACAATGAAAACAAACACAATCTGAAGCAAGTCATTAACAAAATCTACCCTATCACGCCTAAATCTGTTTATAGAATTCCCTTTTAAAGCTCCTACAAATATAAGTATTCTATGTAGAAGCATGAAACCCAAATATGTCCCTCAGAATTTCTCAAGTACTCCAAACCCAACATAAACTTGCCATTTAGATTATTCACGAAATTCATTTTGTACTTCATCCCTTACGATGGCCCCTAAACCTACATTCCTCCCTCTAAAGCTCAACAGACTACTTAGACCAAAATTAAAAACCATGAAAAAAACTTAGTTCTATTGTCTTGCCGCATTGCATCTGAAACGACGCCCAAACTTATACAAGACACCTTGAAGCTCCATAATACACATTGTCCAAACAACATCACAAACACACCTTCAACATTAAGAACAAGAAAACACTAACCAACACCGAGCACCGTCGAAACTAGAAGCCATGACAACAACGGTGTCTCCCGTAACCTGCAAGAAAACAAAGCCAAAAAGATGCAAAGCTAACCGTTCACAAACCTTTCCCCTCATCACCATCAACTGGTGAAAGTTTGTCGCTTTCTGGCTTTTGGTGGTTGATGTGGTTGTTTTCATCGATCTAGGGTTTCATCACCCTAATTTTGTGTCACAGCTTTTCGATTTTCGATTTTTGCTGTCGACTCTTGTTGTGAAAGAAAATTGAGAGTCGAGTTCACGGCGGGTCGGATGTCGGACATGATGATAGAGGAGGTTTTAGGAATAGAGGCCAAAAAACTACTGCCTGGATGCCTGATACTGATTGAAGACAGTGGGGCAGCCAAAGGAGCTTTCCTTTCGAATTACTTTCTGAAGAAGTTTCTGGCTGCACCAAATACAAGTGGAGAAGAGAGTGGTGGTGGCACTACCAGAGTGTTATTCTGGCGTTGTCCGAGCCCTTCTCGCATTATATAATGGGATCTCCAGAAATCAGGTAACATTCCAAAGGGGCTGACTTCTTGAGCTTCAGAACAGAAAGGGACCGAATTTCAGGGTTTAAGGCATAAAAAAGTTCCTGACTTAGGAGGCGGACCTAGAACTGATTTCTCCCAAGGTTTTTCTGACATTTTTTCCACGTATTTTTTGCCTCTCTTTCCACTGTACACAAAAAATTGGATCTTCTCTCCTCACATAGTTGAAAACCGGTTTTTACATGTCAAACTAAAATTGGAAGTGACTTAGTAGTTTCTGTTGCTTTTGTGTTCTGAAGATCCGATCCTCTGAATTCATAGAAAAGGGCTTTTGAATTGAAAACATTGGAACTGACACTTGCATCATTTGTGAAATGGCATGAGCAAATGATTGGATATGGGGAAGCTTACAGTGACATGTGTTGTTGATGAAGGAAGAATTGCAATCTGATTTCTTATTACAACAGTGGATGACTCATATTTCTGGACATGGTCTCTGATAGTAATGAGCAACAGGGCTCAACCCAGAAGCACCATTGTACTGACAGACATCTTTGAAAAAGAGCCCAACATGTGCCTTCAGCAGGTTGTTGTACAGAACTCTCCAACTGATAAATCTCTTGCATTAGGTCTTACAATTATTAGGTAGAGAGTGGGAGTTGTTTTGCAGCAATGGTTGTTCCATTAAGACAACAACCCTGAAAATCTTTTGCTGATTTGAAACCTTCTTAAATCCTTACTGATGTTCGCAGTACAGTGCCCCGTAGAACAGAATATGTATAGCATTGAAATGAATTTTTGAAAGACCAGAACTGTTAACTCAGTCAGAAGCCTTCCACTCTTTAGAAGTTTTAGATGATTTGAAAGTTGTTGGATCTGTTTCTAGCTGCAGACCCACCGTGGACCAAGGTGCCGAAACAATTAGCTCTCTTTGGGCTGTGTGAAAGAGTGAACGAATGTGTAAAGAGATGAAAAATGCAAATATCTGGTGACGAGAGGATGGTGATAATTATAGATGATGCATCACTTTTGGAGGTCTTGGCAGGTGGTGCACAAAATGCAGTTCTTGCTTTTTGCACTACTGCAGAGCCCTGTATTCAGGCAGTCATGTAAGTTGAGCTTCTATGTTGTTAAGCTGCACTCATCCATACTAGGCATTCACTCATAACTAATACTATGTTGTTGGTCTGTTTCTCAAGATCTCATTAGATCCTTGTTGCTCTAGTCCATGCAGACACCAACAGTAACTGAGGCTTATCTCTGCCAGTGGATGCTGGAGCTCAATCACCTCCTGCAGCATATTAGTGCAAAAGTTGGAGCACAGTGCAGACGCAAAGCACTGCCTGGATTTTTCCTTTGTATTTTCAGCTCCCTTACCTGCCTGAAGAAACCTGATTTCAGCAAGCGGGATCTTCTGTGGTGGAAGGTACCAGCCAGGCTGTAGTGGGATCTTCTGACCAGCAGAAGGTACCAGCCAGCCTGTCACTATTTCTAAAAAGTGAAAGAATCCCAGTTCTGCTTAATGAAGAAAAAGACCTGACTACAGGCTCTTCCATGAATTTCAACCTGTTCCCTTGGCCTATGGCCTCAGGCACAGATCTCAAATCATGGAAGGGCTTGTACTCAGGCCCTTCTCCTATAAATAATTGTTACAGTGGCCTATCTACAGGCCTAGCCACTGATGCCAATGGGCAGGTGTCAGTTGTTCACTGGACAGCTGCATTCTCTAGTGCTGAAGTCTAAAGAGGACCTTGAACCCTACAGTTCAAGCTCATGGAAAGCAGTGTCCTTTTTTCTCATCCTGGAGGAAAATTTTGATTTTTGAACAGCAAGAACTCTACACATGAGTGTATCATATGTTATGGTCACTCGCGATGAAATGCAATTGCCCTTGGATGATAAGATCAAATCTGATTGTCCTCCTATGGTCGAGATTAGATCTGGTTGCCCTCAGACGGCTGAAATAAAAAATAACAAATATTGTCAAAGTTGTGTGTCAACCCAATTGAAATGCATATCTAGTCCTTTCCTAAAGGGCATGCCCCAACTAAAGTCTGGCAGGTTTTACAACATCTTTCCTCTACGCAACCGGAGAGCCAATCAAAAACTGAAGTCTGGCAGGTTTACAACATATTTCCTCTAATCAAGCAGAGAGCCAATCAAAAACTGAAGTCTGGCAGGTTTACAACATCTTTCCTTTAATCAAGCAGAGAGCCAATAAAAAAGTATGGCAGATTATACAACTATCATATTACAGGGGCAGCTTTAACACATGCCTTTATATTTTTTCTATTTTTTGATTTTTTGGATATCGAAATTTTGACCAAATTCTTTAACAAAAAAATAGCAATATTATTTGAATTTAGGCTAGAACTTTAAAAAAAAACCAATTTCTTTGTAAAAAAATGGTGAAATTTCACCAGAAAAAAAAACACTGAACACATATCTGACCAATAATCAATTATTTTGAAGATTCCATTTTGAGAATAGAATAGTCCTGAATATTCCAAAGATATTCCTAATCTCTTTCGGGTTTTTTTCCTTGAAAAAAGATTTTTTTGTGAAAAAGTCTACAAATTTACAAATAATATAATTAGTGCGAAAGGTCCCAATGTAATATCAAAGCCAAATTTGACAACCGGTCAGAGAGGAAAGTAGGGAAAAAAAATAAAATTAGAATCCTGCTTTGTTTCCAGGAACAGGACCTACAGTCAAAATATGGCGATTTCAGAACTTTTTTCCCTCAGAATATGGCGACTTGGGCACATTTTTTCCAAAAAAATAAAATTCCTCCTTTGTACTCTTCGCACTGAATTTTTTGTGGGTCACAACGGTGTGAAATTCTCCCCCCCCCACCAACCTATCTAGCCTACTACTGTATGGTAATCCAAGAAAAGGCACACCAAACAAGGCGTCACAAACACGCTGACCCTGCCAATAAATAAGTCGTCGTACATTTACCTACTGTGTCCACACTCAGAACACCAAAAAATATCTGTTCCAAGATAAACAGTCTAAACACTTTCACTAAAGAAACAGGTTCACCTAATGTGAAACCAGTTTTTAATAAGGTAAAACTTCCAAAAGTTGGATCGAAAGCGATAGTCCCTGCCCCGACAGGGCAGGGCCCAACAAAGGGGGGTAGGTATAGGTAGTAGGTAGGTACCCATCTGATCCAGTCCAAGGTACCAGCCAATGTGGGTTGTGTTTATCTTGTCCAATATAGATAGGTACCTAGAAGTAGGTGCCTAAGGCAGCCCTAATCTTTTTGCTTATCGGTTTGTGTCTTCGTTCCTATTTCACAGCGTCGGTCGTTGCGTAGTGGTTTTTGCTTCGCTCGCGCTTTTCTCGTCCCTTTCCCATACGACCGATCGTGGAGCTCTCCGTTGCCTATCTCGTGGGGCTTTTGTTTCCACGATTGTTGCGGTGGTTATGTGTTTTGGAAGCTTTGAGGACGTTCTTCCTGCTAGACCTTGTATCATTTTCCCACGCTCCAATGATGACGAGTAAGTCTTTTTTTTGGCCTTCATGCTTCTTGTTGTTCTTTTCCTGGTGAGAATCTTATGGCGTCTTGTTAGAGAGCTGGACTTGATTGTTTTCTTTTTTTACTTTTTTTTTCAGTGGTTTCCTGAATCCTTGCAATGGAATGTTGTACCTATTTGGAATTTTGACGAGGCTTCTGTTGTTGTTGTTATTCTTCTCTTGTGCGTTCCTTGTTCTCCGTATGTTTTTGTTTATTCTGCTTTGATAGCCTTGTATGTTTAGCGCTACTAACAAGAAACTTTCCTCTCTTTTTTTTGGTGAACTTTCATCAGGTGGTTTTCGTGATTTTCTCGTTCTCTCGGTAAGAAAACGATAGAACTCAGAGATATTTTGGTGCAGTGAATGAAACGGATTTTTCTTTTTTGCTTCTTCTTCAGATTCCAAGGCATAGCCTTCTCGCATTGTGTCGCGTCCATTGCGGTTCTTGAAGAGAAGGAGGAGGAGGAGGATTCAATCTTCTAGGTCAACAAGCCGGAGGTCCTAGTCTTGCGTCTGGAGGAGTTTGAGGAGTTCCGGAGCATCTGAGAAACCTTGTGACATAATAGGAAGTCTTCAACTCTTGTTTGGAGAATTCCTCCCCCCCCCAAGATCTGGTTGTTATACTCCTTTTGTGTTCAGAGAGTGTTTTCAGCATCCCACGGCAGTCTATATTTCAGACTGACTGACACACATTGGTCTACAGTACACATCCTGGTCTCTAGGATATACTAGCTTGTGTAATTCTCTACCTTTGGAGTGCTCCTAGAATCTGTTGGAATTTCACGGGCAGTTTCTTGTTCCACTTGGAGGTGCCAGCTGCAAATTGTCACAATTTCAGCAGATGAGTTTATAGGGTTACAATCACTAGTCATTTGCTAAAAAAATCCTGACAGCCTTAAATTGGTGCTCACCATGCTCTTGAGACATGGACAAAAGTCTTGCCACCCTTCAGAGTCTTAGCTTCCTTTTTACAAGTTAATTCAATTGAGAAACAGAAGAATGGCAGTGTTGGGAAAATCAGGTTTGTTAGCTGTTAGTGATTCTTGTTGGTTGAACGATCTCCAGCTCCCAACTACTGAAACAGACAGAGCATACAGAATTAGCACCAGCAGTCCTTGTAGCAGCAATTCTTATGGTAGCTGCACATACTCATCTATTCAGCAAAACCCTATCTCTGGTGTTGAAACTAGACGACCAGCAAAATGGCCAGGGAAAGTGAACCTTGAGTCTTTGTTCCCAAGCAAACGATTGCACAGTAGAGGAAGATGGAGTGTTGGAACAGCCAGAGCAGGTAAGCTCTGTTTGATTTCATTTGTTTGCTGCTTCTTCAGCTTCATTCTCTCTGTTGCCACTCCCCTTGGGTTGTCTGCTTTCTCTGAGTAGCTGAACCTCTGTAAATGAGGTAAATTACAGATGGGAACTGGAGAAACAGGTCAGTTTCAATTCTCAAATGGGATTTCTCAGCATTGTTTTTCTACTTCTTGTTTGGCATTGGCTGGAAAACTAGTGCAATTGAGGATTGAAGCTTGGTCGACATGAATTGAAAGCACTTTGGGACTCTAGCCTCTCTCAGTTGTGTTTAGCCTTACAAGTTTCAATCAGCCAATTCCTCATTTCATCTCTCCCTAAGTGGACTGAGAGCCAAATAAAACAGTTACTCATGCAAGTTCAGTCACTGACTAGAGCAATTGAAATCAACCTACATCCTTTCTGCAAGAAAATTTTCTTTTCCTGTAAATTGAAGAGATGTTAGGTCATCCTCTCAATTCTGTATTTGGTTGCGGACACATGAAAACATCCTGCTTGAATGCAAGCTTAAGGCCTATTAAAATGGAGCCATAATAAATAAACCAACTTTTTTGATTGTCAACCTGGAATATGTTTTTCTGGAATAGGGATGGATGAAGGAGGACAAACTGTCACTCCAGCTGTTACTCCAGGTGCTGATTTATCAATGCTTCATGGTCAAATGTTGATCCAATTACAACTCCAGTTGGATATTGCCACAGACCAAGAGGT
>Ga0116227_10005805_pt1 | contig 25591 bp, 23 predicted proteins | sample S1TSphgellanicum_FD_89693 | JGI IMG/M metagenome (GOLD analysis project Ga0116227, IMG submission 89693) | Host-associated microbial communities from peat moss isolated from Minnesota, USA - S1T2_Fb - Sphagnum magellanicum MG | ecosystem: Host-associated > Plants > Peat moss > Unclassified... | reverse complement strand
GCTAAAGTGTGGTTTTTGCGGTGGTGTTGTTTTTTGGTCGTATTTGTGTTGGGGGGTGGGTGAAGGTGAATTTGTTTGTGGGGTTCTGATTGTTTTTTTTTTTTTTTTTTTTGCTTTGTGGACTCAATGATCAGCAGTCGGAAATCCGTGGAGGATCAGCAGGAGCTTGGTTGCGCATGCTTCTGGCGGGCAGTCGTGAAAGTCTTGGTATGGATTCTCGTAGTTGGGCACCTCATTGCGGTAGGTTGTGCCTACTTCTTCCTGTTTTTCGCGCCTAACACAAGGACGGATCGAGTGTACCTTCAGCATGGGTTTGAAGACTATGCAATCAAAACCCACTTCAACGAATTGGCGTCATATGGACTGAATGTGAAGGAATCAGAATATCCGGTCTCCGGCAATCATGTCGTCTCCTGCCCTTGCACTACAACGACAGTCAGCTGGACCGATTTCGTTCACTTTTATGTCATTTACAACTCCCGAGGCGATCTAGTCTACAAATATGATTCCAACGACAACTTGATAGACTTCACCTACGCAGGCTGCGATGATTCCATCGATCCTAAGTACCTGAGCCGGACTTTCAAGCTGAAGAAAGACAATGTGTGTACTTTCTGCGGATCCGAGCACGTGAATATCTTTCCCCATGCGCTACACACCGGTCACAATCTCAATACTGATTGTGAGTTCATTTCCAACCTCTTCGTTACCACCCAAGAATCAAAAGCTTCATGGGGAAGGAATTGGAGGGACAATGCGATCTCATACTTCCAATCGCCAGTCCTTCTCCACCAGAAGTTCCTGTACTCCAACACCATCCAGCTGCTCAAATGTACGTAGTCTTTCTCCTACTTATCATGACTATGTAATGTACTTTCTATTGAGATGTAGCCAATATCGTCAGTGGGCAGTCAAGGCCGCTTGTCGCAGCTGCTGCTATTCGTGATGAAGGCCTGATAATGGGGTCTGATATCTGACACATTGTGAGTTACTTAATTCTCTCTCTGCACTAACTGCTGATCTAAACCTTTGAACTGTGAGCTGCAGCGCAACTGGATAAACAATTTTTGCTGCTGCGAGTGAACCCACTGACTGTGGAATGCGTGAACACAACACATGTGGAGATGTTTCATGAGGGCTTGGCACAACAGTGGATAAACGTGCTGGAGACTTTCGCAGCCAACTCCGGCAGCTCCGATTCCGACTACTTCAAGAACGCGGGATCGAGAGCAGTAGAGTTCTACAAAAGCACGTCCACTTACTACAAATACCATTTCATGGTGGTCTTGGATCCAAAGGGCCAATCCGTTCTGGGTATGAACATGGACTGGAAGGAATACTACAACCAGTGCAAACCTCACTACTGCGACGTCACAAGACCCAACTCCTTGTACCGCCGCATCTACCTCATTGCGGCACAGCTTGGAGGACTGGCGGCCTTAGTGTATTTCTTGCTTCGCTGCATTGTGTGCCCTCTCCTCCCCAAAATCATCAATCGGAGTACTAGGGCATACAATTATCGCTCAGAGAGTTTGTCAGTGGGTCATTAAGGTGGACTCTAGAGTACTGACGACATGGGTCACAGCCGGATTCTGACATCTCTGTTAGACTTGGGTTTAGGGTTTAAACTACTCTATGTCTGAGTTTGCAAATACGGATCATGTCTATGGTGGTCTTGGCTTTTCCGCAATTAAGCAGCTTTTTCCATCGTGAATTCTTCTCCTCTTTTGTCGATTTCTCTGATCAGGTAAACCTCAGATCGTGTTCCTGGATCTGTCATTTCATGTGTAGATGAGAGGACTTTGTTTGGTGTAAAAACCTGCCCTAATTTTTGTAGTGTATTTAGAGGCACAAGAACTTTGTGAGGATCTTCCATGGTGGAAGCTCATGCCCTCTTGATATTAGGGCAAGTTTTTACAATGGAGAAGGGCAGAGCCTTTGGCCCTTCCTTGTTTTCCAGTGCCTGTCACTTGGAGTACCACCCTTGTGTCTAGGCACCTCTAACAAAGGAGGGGCCGAGGGCCCTACCCTTCCCATACACATAACCTTTTGTATTAGACTCGGAGCTGGTAGAAGCTTGCACCTAATTAGCCCTTGTGATTTGGTTCCTTTCAAAATGTATGTACACATTTTTGTGGCCCTTAAAAACTGGAGCCATCTTTGTGTAGGAGAAGGGCCAGTCTTGAGGGCCATCTGCGCTCTCCTAGGCATCAAGAAAAGCGGATGGCAGAAAGACTGGCCCTTTCTCCTGACTAAAGACCACGGATGAATTTATAAATGAAGAAGCCATGATAAAGAACTGAAGAGGTATCACCTCTTTCCAAGTGTAAGATTTGTACTCTTCCACAGTTGAAGATTCCTCAATGTATTCTGTCTGACAGTAAATAACAAAGGAAAAAAATCCCAGTCTTTATTTGTGTAGGCTAAGGATACAGAACAGGGCTTTTCCCAGATCTGGGCTTTTCTGGGAATCCCAGCCCCATACACGAAGCTGAATGAGGGGACCAGAGTTCCCATAACAGCCCCATTTGAGGTCCTTACGGACTTCCCTGGCATAGAGCTTTTTTGTTGGCCTTGCCTACCAATGCAAGGATATTGTGTTTAGATTCCTTATAGACTATAGTAGCTTAAGAGATTTTGGCCCCTAGGTAATAGGTCTATTTTTATGTGAGGATTTTTGAAAGATGATATTTTGGCTTGTGTTGAAACTTGAGATTAGTTATAGAGTTTTAATAATATCTTGAAGGATTTTGGTTTCTTTTCGATGATTTTTTGAAAATTATATTTTTGCACGGTGAAATATTTGAGTTTCCATAATTCTTCTTTTGCTTTAAGATACTTTTAAAGGTAAATGGCAAGGCCAGAGTGTGACACACCCCTTGTTTAATAATGGTGGCTGAGATCCGGTTTAGAGGAGAAAAGGAGGTTCCTCATTCTGCCCATCCTCCTTTGAGGCAGAAAATTTTATTGAGGGTGAGGTGACCTCCAAACAAACTAAGAAAATTCTACTGGGGTTATTTATGGCATGCAGACCAATCAGTTTCTCCAGATTCAGACTGGAGAAGTTAACCCCAGCAGTATTTCAGAGTCTTGGGAAGTTGCCTACATTGATATTGTGAATTGTTTCATTTCCAGGTTGATAGTAAACCAGCAACCATCAATACACCGTGCAGCATGGATGGTATGTGGCGAGCAAACACTTTTGCATTGTATTCTTGTCCTATAGGGTGATCCAATGTTATTTTTAAGGAATGTGACAAATAGCCTTAATGGCAAGAGTGCACCTCAGCAAGCGGGCCCATAAACACACATGCCAAGACATGGGCCTTAAGTCCAAAATAGTGTTAAATGTATAATGGGCCTAAAGACACAAAATAGTGTTAAATGTAGTATGAAACTGGCGAAAGAGGAGCAGGTCAGCTCTTTAATCATCTGACGAATTTGTCTCTAAAAAGCACCTGCAAAATTATAGCTTAGTAGTAGCGGGACCCAAAACAAAGGCAAAATCCGACACTAAAAAAATTCTCTATGGGCCATAGCTAATCACTGTGGTGCTAAGGGCAGTTAACTATGTGCTAATGATCCACATGCATCTACCTACCTAGTAACCATTAAGTGTCTCACCTGATTATTTACATACATAGTAACTACTTATGTTACCTACCTACTTGTCAATGATACTCACCCACTTACATATATAACCTAGTTACGTAGGTATTGAGGTGGAAGTAGAGGCTTTACCAGGCTGGTTACCAAAGTGAAACCTGATAACTCAATTGTGGCTCATCAACAATGTAATCATAACCGGTCATTGAGGGGTGCCTTGCGCTCCTATTGGTTGGCTGGATGTAAGTCATAACTCATATCCTGTATGTGCCATGCTGCCTGATTGGCTGAGGTGACAACCTTGCATCTACATTGGTGGGAGCATGTATGACTGGTGGAGTGTCATAACCCATGCGTAGTGAGGGGGGAGCAACCGCATGCTCCGCACCCCTCCATGACCTGTTATGTGTGGTAACTAGCTAAAGCTACTGGGTTACCAAACGTAGTCTCAGCCTCGGTAGCTTCACTCCATTCCGTAACCCGGCAGCTCTCACAAGCTACTCAGTCCAGAAGACAGCTTTCCAATGCATTGTGCGCGATGGTGGGTGCTGAGTCTTGGGTGGTTTGTTGTAAGAACTGTGACTGGCTCTTCAGCCTTGATGGCTATTCATGTGATGTACACTGTCCTCTGCAGTGAATCGGGTGGCCACCCGATTCTTGCTATGTCTGAACTTTTGATATGTTTGAATCCGGTTGTTGTGCAATAATCTATTATCATCATTATAGAGTTTATAATCGGTTGGCCACTCGATAGTCATCTTTTTTGGTGATCTTAGTGTTTATTTTCAGGCGGCCGCCCAGTAATTTATTACCCTCGTTATAGAATGAATATTGGGCGGTCACCCAATACTAGTATTTTTTTATTATCTTAGTGTTTATTTTTGGGCGGCCACATGTTATTCTATTATAGTCATGATTGAGCTGAGAATTGGGCGGTCGCCCAATAGTCGTCTTTTTTTTATGATTTTAGTATTTACTTCTGGGCAGCCGCTCGATAGTCGTCATTCTTGATGATTTTAGTATTTGCTTTTGGGCAGTCGCCTGATAGTCATAGTTTTTTATGATTTTAGTATTTACTTTTGGGTGGCCGCATGATTGAAACTATTCCATTGAACTTATTATGATTTCTTTGAAAGTTTCAACTTGATTGGATTATTCAATTGTTATTGTATTTCTTTTTGGTTCAGTGTCGTTTTGCCGATTTTTGGCTGTTGTACAATACCAAGTGCCTAGGGTAGTTGTGTGTTCATGCAATTGGTAGAATGTTTTTGTAGTAGTTTGGTTTTTTATTTTTTTCTGGTATCAGGTGGCCGACCGGTGCTCTTTTATTGCAGTGTTCCAATTCTTTTTGTTGACTACAATTTTTCATTTCATTGCTAGGTATTTTGCAGGGGTGGAGAAATGTTTGCCATTGGTTACATTAGAGATAGCTGATGTGAATCCATCGATTTGAAGGGTATTCTTGTAGAGTATTGATATTTCACGATTAATTGTCTCCTACCTTCGCCCCATAATGAATTGTGGAATCCCGTCTAGTCCAAGGAGGTTGTTTTAAGACCCAAGTTGAAGGAGTTTTTCATGAAGTGCCTAGAACAATTTACCATGTATATATGGATTTCAACTTGGCCTATGAGGATGAGTATGTGCTTGAAAAAAATCACTAAATATCCATAAATAACAAGTCTTGATTTGCATCGGATTATTGGCCAAGATTTGTGCAAAATTAACAAGCATATGTTACTAATCAAAAATAATAATATGTCCTTAGTCCCCATTACACATGACAAAAAAAAAAATTTCACAAAAACCTTGCTGATTTTTTCCCACGGTATTTGTATATTGATGTAGAAAATAAATTGTTGGTGGGCACTACCCCATACAAATGTTGCCAGAATCTTCTCTTTAATTTGATTTTTGTGCAGTCTTTTAGAAGTGAAAAGGAAGGGGAAGACCTGAAGAGGAAAATGATATAGTTGGCATTCTTCTTCCATATTTAAAATCGTTGCATTACTTTGGACTTAATGTTCCCATTTATGTCCAAGAGAATCCTTTTGGTGCCATCAAGCATGTTACAGACGATGATACTGAGTACATCACGTTATTTGGAAAGTGTTCTAGCAAGTGTAATGTTAGTTTTAGTAAAAATTCTTTGGCATGTTAGGTAAGTAGTGGAAAGTAAAGTTGTTTCTCATCCTATAAAGGTTCTTTGTATTTTTTTTTTAATCGCATTGTCTTGCATACCATCTTGACCTCTAGTGGGCCCTTTTAATGGATTGCCCACTAGTTTCATGGTTTTGTTAGGTTATTGTGGTCAACCCTCAACCACCTAAAATGACTAGAATAATGGATGTGCCTATGAGATTTAAGGTTATGAGATGTAGAGTTCTCAAGTTTTCACCCATTGAATGTGGAACATTTGGATGAAATGCCTTCAAGTTCAAGTTGTGGAATTGAAGAAAAAAGACCTTGTTCGCTTTTACTAGAGGTCAATGTTTTCCATGTTATTTTCGACTTGAATGGAGTTCTTGTGGCTACACGCTTTGAAATGGTTCAAAATACCAAATAACAAAAACCTCCAATTCCATTTCACATTCTTATCTTGAAGCCTAGATTGAAGGAATTCCTCGAACAATGTATTATGCAATTCACTGTGTATATATGGTCTGCCACCCAACAACAGAACATTAATAAGTATTTGGATCAAATTTAACAAGAAACCCAATTTACTATCGATCCTTCTAGGGTCTTTAGGGAGGGTGTTGCACCAAAAATGTGCATTTTTTGCCTTCTAATATAAACAAGCTTGTTTTTCACAAAAATCATAATTTTTTCTTTTTTAAAATACCTTGAGACTCATGCTAGTAACACATTGTTCATAGATGATACGCTTTATAAGAATATGTTTAATAGGCCATTTAGTGCCATTTTTGTGGAGTTGTTTAAAGGTTTTGGTAGGGTTGAGAATTATTTGTGACAAACTATTCTTCCTTGCTTAGAATCTTTTCATCACTTTGGATATGGTGTAGCTATTTTTGTAAAGGACAACCTTTTTGGTAGGATTAAAAATATTGTTCACAACAATCTTGGACAATATAAAACGTTATACCAACATTGTAGTGCTAGGTGTGAAATGTCATATTGTACAAATGTGAAAATGAAAATGAAAAAAATAAATTGTAAATTATCTATTATTATTTCGTTTCTTTGAAAATCTCTAATTTATCATTCTCTTTTTACTAGGTAATATTTTCTTATGTGTTGAATCCACTAATTGATTAAGTTAATTATTTAGTTAATTGATGTTGAAGATAAATATTGTTGATTATTTCCCAATTTGCTGGATTAGACTATATACTATGCAATTGGATTTTGTTATGCTAGCTTCTCCTAGTTTTTGGTAGGTTGTTTTTCTGTGTCCATTTGCATCTACTACACATCCACCCACATGTTTTCATTCACATCCTTCCAAACCCAAAAAAATTATTCATTCTCAGCATGAATGGCATCATGTGTTACTTTCCACAAAGTGCTATTCCACATGAGCGTAATCATGTGAGGGGGAGAAATATTGACATCAGCATAGTGGAAACAAAAACTAGAATGCAACATTGTTTTTCTTTAGCATTCAAAAAGTTTCATATTGCAATTTGGTTTTGAATGTTGTTGGAAGTTGTTATGGAAATTCTTCCTATATTAATGCCACAAGTATTTGTTGATCATTTGGGGTCATGAACATATTACTACCTCAAGGATTTGAAATGTGTGTATTTTACTTGTCGAAAACCTCCCTATGGCAAAGAAGACCAAATGTTGCTCATTGAGGATGAGCCAAACAAGGCCCTTCAAAATTCTCATTGTAGTGGTCTTTTAATTAAATCCTTTAGAGGACAAGAGTTGTTGAGGAATAAGGTTTAATGGTTCGACAGTTGGACCTTGCATCTCATTTATGGCCAATGTTGATTGGATTACCATTGGTAAGTGCAGTTAACATCCATTATGAAATCCTTGTCAAATATTTGAAGTCACGTTTGAATTCTTTTTCACCAAATTATTTTTGGTTTATGCAATATATGGAAAATGATAATGGGGATGGTAGACTCCACTTCCTTTAAGTATGCACTCTGAACCTCAACACCTTGAAAGCAATTAGTTCATGTGTTTTTATGGTTTTTCTCTTGAATTATGCATTCTTATAAAATCGATTATTGGGTTTTGTTTGTAGTTGGTTCAAATTATTATTTGTAAACCGCATGAAGATTTTTGCAACTATGAAATGTAGAAAGCGATGTTGTCCAATTGGATTCTTGTTTCAAGATGACATTGATGTAATTGTGTATCTAACTATTAGACAATGATGGATGCTCTAAGTATGTGGAAATTTAAGTATTAAAATTTGCAAACTTGCAAATTTAATTTTTCTAGTTTTGATTCAAATGATAAAAACTTGATGTATCAATATGATTTTACTTATTTGGATGAGAGCACAGTAAAGTATGTCAATGACTTTTCTTTTTTAGTGGAAAATATCCATAAACTAAAACTCTATACATTGAAATCATGAATATTTTTTACTTTAATGATCAATAAGAGGAAGATCTTTGACTTCATTACATAATATTGAATAATTACATGTTTTAATATGCATTTAAGTAAATTTTTAGAAATAGAAGTACAAGAAAATAGGTGTCACACTCCTGCTTCAAGTATATGAAAGTACAATTGTAATTGGATTTCTTGTACTTTCAAATGGACAGAGCATTAATATGTATCAATGTGTTTAAATTTTTTTCATATCATAGTCATAATTTATCAAAATTTTCATACAAAGGTATGTTGGAAATCTTGAAAACCCAATTAGTTTAGAATATACTTTTCATCCATTTTTCTTATATGAAAAATCCTCACATTTTATGTGTAGTTTACCATAAATTCGATGGAATGCACCATTGCCCATAATGAAAGTTAAAGAAGTTTTGAATAGTTTTTTTCATTTATGCCATAAATATGATCGTGACTGCATGTGTGACTATTTTTTTGGCATACTTTACCATGTTTTCACCCATTTGGATGCATGATTTTCCACTTATTCATTTTGATGTTTTACATTTAATTTTTTTTTTTATTGTTATCCTTCTTCAAGGTTATCATCCACCTAGTGGACACCATATTATCATTCAAGTCTTTTTGAATCCATATATTGTGATCATGTGGGTGGCTACCAGCTTTTGATTCAACTTTTTCTCGTTCCTTAAAAAGGTTGTGCTCCATTGGTGGCCACCACATTTTCATCCAAGTATTTTTAAATTCATATAAGTATTATGATGTTGTGGGTGACCATAGGTTCTGATTCATTTCTTTTTCATTCCTTGAAAGGGTTGTGTTCCACTTGATGGCCACCAAGTTTACATCTAAATATTTGTGAGTCTATATAGGCATTATGATGTTGGGGGTGATTACCAAGTTTTGATTCAACTTTTTTTATTCCTTAAAAGGGTTGTGTTCCATTTGGTGGCCAAGTTCTCATCTAAGTCTTTTTGAATCCATATAAACATGATTATGATGCTGCAAATAACTGCCAAGTTGTCATTCATCATATTTTAACTTCTTCAAAAAATTGTGATACACCTTGTGGCCATTTGGTTCTTAATCAAGTATATCTCAATCCATACTATTTAATATGGTTATTTTTTGACTCCAAAATTTTTATTGTTATTTTTGGACTTTTAAAAAGTCTAGAATTATTTAAATACATGTTCTATCCACAATGCAAAGTAGTGAAATTTTGGAATATTTCCACTTTTTTTAATGAAAAATTTATTAAAATGACTTTGCATCCGAAAAATATATATATATTCAGTTTCCATAAGCAAAAAAAAACATATACAAAAAAAATATCTAAAAAACTTAAAATAAAAATAAAAATAAATGGAAATCAACATTGAAAAGAATCATGTATTTAGGTGAATGTGGTCACAGGTCAAAACTAAAGCCATTGTTTGTTCCACATCCATTGTCCCACACCTACACAAAGCTAGAAAAGGGGGAAATACCTTGCCACTCATTAAACAAAAGTAGAAGCAACAATGGCACTAGGTGAACATAACAATGAAAAAAGCACAAATGGTAGCATGTGAAGATATTTGAAAGGTTAACACGACCATGAAAGAAGCATGAACAATAACACTAACGATGATGTTAGGTGACCATGACCACAAAGGAAGCAACGACAACAACGATGTCATTAGGCAACCACAACCACAAAGGAAATAGTAACAGTGATGGTGCCAAGTGACCATGACCATGAAGAAAGCAACAACAACAATGATGGCACAAGACGACCATGACCACAAAGGAAACAACAACAACAATGGCACTAGGCAAACACGACCACAAAGGAAGCACCAACACCATTAGCGACCATGACTATGAAAGAAAGACCAACAACAATGACGATGGTGCCAGGAAATCATGACCACAAAGGAAGCACCAACAATAGCAATGGTGTTAAGCAACCACAACCATGAAAGAAACAACAATGACAACAATGGTGCATTGTGACCATGACCACAAATGAAAGCACCAACAAGAGCAACGATGGTATCATGAAACCACGACCAGAAAGAAGATACGAACAAGAACAACAACAAACAATAAACCTCAAAATAAAACAAGCTCTATTCTCTAAACTCTCTCACAAAAGTCACAAGCAAATGTAAACAACCATCAAAGAAAAAAGTGCTTTGAAGTTCTTTATACTTCTCTTCCGAGAGGCGTCACACCCCCGCTCAAATCTAACCATTACTCTAACCACTAACCAAAATCTAATGGCCTAACCCAAGCACTAACCTAATAAACTAACAGCTACATCAAGAAACCCTGAGAACTGTATCTGGGTTTTATGAGAAAACCCAACCAATTTTCTTTTTTAAATTAGAAACTCAGTCCAGTTCTCATCACTAGTTCTCACATGGGTGAGAACTGGAAGGTTGGTTTTCTAACCGGTTATCAATAAATTTAATTCCCATCTATTCTCAGTCTGAAAACTGGACTGAAAACTGATTCGAGAACCACCCAACACTGGCCCAAAGACAGGAGACAGGGTGACTTTAGGGACAACTCTAATAGCCAGGAAAAAAGTCAATTCATTTGGCATGAGCTGAGTAAGAGATTGAGCCTTGTTGAATGATTCTCACATAATCAGCTCTGCTTCCAATTTTTATTTTTATTTTTATTTTTTAAAAAGCATAACAGCAGATTTGACCTGACAAGCTGTTGGCAAAGCCCAAGTCAAGCTCATTAGCAGAGGGCTGGCAAGAGTTTCACCTGCACACCACTGGGTTGAAACTCAGGACCCTTTTGAGGTTCTAGGGTCCCAGAACGGGCTATCCAGTGAGCCCTCATCCCTGAGGGTTGCTTCCAAGTTTTTGTTCTCAACACAATTTTGGCATGTCAATGTCCATGTGTATTCGGAAGTAAGACTCACCAGCGCAGACCAGTGTTGTGAGGTTTCCTGGTTTGGAGTGTTAAACCCAGGGGTTCAAGTTATTGTGATCTGGATTTGCATAAGCAATCTTTGGGTGGAAGACCATGGAACTAAAAATGGTCCACAACATCTTGAAAACAAAAAATTGAACATATTTTCTTTATGCAAGGAAGCTGAACTTTTTGGAATAGTTGACAAGTAAACTGAAATTCATAAATACTTGATTAATTTTAATTAGTTGTCAAACTCCATACCTATATAATTTTAAATTTTAATTTGTTGGAAAATTTTGTACTTGTACAATCTCCAATCTTGGAGAGCATGTACATGCAAAGAACATCAAAATCAAAGAACTGCTGGTTCCCATTAATTTTTAAACCTCTAAAAAATACCAGTTTTCATGAAAGAACCAGAGGTTTTAGAGGTGGTAATTTGATTTTTTCCAAATTTTTTGAGAACTGGGGGATATATTGGAATCTGCTCTCTTTTTAGTGTGAAATTTCTCCTAAATGTGAAATTGTTTTCGGGGTTCCGACCCCTACAAAGGCTTTTTTGAAATGTTCTTCATGAAATCACCATAAAAGCAAGGTTTTTGAACTGGGTTTGCCGAATTGAGAGCGCCTGCTCTTGCAAGTCACCAAAAAGCTGCAGGATAACTACAGAGAACAATGGAAGGGGAAAGAAAAACTCACACACAGAACAGATTCCATTGATGGTCATTTTTCCAAAAGCTTGCAAATTGAAAGACAGAATGCAGAGCTCATTACTACCCCCAAAACAATTGTACAGATTCAACAAAATCCATCTCAAACTGAAGTCGATCTATCAAATCAAATCTTGTCTAGTGAAAAATATCTTAAGTTGTGACGAACATTTGTTGTGGATTTTCATTAGTAAAAAATTTAGTTTAAAATTCTTCTTTTGATGGGTCAAAGTTTGAACCAGTGATTTTTAAGAGAATTTTGTGATGTAACCAAAGTGACAATCATCCAGAAAATAATTCAACCAAATTTGGCTACATACCAGATATGAAAGTTTGTTTTTAAAAAATATTTTTTATATTCTAGGCCAACTGCTGGAACTTATCATTAAAAATCTGGTTATTTGGATCCCCCCTCCCCACCCCCACCCTTCAAAATCTGGTGAATTTCAGCCTTCTTTCATGAAAAATTCGAAATCATATTTTTCAGGTCAAAATTTAAAAAGAACATTGCCAAATAAAAAAACACTGGTTTGGACTTGCTTCAGAAGGCAGGGATAGGGTCCAAAAATGGGAAGCACCTAATGGCTGATGGGATGTCATGAAATTTGGATTGGGAACCTGGGAACTACAAAGAAGTTCCACAAACATTTGTTGTGGGTGTTGTGAACAACATCTATCTATGAAGGAAGGTAGTTTGTTTTGTTTTGTTTTTAGTTATGAGATCCACTGAACTGGGATGCTTCAGATTGTGTTCTTGGTGCCTTTGGAAAGCTCTTCACAAGGAGCAAGGGGCTTGGTTCCATGGCATTTGGACTTGCAGTGCAAAAGTTCTTGAATATTGAATGATTTCTTCACTAAAAATTCAATTGAATTGTAGCTGAAAATTTAGGAGGAATTGGAATGTGCCTTTGGTATTGTTGGAAAGACCTTGATGAGCAGGATTTGATGGAATTTATTTGGTAAGATTTGGATTCAGATGGTGGGAGATATTGATTTTTAAGTGATTTCTGCCACTGAAAATTCAAATAAATTCTCAAAAATTTGGTTTTGGAAGGAAAAATCAGTTGAGGACATGGTAACACTTGGGCCAACGGCACAGGCCACACTAGTGAGACTGAAGGCGACATTGGCATTATCAATGATGGAAGGATAGAAAGAAAGAGGGAACAATGGTCCTAGCCAGGTAGTAGTTTTTCCACCTATATGACCAGAAATCCCATCGCCTTGCAGAATAACTAGGAAAAATCAGGAAATAAGTCTCCAGACAAACGGACAAAGAAGATCATAAGGTGATTGCTGCTGTACTGGAAATTTCTTGTCTAAAAAGACCATGTGTTGTTGGCAAAGTCTTGGGAAGTTTTGAGAACTCATTCTACCAAACTCCAACATGTTGCAATCCCAATGGCCGTCATTGCCAATGATGTGGATGTTGGTCAAATTATTGACATTTTACCACAATAGATGTATCATGATGATATAGAAGTGTTCATACAAAAAAGGTTGATAGGATGGTTAAAAGGGCCTATTGATGATGGAATATAATTGAAAATGTTGTTCCTTGTGTGCCACACTTGGTCAATAAAGTTGGGAAATGAAAATTCCATGTCTCTTTGCATCTACCTATTGCAAGAAGGAGAATTCGTCTATTAGGCTTTCTTGTTCAATTTGTCTACATTTTGAACCTACCCCTATGACCACTTTTAGCCTTCCCTTCCTTCCTTCAACTATAGTCTATCATCCATTAATAGAAGCTAACTAATGGCAACATTATTGTATTAGCTTTTTACTAAGAAGAATTATTTAAAAGAGAAATATAACATTCAAGAAAATGTAATTTTTAAAAAACTACAGGAGAATCCTTTAGGACTTTTCAAGGAAGATGTACATTGGGATGGACAAATCCCCAGCCTAAGTACTAGGAGATAGAAACTTGAAATGCCACGAAATTGAAAAACTTAGAAGGAAGGATCAAAAGAAAATATCGTGAGTTTAAAAAATGGAAGCTAAATTAAAGCACATCCCATGCTTCTTTTATGTTCAAAGGCACACAAACAACTCATGAAGGCCCAAAGTGTAGAGAGGACACTAATGGCTTGCTTATGTGAACCACATGATTAAAAAGGCTTGCTCCTATCTTAACATCATAGACTTGAAGGGGATAACATTAGTAATGGCTAACTTGTTTCACTTATTATAGCTTTTAAAGGGATCACATTAGGAACTAATGTAACTCATTTGGGATGACAATTGGGAACTTAATGGCATAGTTGACAACTTCTTGAATGCCATATAAGAAAGTATGAAAAGAAGTTTAACAACCATTGCAACATTGTGCTTCCAACCATCATGTGTTTGTTCGATTTCAATATTTACATATGGGAATTTCAGCTCAAAACCTTTCATCCATTTGTAATTGTTTGAACACCTATCATTTGTCATTCTCATGATTTTCTCATTTTACCTCTAACAACCATTCAATGTTACCAATGATCAAGCTAAATATGCAACTAGGTCTTTATTGTTTAATTGTGATGAATATGATTGTTCATTCATCCCATTCATCCCATTTCACCTCAATGCTTTCCTAATGTAGTTTAATCACCATGATGACAAATGAATTGCAACATATTGTTAACTATTAATTGCATTTGCATTGGTTCATCCACAGTTGCACTTCATTCAATAGTTGAAAATTTAAAGAGAAGGAATATTAAAATACACATGATGAAAAGTAGCCTTTTTTTTATTGGCAATTTTTCATCAAAAAGTGAATCTAAAATTTGAAATTTTGAAAAAACCAATTTTGAAGGTTTTTAATTGCTACAAATGAAAACAAGTGAAAATTGCCATATTTGCATATTTGGTTTTTAATGTGTAGTCAAACATATAGCATGATTCTTACATATTTTTATTTCTATGGATTTGATTTATAGTCAAATTTGGCTAAGTTTTCCTTGGGATGATCACCATTTTGGCTACAAACAATTTTTTAAAAAAATAACATTGATGAAGAATCTATAATGCTCTTTTAATGTGGGTATGTTGCATTTAATTTGGAAACTTTTCAATTCACATGAAATGGAGGAGGGGCCAAACAATTTTTTTGGACCTTACTATAGGTGTTCATGACATGTTAGCCATATCGTGGGCCATTCTAGCATAGTTCAAGAATGTGTCCAACTTCACTACCACAAAGTTTGAAGAGTTGGCATCACTTATGGTGCCTACTTCATCCCATGCTAATTCTACAAGTGAGACCTATATTGTTTTAAGAAGATCATCAAAGTTGACCTTTGAATAATTGATTTAAATTTTTTTTGTTCATGAAACATGATAATGTCACAAGGCATGACTCTTTCATATGAAATTGGACTTGGAGTTTATGTGTGATGATGCACTTTTCATTTCATTCTCATTAATTGTCTAACCTATGATTTAGAAAAAAGCTACCTTGGGTACCCATCTACAAGAGTTATCAAGTTGTAAATAAGGTTTAAGGATGGGACCTGGGTTGACATTTAGAAACCTTAGAGGGATGAAACACACAAGACTTGGGTCAATGGCTGAAAGAACATCTATTTTATGAACAATGTATTACTATTCAAATGATCAAAATGGCTTGTTCATTTACATAAACAAAGGCTACCCAAGCTTTTAACATGATGTCAATAATATCTACCACTCCAACATTTACAAAGATTAGTGTTAATACTTTATTCATGGGGATGATTACTTTGAATACATGTTGAAGATCTAGGGTATATGGGAAAAGAAATGTTCATAATGTAAAAGATACGAAAATAGTAGCTAGCTCCCAATGCAAACCATTATATAATGTGAACATTGAAGATGGAAACTCATTTTAGTAATATTTCAATTTATCATTGAAATGCAATATACACAACAAATTATAACCACATCATATAACCAAAATTTTCCATTTCCTTTCATTATTGTTGGTTTGACATTTGTTTATTTTTTATGCCCATATTGTAAAAATTGAATAAACATATCTTATAATTACATTTCAACTTATATGTAACATACACACATTATCACATGTTTAACTTCTCATCAAATTTTAGTATATAAACAACACATTAAAATCATACAATTTTAAAACTACAAGCCTCACATTTACACACAATAATTTAAATCCTAAATAAGGTCTTATAAGCAAAATTAGAATGCATTGTTTTCTAATTTCCCCAAATATAGATGTAAAATTACCTTCACTTTTGTTGTCTTAACATAAAAATATATTGAATTTAAATGGTTTGAAACCTACACCATCAAAGTTCATACTCAATAATTCAATTTAATTGTATAAAATCTGATAAATTAGCAACATTATATTTTTAAATATGCATAAGAACAATCCAGATGATATGGTAAATGCACAAAACAACATGAGTGTTGAAAAATATTTATACTTGAATTACACCCAAAAATTATAAGCTTTATAATTTCACATAATCATTAAAAAAAACTTTATTCATTTCAATCAATATTCTTATACAAAAGAAATAGTTATATTCAAATAAAGAAATGAACAACAATAAATCAAATGTTTTTTTTCCAAGTTATTTAAATGAAAGTGGATTTTTTTACTAATTTGAATTAAGAGCCAAAAATGCAAAAGAATGTTATGTAGCATGTCTCCTAGTTGTCTCATAAGAAATCAACAAGATTAATATTAAAAAGAACAATTTTTTCCTTGTTCATCCTTTATAAATTTTTGATACTAAACACAATTGCATGATAATTGTCAATGCAAATCCTAAGATCTATTAAAACTAATGGCAATGTGTTACAACATAAGGGCATATCCCACACAAATTTCAAATTTGCATAGGTAGTTAAAACCTAGTTGAAATGTAAAATTATATTAATTACGTATAGAACCTTAATTGCCTATTAGTTTCATCATAGTTTCTTGTAGGAACTTTTATGTAACTTACAAATGAAGTCAAATGACCTTGACCAAAATCATATATATATAAGGCATATTCCAATCATATAAGGGGTTTTTTTTTCAACTCATATGTGACTATAATAAAATGTTGTGAACTTCAAACATGGCATTTTATTTTTAAAATGTCCCATATTTTTGTGGAACAAATGCAACATAATTGCACATCAATTGCACCAAACATTTAGATGTAGGGTAATGAGGTTTCCATAGATGTGATTTCTCGTAACATTTAAGTCAAATGGCACTACAAATTTTCCTTTTGAAATTCCAAAAACTACATACCACAAATATAGTTTAAAATGTTACCTCAATACCTACTAACCACCTACATAGTCTTCAAATCATTTTTCACTTGAGCTACAAACCACAAATAAAGTTCAAACTACCCCTTCATTACTTGTTGACCCAATACAAAGCTCATAAATACTTTTCCATGAATTGGAAATCATAAATAGAGTTCAAAATGCCACCTCATTACCTATTAACCCAATATAAAGCTCACAAATCATTTTTGCAATAACTACAAATCATAAACAAAGCTCAAAATGCCCACTATGCAATAACCCATTATATTGTTCGATCACAAATCCTTCTTCAAGGTTTGGGGACCACCCACAAAATTCATTTATGCATAATCCTAGTCCTTTTTACCCACTTACAAGTGTAATCAACTAATGAATTTCAATTTGACAAACATAACTAGTCTTGATTTCAAATAAAAATTGCATGATGTCCAGTTAAATGGGTCATTTAATTTTTAAATATAATTTTTAAAATATTTTGAAACAATAAATTAAACATTGGTTACATTATCTAACAATGTTTTTAAATATTTGATAAAATTTAGTGAATTTAGTAATTGCAATGAATAGGACCTAATGGGGATGTAATGAATTCACTAACGTAGTGAATGGGGATTAATGAACTGAACCCACATTCTATACAAGACCTTTACATTTTTTTCCCATTGTTAATCACTACCCATAGTTCATGCCTTCAAAAAATTGCCCACCATTTACAAAATGAACCTTTAAAAAATGGTCCAAGAGAACTTGCAAACTGCAACATGGGCCTTTAAGTTACCTTCTCCCATAGCCCATTACCCACTTACAAAGGTCAAAACCCTAGTTCCTTGAGTTATAAACCATTTCCAGAAGTCAAAATACAATTTCATTTACCCACTATAGAGTTCGAAATGTAAATTCCTTGAGTTACCACTTAAAGAACTCAAAAGGACATATCACATAGGTTTAAACCCTTACATCACATTGCCATGTATGCATAATTCATGTCTTCTACAAAGTTGCCCACCGCTTCCAAATACACCTACAATTGTTGCAAAAACCTTAGTACGTATACAAATCACATATAGAGGTCCAATTTAAATCACAATTGACTAGTAGACCTTCAACTCACATGTAAATGAAGTGCATAAAGGGTTAAACAACCTACTTAGTTTTCTATTCAAAAGTTGCATTTACAATTTGTGAATCTTCATCTTTGGGTTATCAAGTTGCACATCCACAAATGATAATTTAAGAATCCAACTTCAAATTGTAATCACTTTTGAAGAGAACACATTTTAAGCCCTATAAGTAAATGGTTTGATGGTAGAAAAAAATTGTCCCAATATTTGAAAATCTCAAGTGCATGTGATTCCAAATTCTCACCCACAATTTTATTATACCATTGTCTACTTAATTAATGTAATTTCCATAGGTCATGGAAGGGTTTTTATGCAAGTGCAAACATGTTAGAATTTGTTCTATAATAATTGCATCATGAGAGGGGTGGCAAGGTGCTCACATAACTTTGGAGGTCAAGTTTGTGTCTATGTGGTGGTTAAATTGGAATAAATGGGGAGAAGACTTTTACTTGTATTGAAGACTCATTATGGAAGTGCTTAAGGGATTGTAGTAGCCATGCACTAATTAATGCTTGAACTAGTCCACAAAATTTGTGGTAGAGGATATAAAAAGATTGCAATTATAGTAGAAAGGCCTCCCAAATGGATAGGTCTTGAGTGTGACAATCAACCTTTGTCTTCCCAACCATTATTCACTAACACCATATCTTATTTCCTCTCCACAATTTTTCTAATTGTGAGAAAACTCTTACACCTCACTTGCAAAATCAAGAAAACTTCTAACTTTGCACTTCACCAAATTATTGCACTCTTGTGCACATTGTGGCACCTCTTCACATGAATGTTCTAGTCCATTGTTGTTCCAATCAACTTGCTATTTTATGCATCTTCATTCCACACTTTTTTGCACCATTTCCTTACTCTCTTTTCAATGTGCATGAAGCTCCACCAAACCTCTCTATTTTTTTTTAACCTTCAAACTTTCTTAGACAAACTTCATGTCTTTCTTCTTTGTTATTTTTAGTTGCCTCCTCTTTTTGCATCAAACACAACTTTCTTTGAGTGAAATCACATTACAAGGGGGTTCACCAACTTGGGGAGTTTTATGATATTTGCGTGAAATATACACCTATAAAATGTGTTGCATTTAATCTTGGGTTTCACTTTTAGTGTTTGGGCTTTACATTTTTTATTTTCACAAAGTTAATGTTATTTAATATTATTTCAAAAAAGAAATAAATTTAAAAGATTAAATTGGAACAATGCATATATTTACGGTATATGTAATACAATAGAACCCATTCCTTCTTTAAAATTGCTTGTGCATTAGGTTTTAGTTTGAATTAGTTAATCAAAAAATGTTTGAAATGAAAATTTAAAAAATGGCCTACTTCATATATCTTGTGATTTTCCATTTGAAAGTGATTGTCTATCAACCATATACTTACAATCATCACCTTGAAAAAATTCATTTATCATATAATAATTATCAAATTCTTCACATGGCTCGCAAACTTATTCCAATCATATGGAATCACAATGGTTAGTAAATACTACAAATTTCATAAAGATTAAAAATCATTTCCATCATATTTGGAATTTTTATTTTATTTTTTAAATATGTCATGACATTTTATTTTTTTGCACAAATATATTATAACATCACATCATATGAAATTTTTAAATGTAACTTCTTTGGCATTTGACTTCTTTGAATTTTGACCTACCATAATATGCAAAAACATTGTGAAAATCTTTCATAATAATGACATGGTTGAAATTCAAACATGGGACCTTTGAAAAATAACACAATGTGACAACAATCTTGACCTTCATGTAGTGTGCTTTTATCCCTTCTCTTTTCCTTTTGATTTCATTTTACGTAAAATGAACACACTCAAACATAGCAAACACTCAAACATAAATTAAAAATGCACACACATGATCCACAACAAAACTCTTGTAGGCATGAAGTATTCTAATGGGAATGTGCCATGAATTGGGGACCAAACTTGTTTGATCATGAATTTTGGGGCCAAAAACAAGTTTGAATCCCTTTGTTTAAATTTTGCACCATAGTCCACCCCTTGGTTCAACAAAATTAAAGGTTCGAATGCTTTGTTTGGAGGACTTCATGAATTACTCTAAGAGGTGTCAAATAGTCCAAAGACCATAAGATTAATTTTGTGAAATGAATGTTCATGGGCATTTTTTATATTTTAAATGAAAGATTTACATACACAATGCCAAAACGTGGCATTTATGACTACAAAAATCCAAGATTGTCTGTGCCATCTATGACTAGAGATGATTACATTATTACTAGTTGAAAAGACCACTGTCATGTTTGTACATGGCCTCATACATGATGGCCAATTACGGGCATGCCCATGTGCGATTTTAGGGTTGATGTACAGTCTTAGGCGACTGTACGCTATTAAGTACTTAGGGTTTCAGTTTGTTGACGATGGTATAAAAGGCCTAAACCTTTCTTTCTCCTTTTAGTTTTTCTAGAATTCCTTTGTCATGAGCTTCCTCCATAATAAGCTAGGATTTTTAGATGCTCACGACGACCATTGCACGACCATCGTCTACATACAGTTCATTTCCTTCTTTCTTTGCAATTCAATTCTAGAAAAACTTTATTCCTTGTTGTTTCATGTTGAAAGTAACAAATTTCTTGTGCTTTTGAAATTCTTGAGTTGCTATTCGTGTTGTTGTTGTCGGAAGGAGCACACTACTAGTGTTGCTATTGGTGTTATTAGAGGGAGTTTGCGTTTCTTACAACCAACGAAGCCGGGACACTAAAGAGCAGGTGTCAAAACTTCTTTCTTTCTCCCATTCTTTTTTTCTCTTGAAGTTGTCGAGTAAAAAACAAAAAAAATAAAATGCTACAATGCAACATTGGCCAGGGCTGTAACGTGCTACCAACCATCGCAACAGCACTGTGAGGTCTAGCCGTTGCCAACCATCGCAACAGTGGTGCCGACCAGCACCACGAGCTGTAGCGCTCCCGGCCATTGCTATACTGTTGCGTTGCGAGGAGCTGCAGTGTAGTGCCATTGCCTGCCATCGCCACAGTGGCGGCTAAGCTTTACACGTCCGACGTAAGTCGGACGTTCGTCCACAGACTTCCGTCCGTCGGTCTTGCGCCCTGCCATCCTACGTATTGTTTTGATGTCTTGCCTTTTCATCCAACATCTGTTTGACTTTCGTGCGATCTTTGCGTGTCACAAATCATTCCCAACAGTGCATTATATTCTTCAAATTATACGTTGTGTTAGAATTTTGTAGTTAGTGCTATGTACTATCACAACATTTTAGGGCATGGGACAACACCATGTCTTCGAATGATGAGAGCATTACTATTCGGCCAGAGCCCAAGTATCAACTACAAAATAACACACAATCCTTTGAGCTGATTTGTTTAAGTTCACAATCTTCATGACAATACCATCAAGTGTCTACAACACCATTGTCATCTAGTACAACTCCTACCAGGAATTCAGGTTCAGGTTACATTACATCAACAATACATCAAAGTCCATTTGGAGGGGTTAATCAGTGGGGTACGCCCATTGCTGCACCTACTTTCACACCATCACCGTATACTCCGTTGCAAGCTGTGACTTCAACACCGATTTCCACCATGGAGGTCAACAGTTCCTCTGGGAGAATTGTGAAGTTCAGCGAAAGGCCAGGTACTATTTCTTTGAGGGAGTTCAAGGCAACTTTCTCAACTGTGGTTTGTGAATTAGAGCTCAAATATGGCACTAATTCCACCGAGGCGTTTGCATTCAAACAATTGGTTCGTATGTGCACTATGAGGCATTAAATGTCTATGAGCAACATTTTGCAAGGATTTTGGGTGTCACCCAAATTCCCAATCCAGCTTAGGCATAGCCATTACCACCGCCTCTCAAGCTGCATTGCAAGCTGCAATTGCACATCACGGGACTGTGCCGAATAATCCAGACCCGGTACCTACCTCAGTAAACCTTTTTCTTCAACAACTCAGTGCTGTTACTACAAACATTCCTCCCACCACCGATGCGCTAGCTTTTGTTGATCCAGTGGGGAAATTCTTTCGAATTCTTGAGTTGGAATTTCCAATCAAAAGTTTTGAAAAAATTATACAGCTTACCACCTTTTTTCGGCAGAAAGATGAAACCCTCAAGATGCTCTACAAGAGGCTTCTCAAACTCAAAGAGGATACCCAGAGCATCACCGATTTGGAAGCTGCCCACCAGTATCTTCGTTCATTGGAAGGTACTCCAACGCTCCACGCGCAGGTTTTGTAATGGGCCTTTGCAGAATTTGGAGATTTGTACACTTTGCTAGATGTGTACAACATTTCCGAAAAGTTAGAACTGGCTCATGCACACTATGAGGCCAATACTATGAGGCCTTCATCATGTTCAAGGACTCAACCTACACAAGTTGCGCCAACTAGATCATCACATTCTTCTTCAAGGACTAAAGCGGTGCACACGGCTACACCCATCCTACCTTCTTGCAACTACTGTGGCAATCCTGCCCACAATGCTAATGAGTGCAACATTCCTTCCGAAGATCTCTTTTGTGATTATTGTGGGAAAGAGGGACATCAGGAATTTGTATGTTTTGCCAAGTTCCCAGAGTGGAAGCAACTCCGATTACAACAGCAAAATCTGCCAGCATCTTCCGTTGTCCCTCAACCAAAAGCCAAGGCACCTTAGCCTTCCACTCAGGCTTTGCTGACCAAGGGTAATTCCAACAAGAATGTTAAGAAGAAGGAGCACAATGTTGACAAGAGGGAGGTGCTTCAAGCCCATGCAATTCAAGTTCAGACTTTACAAAATGAACTCGAATCATTGAGGGCTCAACTTGCTAATCTAAAAGGCAAGTCCTACCAACCAGCTAATCATGCCCAACCTATACAAGGTTCAGGATCACGAGAGGGACCTCCTAGATCGTTCTATGGCCTTCCACACGATGCCATGGTTGGGGAGTATGTTCTTTCCACTCCACGTAATCTAGTCTCACACCAAAATTTGCTACTTCTTTTTGCCCTTCCTATGTTGCGGCACAAGAAGCTAGTGTGGCACCCAGAGTTTCTGCCACTAGGCAGGTAATTTAGACTGATGGATTCGCATCTGGTTCAAATCCTATTACTAGGGCTAAAGGAGCTCGAGTAGTCATGCCACAATCTTTTCGTCCTTTCAACATGGAAGAAGAACGCACCTTGTTGGCGAAAGGGGAGGAGACGACTACACCACAAGCTGTTAGGGCATCAAATTCTCGTGTCCCAAGAATACATGTACATCAAGAAAACACACAATTTTCCACTGATTAACTTATGGAATGTTAACTTCAAATGCATGAAATGGCGCAAAAGCTTGTGAATACACCATTGTTTAGTTTTCAAGATTTGAAGCTAAGCACCAAGGACATAATTGCAATCTTAGAGGATACCTTGAACACTACATCAGGTCCTCTACCAATCCCTGATCCACATGCTACAGAAGTCCCATCCAACACCTTGGAGAGACATTCGATTAGCTCACGTGTTGCAAATGGTGTTCGTAATCTGGTTTCTAATTCTAACATGGCTAAATTAGTGGGCTTTCCTACCTCTGATTCTACATTCACATATTAGAAGGGAGTTCAAAACACCTCACTTGTGGATTTGTTACTTAGCAAAGGTGTTGTGGATAGCCATTCTCTCCACAAAGTCTCTCATTCATTTATGAAGGTGTTGCTTAGTGAGAGAACTTTCATCGCCACCGGAGTTGCCATTATCGACAACACTGGGTCAGCAATCCAAGTGGGAGGACATACACCCAAAGTGGTACTTCTTGACAGATGTGCCCAACCAGTGATTCTTGGAGTTCAATTCGCCAAGAAGATGGGCATGTTTGACTCCAAACTATGGAAATCTATGTGGCAGATTCGCACCGCTAGTGGGAGCGTAAAGGAGGTACTTGGGGAAAGCTCGGATTTGATTACACTTAAGTTCAATGAAGGTACAGATCAGGAGCTTTGCTTATAAGTCAGATGTTTAGTCACCAATGCCACAAGTTATGATGTGCTCATTGGGCAAGAGGCCCTGTTTCCACCAAGTTTCACAATTGACAACTAGTTTGAACATGCGTACTACTAAGTGGATTAGGAAACTGATGGCCACCACCTGCGATACATACCCTTGATTTACATGGGAACCATAGTCCTATGGCTCACCATTGTATGCTCAAGGAAGCACACACCATTTCTTACATCCAACAAGCTAGCCACGAATGGATAGAGGGAGATGAGGAGGAGATAGTTTATGCTTAAGCTACTTAAAGCTTGAAGGTGGTTCCTACTGATATTTAACATGGACCAGAGGTTTTACAAAGGTTCAAAGTAGCCCACAAGCCCTTGGTAAAAGCTTTGTCTAGTTTTGAAAGCATGGAAAGCCATGGCGAACCGATTAAGCCATTACTTCGTCAGCTAATCACCTGGACACCACCGAAGGAAGGGATTACATTACTAGAGCTCTTTGGTAGTATTGGTACAAGTCTCGAAGCCCTACTATAGTCAGGGATGGTGGTTCAGGGGTATTTTTATGTAGACATTGATCCTATTGCAAGGCAAGTGGCGGCATCAAGAATGAGGGAGTTCATAACAAGATTTCCACAACAATTTGCAACCACCGCATGGAAGGCTAGTTTCACATTTTTGCCCTCTGACATACAACTAATTCAGAAGAAGCATACGGAATTACTTGGCCTTGTCGACCTCATCATTTCAGGTTGGGAATGTCAAGGATTTTTAGCGGATGGATTTGGAGAAGGCTTGAGTGACACAAGATCTAGTCTTTTCACGGACATGATACGATTGATCACCTAGGCTCAATCCATTTCTCCTACACTTGGTTATGTAATTGAGAACATTTTTTCTCAGTTTGATCAAAGGGAGAAAGTCCAGGAGCACTACACACTAGTCAAGCATTACCTTGGAGAACTGCTCTTACTTGATGCGGCACAATGTGGTTCCTATGCGCACTAGCTGCGCAATTGGTGGACCAACTTGGCACCACTCTCAGTTTTGCAACTAGTTCTAAAATACACTATCAGAGACCCGAACCTGTAGGTTTCTCACATATTGGAGGATCAAAGTTCTTGCCAACCAGTTACAAGGCAAGAAAAACCTCCTTGGTTTCCTATAAACACAATAGGAAAACCAAGAGGTGCTTGGCCCACCTTTGTTTCCTTCCCAGGAGCACACGCCTTTTAGGGAGATGGGCCAGGCCTGGTGTATCGTCATGTTTCAACCACTTGGGATGAACCAAGCCCAAAAGAAAGAGAAAAGGCTATGGGGTTCCAAGCTGGCACTACTAGTCACACTAAGGTGACTAGATTGGAGCGTAATGCTCTACTAGGGAGAGGCATGGACCTGAACTCTCTTACATGGTTGTTGGTAACTTGTGTACTCTTT